>Ga0209211_10012915_pt1 | contig 10428 bp, 11 predicted proteins | sample RifGroA2_FD_183992 | JGI IMG/M metagenome (GOLD analysis project Ga0209211, IMG submission 183992) | Groundwater microbial communities from Rifle, Colorado, USA - Groundwater A2 (SPAdes) (version 2) | ecosystem: Environmental > Aquatic > Deep subsurface > Groundwater | place: Rifle, Colorado...
CATATCCCGCCGACTTTGCCGGAAGGCGGGATGGCGAGGCGATGGCCAGCCCATTGAGGCGGAAGCCGAGATGAGGCGAGGCCGAATCCCGTCCGGTCCGCCAGAAAAACAATCTGACATCGTCAGGTTGCTTTTTTGTTTTTACCAAGTGACTACGAGTCTCTTGACTATCAACCCAACCTTTGCTATGTTTATTTGTTCGAGAAAGGAGTCTCAATGCCAGAAAAAGGAAAATTCAGCTTTCGAATCGAACAGTTCGAAGGAGGAAGCCTAATTCTCCACCTGACACTCAATGGTCACGACACAGGGACTTACATGCTGTTTTTTTCTTACTTCGACTTTGTACAAGGTCTGCATAGAACGATAGACGCGTGGTATCTGTTTGGACCACTAGATCCAAACGATCGCGACAAACTTATCGCCGATATCACTAGTCAAATCAAAAGTGATGCTCACTAGACCCAACTTGGGTCTTTTTCTTTTCTGGGATTTGGGTAATATATAGTCAACCAATCAATATGAAATACAAAAACGCAATTATTGCAGGAATTTTAATAATTTTAGTTTTGGTAGTTGTGGCTATTTTTTGGACACAGCAACAAACTGATTTTCAAATAACATCTTGGGACTCAAATCTCCAAACATCCATTTTTCGGCCACAGCTAATTGCCGAGGCAGAACGAGGTTCATCATCTTTTATTCGTTTGACTTGGCAAAAACCAGAAACAACATACAATCATTTTCTTATCACTGTAACAAATCCAGAAACAGGTTGGTCAAGAACAGAAGCTGGCGAACATGAGCGTGTGAGTTTAGATGTTTCTGATCTTGAACCTGATACAACGTACACATTTATTGTTCAAGCGTGTGGAGATCCGAATTGTACAATTTGGATAACATCAAATGAAAAACCAAGCGCGCGAACTGAAAAAATGTTTTGGAAATTCATTGAAGAAAAAATATCTGCTGACTTGCCTGAAAAAGATGAATGGAAAAAAACAGTTGACCTCGAGCGATCCATACTTCTTACAACGGATGATAAACCGTGGACTGAAAACAAAAATGACTGGCAAATTGAAAATGTCTTTGTCCAATCAAAACCGTCATATAAAATTATTTCGAAACTTATCAGCGCAACTGAAAACGGAAAAATTCTTTTTGCGGAATTGCTGAATCCTTAAGATGGCAAACGCAATGACAACAAATATAGGCTGGGTCCCCAGACCCTGCCTATTAGGCACAGCGGGGTGTAGGCACCCCGCCTATGTCCACTTCGACAAGCTCAGTCAATAGTAATAATGTCGAACGCTTCGCCGTGGCGACCTCCAAGTATAACGGCAAGCCGCATTCCTTTACGAACTTTTTTCTCGGATTTGAGAATACGAAGCGCTCGCGCAACAAATGTTTTCTCGCGAATATTTTTTAACACAAAAGCCTCGCTTCCCCATCTCATTGAAACCTGACGAGCCTGCATTTGTGTTGGACATGCGATAAAAAGAGGAATTTCTGGATGAAAACGCAGAACGCTTTCTGACCAGTCTGCCAACTCCGTTGAAATCAAAACCCCGTCAATTGTTTTTTGTTCTGCCGCGAGTTTAACAGCTTGAGCAACAGACCCAATTAAATCTTTCACAACCGGTGGATCAAAAACAACATCATCAAATGGAGATGCTTCTGCTTCTTTTACAATTGTTGCCATTGTTTTGACCGCGGCAAGCGGAAACTTTCCAAACGCTGTTTCACCAGAAAGCATAACAGCATCAGTGTGATCAAATACAGCATTTGCGACATCAGATACTTCAGCGCGAGTTGGACGTGGATTACGAATCATTGAATCAAGCATTTGTGTTGCAACAATAACTGGCTTTCCAGCGGCTCTACATTTTTCTATTAACTGTTTTTGTCGAACTGGAACTTCTTCAGCAGGAATCTCAATTCCCAGGTCGCCACGTGCAACCATGACTCCATCAGCCTCTTTAAGAATTTCATCAAACACTTCAATCGCTTCATGCTTTTCGATTTTTACAATAACGCGTGGAAGTATCTGTCCTGCTTGAACAACTTTTTTGATCAACTTCTTGAGCAACCGAACATCAGCCGCGCATTTCACAAATGAAAGCGCAATCCATTCAACACCAATCTGAACAGCAAATTTTACGTCCACTTTGTCTTTGGTTGTTAAAGACGAAACAGAAAGTTTTGAGTCTGGAAAATTTAGTCCTTTGTGCGATGTTACTATTCCTCCAGTTTCAACTTTTGCATGAATATCTTTTCCAATAACTTTTACAATTTTCATTTCAATTAAACCATCGTCTATCAAAAATTTATGGCCAGTTTTAACATCTTTATGTAATTGTTTGTACGTAACTGGAATCTTTGAACCTTTATATCCGTCAATCTCTGTTGAAAAAATATAAGTTTCATTATTTTTAAGTGCGACGCCGTCATTTGGCAATTCACCTAGACGAATTTTTGGACCTTGCAAATCACCTATAACTGTTACGAACTTGTGCGCAGAACTTGATGCGTTTCGAACATTGCGCAAAAGCCGTTTGTGTCCAGCATGTGTGCCATGTGAAAAATTCAAACGCGCAACGTCCATTCCTCCGCGTATCATTGCTTTAAGTATCGTTTCTTTTTCGCACGCTGGACCGATCGTGCACACAATTTTTGTTCGTTTCATATTCATTTCCCTCCCCTTACCAAGGGGAGGTTAGGAGGGGTTGACGGCAAACCCCCTGTTAGTCCCCCTTGGAAAGGGGGACGTCAAATTATTCATTTTTATATTCTGCAAGTGTAACTGGAATTTTTTGCAAAACAGTGTTTCGCAAGATTTCAAGTTCAATTGTTTCGCCTGGACGTCGAGCTGAAACAAGTTTTGAAAGTGAATCATCCTGCGACAATCGTGTCCCATCAATACTTACAACAATGTCTCCTTCTTTCAAACCGGCGAGCTGTGCCGGACTTCCTGGAATCACTCCTGGTTGTCCGGGTTGTGATCCTTCAACTATCATAGCGCCAAGTTCATAATTTTCGTTTTGTTCTCCCAATTCAGCCTGTTGGACAAGAACATAGCGCACGCCAAGCCACGGTCGCACAATATGTCCGAATTCACGAACATCTTCAATTGCTCGTTTTGCTTGATTGATTGGAATGGCAAACGCGATTGATTCACCTTCCATACTCACAGCTGTATTGATTCCGATAATTTCTCCTTTCAAATTTATTAACGGACCTCCTGAATTTCCGGGATTGATTGCCGCATCAGTTTGAATAGCTTGTTCAATTACATCTGTGTTCACAGCAGAACCCGCGACAACTCGACGATTGATTCCAGAAATTACTCCTTTTGTAACAGTGTTGCGAAATTCAGAAAGCGTGTTGCCGATCGCGATCACTGTTTGCCCGATTTGTATTTTGTCAGAGTCGCCAAGTTGCGCAATTGGGAATCCATAACCAGCCACTTTCAACACTGCGACATCTTGAAATGGATCAGTGTCAATAAGTTCCGCTGATAATTCTTCTCCATTGTTTGTGATTACGGTAAGCGATGTTCCAAGTTCGTCAACAACATGTCGATTTGTGAGAACATATCCGTCAATGCTGACAATAAAACCTGAACCACTCGAAATCTCAAAACCGTCTTGTTTGACGATAATACTGACAACTGCCGGAGTTACACTTTCAACAACAGCAATGGTCGCGCTTTCCTCTTCAATGAGCTCAACGATCTTTTGTTCAACTCGAGCGTCAGAGAGTTTTGGTTGAATCGAGCTTAATGATGATAATGGTCCCCAAAAAACATAGCCACCGACAGCTCCTGAAATTGCTCCAACAATAGCCGAAACAACTAGTCCAAGAATCAATATCATTTGCAAACGTTTTTCCATAATTATTTTTTCCGTTTTGAAGCGCGAAGCGCTAATTTCTTTTCACCTAAAAGTTTTTTTAATTCAGATTCAAAAGTTTTTACATCTTCAAACGACCGATATACTGATGCGAATCTGATGTACGCAACTTTATCAAACAACCTTAAATGTTTCATCACGATATCGCCAAGCTCTGCTGTTGTAAGTTGGCCGCGACGTTTTTTTTGAATATCGCGTTCGATTTTGTGAACCAATTTTTGAAAACCAACATCTGTGTACGGACGTTTTTCCAAAGCCTTTTCAAGCCCGCGAGAAAGTTTTTCGCGAGAATAATTTTCACGACGACCGTCGCGTTTTACAACTGTCAAATCTAACAGTTCGATTTCTTCCAAAGTTGAAAATCGAAAACCACAACGCTCGCATTCGCGACGTCGTCGAACGCTCACGCCATCAGTTGAAATACGCGAGTCAATGACTTTGGTGTCTTTGTGATTGCAAACTGCGCAACGCATAGAACTCATCGTGGGTTTATTGGCTTTCTGTCCGTGAGTATTGGAGGAAACAAGCTTTTTTCTTGCTACACATTTCTTCGTGGTAGCCGCAGGCTTTAGCCTGCGTTCGGGCGTAAATACACGCAGGCTGAAGCCTGCGGCTACCGAACAGACGAGAAACTCGCTATGGGTTCATAGTGGAGACATTATAACAAAAAAGGCGGCTATTGGTTAGCCGCACTTCCTTACATCATTTTCTTTCTGATAAACGCTGGGATTTCAATTTCTTCTTCCTCTGTTTGTGCCTTTATTAACACAGAGTTTTTACTGACTGATTTTGGCTCCATTTTCGGTTCAGGTTGTTTTATTGCAACAGGTTCTGGATGTGATTCAATTGGTTTGTGAGAAAAACGAGGTGGTGGAGCTTTTTGAACTTGATGATGCATGGCTGGCTGTTCATCGCGCTCACGAACACGCAAGAAAGAATTTGGCGACCACATACCTTGTGCTTGCACTTCAACAGCTCCGGGTGATGTTGCGCGTCGCTCTCGAGAATCAAAACCAGTTGCAACAACAGTGATTCGAATTTCATCTTCGAGATCATCGTTGATATTGGCACCAAAAATAATTTTTGCGTCTTCGTCCGCTGAACCTGTGATAACTTTCGCGGCTTCAGCAACCTCGTGCATACCAAGATCACTTCCACCTGAAATAGTAAATAGAATTCCTTTTGCTCCATCAATCGAGAGTTCAAGCAAAGGACTTGCAATCGCCTGCTTAGCCGCCTCGATCGCACGGTTTTCTCCTGACGCGCGACCGATTCCCATCAAGGCCGAACCTGACAACTCCATAATAGCTTTGACGTCAGCATAATCAACGTTGATAAGGCCTGGAATTGTAATAAGTTCAGCAATCCCCTTCACACCTTGGCGCAGGACATCGTCAACAACAGTAAATGCTTCCATGAGTGAAGTTTTTTTATCAATAATCTGCAAAACTCTGTCATTTGGAATTGTAATTATCGCGTCTACATGTTGAAGTAAACGATCAAAAGCTTCTTCCGCAATACGTCTTCGTTGCGCGCCTTCAAACGTAAATGGTTTTGTAACAACAGCAACTGTAAGAGCTCCCATGTCTTTTGCAAGTTTCGCAACTTCAGGACTTCCACCAGAACCAGTTCCTCCGCCAAGTCCGCATGTGATAAACACCATGTCAGAACCGCTTAGTGCTTCACGAATTTCGTTTTGATTTTCTTCAGCGGCTCGAGCGCCAATGTCAGGATTCATTCCAGCGCCAAGTCCGCGAGTGATAGTTTTACCAATCGCAATTTTCTTTGGCGCAAGGTTCTGATTCAAATCTTGAACATCGGTATTGATCGCAATAAACTCAACGCCTTTGATATTGTCGCAGATCATGCGATTGATTGCCGCGCCGCCACCACCTCCAATTCCAATTACCTTAATTTTGGCAAAGGTCTCTATGTCAGGTTTAACTTGAGCCATATTTTGGGACATCTGCAAAACTCGCGACCTTTCGTTTCACGAGGACCCCGCCACCACCTCAACGTAGCTATCGCTACGTCTCGGAGGCTGGCTTCCCCGTTCAACGAAATCTCATCGAGTTTTGCAAATGTCCTGATTTATAATTTCTAAATCGTTGAACACTATATGTGTTCAAATTTTGCTTACTTGAGCACAAAAATTCATTAACACTTTAAGCATCACTGAAAGTAATGTCAAGCAAACAAAAAAAAGATATACACAAGGTAAAATCAGTAGCAAAATAGCAGAGTAGCAAAGTAGTAGAGGGAGATAACAAAAAAACGCGTTTATAAAATCGCGTTTATTATCTCCTATGTTACTTTTTATCCGGCGAAGCCGGACCATGCTCAGCCTGGCTTTGCTACTCTTACGGTTTTAACGACTTAAATAACTTTTTCAATCCACTAGTTACTTTTCCCATATTTCCACCAAATGATTTAAATATCTTTCCAAAGTTTCCGTTTCCGCTTGTCCCTCGAATATGATGCCCCCACAAAACCAGACCAATCGCCGTACTCAAACCAGGATCATTGGCACGATCAATAACCGACGTAATTCCAATCGCGTTTCCAAGAGACACAGGGAGACGCAAAGTTGCTTTTGCTATGTCTAGCATTCCAGGTAATTTTGCTCCAGAGCCTGTTAGAACTAAACCTGCTGGCAACATTCCAGATCGTTCGACTTTCTTCAACTCCTTATCAACATATTCAAAAATTTCCTGCGCGCGAGCTAGTGTTATGTCTGCGATAAATCGACGACCAACAATTTCATCTTCAGGCGCTCCAAGTTCGGCTAAATTGATTTCGTCTTTTTTATTTACTTCTTCAGGTGTACATGTCGCATAGCGAAGTTTAACTTGTTCAGCGACATCAATCGAAGTCCTCAAACCAAGAGCTATATCAGAAGTAATATGATCAGACCCGATAGGCAAAACTGAAGTATGAAGCACGTCGCCTTCTTCATATACAACCAAAGACGTTGTTGACGCGCCGATATTTACAACACAAACGCCCAATTCCTTTTGTCTGTCTGAAACCACTGCTTCTGCTGTTGCAAGAATCGAGAATACCAAATCTTCAATATTCATTCCTGTTCTATATACCGCTTTTGTCAAATTTTTGATTTGTGAGCCAAGTCCTTGAATGATAAGCGCGTCAACTTCAAGCCGAATTCCATTCATTCCAACCGGATCTTTTACTCCACGCTGACCATCAACAATAAAACTTTTAGGAATTACATGGATGATCTCGTAGTTTGTCGGTGTTGCTACTGTTCGCGCGGCCTCGATCGCGCGTTCAACATCTTCTTCTCGAATCTCGCCATCGCTTCTTCCAACCCCGATCACGCCTCTTGATTCTTGTGAAATGATATGTCCGCCACTTATTCCAACCCAAGCTGAATTTACAGGAACCCCAGTTATCCTTTCAGCCTGTTCAAGCGCTCGAGAAATTGAAGAAACAGCATCTTCAAGATTTGTTATCGTTCCTTTGTTTACACCGCTTGAAGGAACCTCAACAGCGCCGATGATGTGCATCTGCTCTTTTCCGTCAGAAGTTGGAACAAGTTTCCCAACTGCCACTCGGACAGCATGGGAACCAACATCAAGCCCTGTGTAGATTTCTTCGGTCATACGAATAGATGAAGTATAACTCGTCTATGAAAACAAACGCAAGGAAAAAATCATTACGCCAATCACCAGCGCAACCAAAGACATAAGTAAAACTGTTGCGGCCATTATATCCTTAATATCACGAACAATTGGATGAATTCTGGGTTTGAATGTGTCAACAATTCGTTCAAACACACTGTTTATTAGCTCAAGCGTTAAAACAAGACCTATAAGAAGCAAAAGAACAATCCATTCAAAGACGTTTACACGAAACCAGATGGCCAACAAAATTATAACAACAGCGGCGAACGATTGTAATCTAAAACTTTGTTCGTTTTTGAATACAACTCGCACGCCTCGAAGCGCGTGAGAAAAACTTTTTATAAGACGTCTAATACTTATCATACAATTGGTTCAAAATTTTCGTCTGCAACGCAAACATTTTTTTCGCGTCTTTTGATGTTTCGTGATCGTGTCCAAAAAGATGCAACAGTCCGTGAGTAATCAAAAACGATATCTCTTCTAGAACTCCGTGTCCCGATTCCTTTGCTTGCTTTCGCGCTTGAGAATATGAAATGAGAATTTCACCGCTATTTTTTTCAAGAGAAAAAGACAAAACGTCTGTTACAGAATCTTTGCCTCTGTAAACGCGATTTGCAAAACGGATTGTTTTATTATTTACAAACGCGATTGATACTTCGTAGTTTTTCACTTTCACAAATCGGTCAACAACACTCAAAATCTTCTCAAGTCTTGCTTGCGGAAACCGCTCTCCAACTTTAAGCAAAGCCTGATTCATTTCAGCGTGGATCATAATACGACTTCTTTCAAGCTATTGATTATCATCTGAAAAGTCTGCACATAATCAATTGTTGTCTTTGAAAAAACATTGTATTTGAACGACAAAACCTCTGTTCCAACAACAACGATCGCGGATCTCTTATCTTGAGTCATGTAAAATTCCTTTCCTGTCTTGGTTGATGTTTTTACAACATTTTCCTGTCCGCCTTGTTCTTCAACCCAATTTTGAATTGTTTGCGCAAGAGCTTCTTGAGTTTGAGAAATAACACTGACAGCAAAAGTTTCATCCGTTGTTGTAATAATTGAAACCGATAAATTCTCACCAGCTTGTATTTGCCAAATAGATGGATACATCAATTCTATGTTTGGCGGAATTGTTGTTTTTGAAACAAAACCAGCTTCGAGCAATGTGCCGGGGGATTTAGCGCTCGGATTGTAAAGATGAAACACCTCGTTACCGTCCAAAAATCCATCGAGATCCGTATCTGGAAGATTTGGATTTGTTTTGTAAATCATTGTTTCTTCAACATCTGTTAAACCATCCGAGTCTGAATCTTTACCGGGAACAATTTCATTTGGAAACGGACTTTCTACAACTGGTTCAGGTTCTGGCTCCTGTGTTGGTACTGGTTCTGGTTCAGGACGTGGAGTTGGCTGTGCTTCAGAAGTCGGCTGAATTTGATTTTCAGTTTTTGGTTGAGAAGTTCGCAAAAGTAAATATCCAACAACAATCAAAGCAAGAAGAATCACACCGCCAGCAATGAGCATCGCCTTTGTTGAAGAGGAAAATCCTTTTTTCACTGGCAATGTTGGAATTGGTTTTGGAGATGGTGGGGATGTTGTTGGAATTGTCTGTGTTGCAACAGGTTTTGTCTGAATCTTTGGCTCAACAACTTTTGCTTCTTTACCATGACGATATTGTTCCGGCATCGTAAAAATTTTCGCGTTCGGTGTCGAACCCGTCCCTTGTGAAGGTGTTTGAGATTGTGGAAAAACGTCGGGCATATACATTCAACCATCATTTGTTCTAGTAAAGACAGACGGGACTCCTTTTTCTTGGCCTTTGTACAAGATAGAGGCAGAAAAATAGGCGGGGTGCCCACACCCCGCGGTGCAATGCAAGCGGGGTCAAGGGACCCCGCCTATGTCTCTTTTGAACCTTAAGTTGTTGACTGATTGGCTTGAGGCTAAAGAGGAAGGTTTGTAAGACGGTCAAGAACAGAGGAACCGAGCGATCCAATTCGCTAACTTCCAGACGGTACTTCCAATAACTTTCCAGGACCGTTTGGATCGTATCCTGCTTTCACTTCATTTCCATCCAAAAACCCATCACCATCAGAATCTGAATTCAGAGGATTTGTTCCATAAACTTCAAGCTCTTCTAGATCAAATAAAAAGTCTCCGTCAGTATCTGAACTCTTTGAACTTGTTCCGAGTTGAGCTTCTTGCGAATCAGTCAGACCGTCTTTGTCTGTGTCAACTTCAGGCTGTACAACTTCTGGAAGGCTTAAGCCTTCCGCTACATCTTCTTCAACTTCTTGAGATCCCTGGACTTCGCTCGGGATGACATTGGTGGAGTCTGGTTCTTTTGGTGTTACAGGAGTTCGTGAGCTTAAAATCCGCCATGAAATTAAAAACGCGCCGCCGATCACGACTAAGATAGCCAATATTATAATTATTGTTTTTATATGTCCTCCACCTCCATCTAAAGATTGCTCTGGCAATGATTCCATTGATGGAGCAACTGGCTGAACTGATGGCAGAACTGTTTGCGGAGCAGTTGGCGGCGCCACTTGCGGCGCGGCCTCATCTGTTTTTTCAAAAATATCTTCGGTGGGTTTTGGTAAATTTTCAAACATATTTATATTGGTAGCCGCAGGCTTTAACCTGCGAAAATATTATTCTAATTTCCCAGATCCGTTTGGATTATATCCTGCGGCGATTTCTTGACTATCACTATATCCATCTCCGTCAGTGTCAGCTTTGTATAGATCAGTGCCATACAATTTTTCTTGAATGTCATCCAAATCGTCAAAATCAGGATCATCAACTAAAAGTAATTCTTCTTTACAGTACTCTGCCTTTTCAACGTCTGCGAGTTTATCACAAACGCGCGA
>Ga0209211_10012917_pt1 | contig 10428 bp, 5 predicted proteins | sample RifGroA2_FD_183992 | JGI IMG/M metagenome (GOLD analysis project Ga0209211, IMG submission 183992) | Groundwater microbial communities from Rifle, Colorado, USA - Groundwater A2 (SPAdes) (version 2) | ecosystem: Environmental > Aquatic > Deep subsurface > Groundwater | place: Rifle, Colorado...
TCTTTGCCTGAATGATTCTCTGTAGATCTTCATCCTGAATATGGCGGCGATCTTCACGCAGATGAATGGTGGCCTGAGCCACACAACATTTTCTTAAAATTTTGAGAGATTGAAAGGGATCAGGGTAGCATGTCCCCCGGGCCTGACGAAGAGTGGCAATGTGGTCGATGTTGATTCCCAGGCGAGAATATAATTGCCGTTTTGATTTCATCCATGATTTGTAGGGACAATCCTAGGATTGTCCCTACGAGATCAAACATGTTGTTCAATACAATCCGTAAGGCGCTTCATTTGGCTGCCGATAAGGGCGTCGTTTTCACTTTCAATCATAAGGCGCAGTAAAGGTTCCGTGCCTGAATAACGTAAAACAATACGGCCTTTTCCTTTGAGCTCCTTTTCGACTTCCTTCAATTCTTCTTGAAGAGGTTTTATTTTTTCAAGATCTTTTCTTTCTTTAACGCGAATATTTTGCATGGCCTGGGGAAACATGGCCACACTTTGCACCAGTTGTGACAAGGGTTTTCCTGTGCGTTTCATTAGGGATAAAATCTGAAGGGCCGCAATAAGCCCATCCCCTGTTGTGGAAATGTCTTTAAGAATGATATGCCCTGAGGGCTCTCCCCCCAGTGAATAACCTTTTTTGTTCATTTCTTCGATGATGTAGCGGTCTCCCACGGAAGTGCGTACAAAATGGAGCCCCTGTTCTTTCAGGAAAATTTCCAATCCCATGTTGCTCATGATGGTGCCCACCACCGTTTTATCCGGCCAACTATTACGTTCCTTTTTTTCCATTGCCAGCATGGCCAGGATATGGTCCCCGTTAAGAATGATTCCGTTTTCATCGCAAATGACCACACGGTCGGCATCCCCATCAAGGGCAATGCCGATATCGGCATGTGTTTGCTTGACAATTTGGGACATGATTTGAGGATGAAGGGCGCCACAATCGCGATTGATGTTGGAGCCATTGGGTTTATTGCCAATCAGTTCGATCTCGGCTTCCATTTCTGAAAAAAGCATGGGGGCCACGTTATAGGCCGCTCCATTGGCGCAATCGACCACAATTTTCATGTCTTTAAGAAGAATATCTTTGGGGAAAGTTGATTTCAAGAATTCAACATAGCGTCCCACGGCATCTTCAATACGAATGGCACGGCCAATATCAGTGCCTGTAGGTTTGATGGATTCAGTGTGTGTAGAAAAAACAAATTCTTCCATTTGTCGTTCAACATCATCCGGGAATTTGTAACCAGTTTTATCAAAAAATTTAATACCATTGTCTTCGAAGGCATTGTGACTAGCTGAAATGACAATACCCGCATCGGCACGCATGGTACGGGTAAGAAAAGCAACCCCCGGCGTGGGAAGAGGTCCCGTTAAAATGGCGGTTGATCCCATCGAACTAATGCCGGCGGATAGGGCCAATTCAAACATGTAACTGGAACGTCTGGTATCCTTTCCGATAAGGATGCGCCCCCCCCCCTGTTTGCGTGCAAAATAGAAAGCGATGGCTTGTCCCAAAGACAGGGCTATCTCTGGAGTCATGGGGTAGCGGTTGGCCAGCCCTCGAATTCCGTCGGTGCCGAAGAGTTTTTTCATTGTTCCCCCTTTTTGTGTAAGGGCAATTCATGAATTGCCCTTACCATCTTCACCATCTGCATTGTTTCCTTCACATCATGAACGCGCAAAATAGTGGCCCCCTTCATCAGGGCGATCATGTTCGCCGTCACTGAACCGATGACCCTTTTTGTAGGCTCTTCCTGGTTTGTAATCTGTCCAATAAATCTTTTTCGAGAAAGCCCCACCATCAATGGGAACCCCATACTTTTAAATGCTTCTAATCTCTGAAGCAAGATTAAATTATGGTCTGTATTTTTGGCAAAACCGAAACCGGGATCAATAATGATTTGTTCCTTGCGTATTCCTGCATCCAGGGCGGACTGCACACGCAGTAAAAGCTCCCCGTAAACAGTTTGGATCACATCATCGTAATTGGCTCGCATATCCATTGTTTGCGGTGTGCCACGAGAATGCATGATCACCACTTGGCATCGCGCATGCTTAACGAGATGTTTCATTTCCGGGTCGGCTGTCAGGCCGCTTACATCATTGATAATGGTAGCCCCCGCTTCCAAAGCCTGCTTGGCCACGGCAGCCTTGGTGGTATCAATGCTGATGGAAACCGGAGACTTTTTTCTTAATTGTTCAATAAGGGGAATGACCCTGTTCTTTTCTTCTTGGATGTCTACAGGCTTGGCCTGTGGTCGTGTGGACTCTCCCCCTACATCAATAATGTGCGCGCCGTTCTCAACCATTTGAAGGGCCACATCACAGGCTTGGTCGGTGGAGGTAAACCGGCCTCCATCCGAAAAGGAATCGGGAGTCAGGTTAAGAATACCCATGATTTGGGGGGGTGGGGTAAGGGGCATTACGCCTTCCCAGGATGGGGCGCATGAATCACGGGGACGGCCGTTTGTTTTTTATCGGCAACGGAGGATGTTTTTGTTTCAATAGGGGCGCTGGGGGTAATGGGGGGTAATGTTCCCCCTGAAATCACAACATCAATCTGGTCGCCATCAAGGGATTCCCGTTCCAAAAGAGCCTTGGCCACAAAATGAAGTTTTTCTGTGTTTTCAGATAAAATCTTTCTGGCCCTGTCAAAATTACGCATGATGATTTTTTTGACTTCGTTATCAATCATCATGGCAGTGGATTCGCTATAATCCTGGTGTTGCGCAATTTCGCGACCCAAAAAGATTTGTTCTTCTTTTTTCCCAAAGGACAAGGGCCCCATGCTTTCCGACATGCCCCATTCGCACACCATGCGATGGGCTAAATCGGTGGCTTTTTCAATGTCGTTGCCGGCCCCCGTTGTCTGCTGCCCCAAAATTAATTCTTCAGCAATTCTTCCACCCATTAAAATGGAAATTTGAGCTTCTGTATATTCCCTGGTTTGCATGTATTTATCATTTTCGGGCAATTGTTGGGTGACCCCCAAGGCCATGCCACGCGGAATAATGGTGACTTTGTGCACAGGGTCTGTGCCCGGAATCATTCTGGCCACAAGAGTATGACCTGCTTCATGGTAGGCGGTAGTTTTCTTTTCGTCTTCAGAAATAAGCATGCTACGACGTTCAGCCCCCAAAAGGATTTTGTCCTTGGCCATTTCAAAGTCTTCCTTCTCCACCGCTTTCTTGCCCATGCGGGCCGCATACAAGGCCGCTTCGTTGACAAGATTTTCCAGGTCAGCCCCACAAAAACCAGGCGTTCCACGCGCAATGCCCATCATGTCGACATCCTGGGACAAGGGCACCCGGCGTGCATGGATTTTCAGGATGGCTTCGCGGCCTTTCAGGTCGGGCCTTGAAACAACAACACGGCGGTCAAAGCGCCCCGGACGCAAGAGAGCGGGATCTAAAACATCAGGCCTGTTAGTCGCGGCAATTAAAATGACCCCATCATTGCTTTCAAAGCCGTCCATTTCGACAAGCAGCTGGTTTAAGGTTTGTTCGCGTTCGTCGTGCCCACCCCCAAGGCCTGCGCCACGGTGACGGCCCACGGCATCGATTTCATCAATGAAAATGATGCAGGGAGCATTCTTTTTCCCCTGTTCAAACAAATCACGGACGCGCGAAGCGCCCACACCCACAAACATTTCAACAAAATCAGAACCTGAAATACTGAAAAAAGGAACCCCCGCCTCGCCAGCGATGGCTCGGGCCAAAAGTGTTTTTCCCGTGCCGGGGGAACCCATAAGAAGGACGCCCTTGGGAATACGCCCTCCAAGCTTTGTGAACCTGTGGGGATCTTTTAAAAAATCGATGATTTCGTGTAATTCATCCTTAGCTTCTTCAATGCCCGCCACATCGGCAAAGGTGACTTTTTTCTGGTTTTCAGTCATCAAGCGTGCGCGTGATTTACCAAATGAAAGGGCGCGACCGCCGCCGATCTGGATTTGGCGCATAAAGAAAAAGAAGAACCCGAAAAGGACAATGGTGGGAAGCCATGAGAAGAGAAATTGTTGCCAAAAAGGCGCCTCTTCCCTCTTTTTGAATTCCACCTTGGTATCGGTTCCGGAAAGGAGTTCGACGGTTTTTTCACTATCCGCCGGACCCACCGTTACAAAAAAAGAACCGTCATGGGAGGTGGTCTTGAATTTGCCGGCATATTCCTCGCCTTGAATGCTTATTTCTTCAAGTTCATTGCCTTTGGCCGCTTGTAGAAATTCGCTAAAAGTAATGTTTTTTCGGAAAGTGGGCTTGGTGTTAAAAAAATGCACCACTGTTAAAGATAAAAGAAGAATCATGAGCCAAAGGGCCAATGTTTTTTGAGACTGTTTCACAGGTTAATCTCCTTGAAGATGTTGATTTTGCCAAGGTAATAGAAGCCCCCGCGGATGTCAAGGTGCGTTCCCGTGTGTTCCCGTAGGGGCAATTCATGAATTGCCCTTACCTATTGCCCTTACCAATTCATTATCGAAGGGGTCTGAATTGAAGCGTGCGGGCCATGCCTAAACCCATGCGTGGGGCGGCAAAGCGGTAGGCTGTATGCAATGCTACTTGGCGACGGCGAGCGGCAAAATGGTCTTTGGGAGAAGTTGCGGGTCGCGGAGTGCCGACAGTGTCATCGTGCCAGCTTTCAGCACGATCCAAAGCGGCGGAACCATGATGGGGATTTTCAAGAAAATCGGTATGGCCAAAATTCACCGTGACAAGGTTGTCGGGTGGCAGATCCAATGAAGAAGAGGCTTTTGGACCCGAGTCGGGGGGTGGAGCAAATTCAACTAAAGGGTGTGCCGAAGGAACAGGGTTTCCATTTGTCCCGGCCGGAACTATGCTCCTACGGGGCATTTGGGTAATGGCCGGCCCCTGCTTTGGTGTAGTTTCAAATACGTTTCCATACGCTGTGTGAAAGAGTTCTTTCAGATTTCCCCGGAATCTTTCATGGGTATGAATATAGATGGCGCGGCAAAGATTCAGATAATCCTTTTCGGCTTGGCCATTGCCTTTAAGTTCCTTAAATAAACCGGCCTTGAGGTTTAAAATACGCGTGGCCCGGTCCAACTGGCCCACATTGATGAAATTAGCAATGGTCTTGGCATCACGGTCATTTTTGACCGCCTTGTAGAATGATTTTAAATCCATGGCTTCACTTAAAGCTTCCTCCAAACCGACCTCAAGAAGCCGGCGTTTGGCAATTTCAAGTAATTGCCCCACGACACTTTCTTTCCCCAAGGCGTTTTGAAGCCCCTGTAGCGCTAAATACCCGACACGCGTGTTGGGATCTTTTGGCAAAACATCGGCTTGTTCTTGGCGATATTCTTCTGCAAGGGTTAAGCGTTTATCAATGCCCGAACGAACCCAATCTAAAAGAGATTTCCCAAAAGGGCCTGTGACCAGATCCACTACTTCTTCTTTCACTCCTTTTAAAGAATCAAAGAGTTCGCGAAAAGCGGCATAGAGCCTCCCTCCCGTGGTGACAAGCGTCCGCAGATGTTTAGCCACTTCCCGAATTTTTTCTTTGATGTCCGCCTTATTTGTCTGGAGTTCTTGCCTCATTGGTTCCCCCACACCGGAACTTTCCTCTTCAAATGTGCTTAAAGCTGAAATGGCCATACGGGTAAACAAGCGCTCTGTGGCAACGCCGTAAGCACTCCATTCCCAATTGGGCATTATTTTGTCCATCAAAGGAAGGGGGTCACCCTCCATGGAGCGGCCCAAAGCAGCAAGCAGGAAATTATCGTAAGGATGCCGGCCCCATTGACGCCAATCCTTCACCTCACCCTTGAGCTCATCGCCCAGGATATGTTGGAGCATCAAGGCCCCCGCGCCCAATGCCTTGGGGATTTCCCTGAAAATAATTTTTCCGGCTTTATTGCCAACTCTCATGGCTGTTTTTAAGGAGTCATCCCTCCGCTTGGCAGGAACGACGGCTTCATACATTTCTATGGCCGAGCGATCACGGAGTTCTGTCAAGGTCTCAAGTAAATCACCACGGTTTTGTCTTGCCATTGCCAGGATGACCCATTCAACCATTTCAAAATGAGCATCGGAGACCAATTCGACGGGTTCTCCCTTCTTGTTGAGTGCATCCGGGTTTAAAATGGCGAGGGCATTTTTAAGACGTATTGCGGGGATACCTTCAACATTTGCTTCACATTGAAAAGCCCCAATGATTTGTTCCCTCAAATGGCGATGCCGAAGCCGTTGTTCAAACGCACGTTCTTCCAAGGCTTGAAGGGCCAGGGAAACACATGCCTGGGCCTCCTTTTCGGGCGCCACATAATGTTCCCTTACTGTAGCCAAGTCATAACCAATGGTAATGGCCTCATCCTTAAGCCCCGGTATTTTTCCGGGACGATTCTCGCGTTTATACACGATATGCCGGGCCATGGGATTGGGGTCAGTCATATCGCGCATGACTTCCAAGGCCCCACCGTTACGGGCCTGATTTAACCGCTGATTGATATCGGTTTGGACACTTCCGGTGGCATACAAACGCACAGGCGAAGAAGTCCATGGTTCAACTTCATATACCCGCACACCCGTGTGATTTGCGGCAGCTGTGGCATTTTCGGGGCGATCATCAACAATCATGTCGTATTCAAAGAGGCTGCGTAGTTTCAAATGCGCATCCCCCCCAGTCCGCAAGATTTCGAGGATGTCCTGCTTTTCAACTTCAGTAAAAACCGCTGATTCACCAGCGCCAACTTCCAATTGATAATCATTGGCAGCGAAACGAGTCATGAGTTCATCGATCTTTTCCGCAATTTTGCGACGGGTGATGATGCGGGGATTATCTTGAAGAGCTTGGTCTGTAAGGAGGGCTTGCGCTTTTTCCGAAGTGAGATTTGGTTGGTTTAAAAGGTCTTCAAAAAAGGTGCGGATGAGGGGGGTTGTGTCTACATGCCCTGCCATTTTCACTAAACGGGGGGTCATCGTAGAGCTAAACAAGGCGGGAGCCCGGCCGTAGGCTTTTTTATAGCCCTTGATGAAAGCGACCCAAAGGGGATTGATGTTGACAACTTCGGTAAGCGTTCCGTTCCCTTCGGGCCCGCCGGCACGAGCAACAAGCTCTCCATCAATAATGTCCAAAACCTGTCCCAGGGTTGGAGAAAAAAAGTGATCCCACAGGATTTTATCTCCATCAAGGGCTATCCCCGCAGAGCTTTCCTCCCAACATCTCTGCCCCAGCACATATCCCCTTTGGACGGCCTCAATCAAATAGGGCGTGGCTTCGGGGCCAAAATTAAAATTTGATCCCAACAGGGCAACGGCTTTGGTCGTGGAAAATTTGTCTTCAAGAGCATCACTTTCAACTTTGCTTAAGGTAGCAGGAGGCGGGGGTTTTTCGGATTTTTTGACATTTTTGCCTTTTCCCTTTGTCACTAGTGTTGTCGTTTGGTTGGCTACCGAATCAGCAATACTCCTAAGATGGGGACTTAATTCTGTGTTTGGATCAAAACGATGGGCCGCATCGATCAAGCCCTGCCTTGTTTTTAAATAAGCATCCATTGAGTCCTGGCTCTCGGCACGACGTTCTTCCGGAGTGAGGGTTTTTAATCGTTCTTGCTCTGCTTTTTGTTTTTCGCTTACTTCAGGTATCGCCGATAAATCAATGCGTGCCGCCGTCGTTCGCATATCTGCCGTCATCACGGCAGCATTAAGTTGAAGCCCCATGATGTAGGCCTCTCGCTCGCTGAAAGGACGACCATCGGCATGGGTAAAGAATTCCTTTTTATATCCGGGAAGGGCCTGCCACTCATCGGCCGTGCGATAGGCCGCAGAAGAAAGCATTTGTCCAAAAGCCATGTGATGTGGAGCCCTTCGTGGCCCGAAATTAAGCGTGGTGTAAGGGGTGAGATTTCCCTTCAATTTATCGGCGCTGGAACCACTTAAAAACCAGGTGGGTTCGGGAAGGCGACGGGAGCCATCGTGGACAAGGTTGAAAATGAGAATATCCTTCCCGGTTTTTCCTGCCAGTCTTTGGCTAAGCATGATCTTGGCGTCCTGTCCCGTGGTTTCACCATCGGTGACAATGCGCCATGCAAAAAGCTGGGATGGATCTTTTGCGTAATCGGTAAAGGCATGTCCCCCTCGTGGGCTCACTCCGCGCGTGCCGGCGGTATAAGACAAAATGGGCATCAAGCTCAACAGAAACTGGATGATCTTGTAATTAGCGGACTCGCTTCCCTCATCGCGTTTAACGACAATGGCCCGTTGCTCCAGATATTCTTTAAAGACCGGGGCTTCAGCAGCGCCTCCCTGTGCCAATTGGGGCAGAATGACGCCAAGCATGGTTAAGATGAGGGTATCATAAAATTCCGTGATTCCAGAATGATTGGCCCGCGCAAAGAGGGCTTTACGCAGCAAATCTTCAAAAGCCCTGTAGCTTTCAGGAAAAACGGCCTGGGCTCCGGCCATATTCACCGCTGCGGAATGGGCCGGCTGTTCCGCCACTAAATACATGAGAGCTCCCAATCCATGGATGATGACGCTGACATCTTCTTCTTTATGACTGGCCGCACCGCAGAGACCCGCTATCTGATCAATGTAATTATTGTCGTAAACCTTGCGCCCCCCCAAAGTGAGGCTGGTCTTTGGAAGGCTAATTCCCAATTCCTGAAAAAGCTCATCCCCACAGTTTAAAATAAATCGGAAAAAGGCCTCGATTCCTTCGGCATTGACCTCATCCTTTTGATAGGCCTCATCCATTAAGCGCATCTGGGAAGCATAGCTAAAAGAAAGGCAGCTTGGATCTTGTGTTTTACCATTCGGGTTTTTAACTTCGTATTTTTCATAAAGTTCATAAAGAGACCACTGAGCTCCATTCATCAGCAAATAGATGACATTCTTATCCAATCCGTTTCTGGCATGGGGACGAGCCAGGACATCATTTCCGGCAAGATAGTTTTCCCAATATTTCCGATGTTTCTCATAGGCCTTTTCGTACCATCCCAGACGTTCTTGAAAATGTTTTTGGTCATCCTCAGAAATGGTGCCACCATGATCGGCAACATATTTTTCCAATCGCTCAAATTCTTTTTCAAGGCGCACCATCTGAAATTTAAAATCGGCGGCTTCTCTTTTAAGCGAGGCCTTTTCAGCTGCCCGATTCATCCTAAAGCCCGCCCTCGCCGTTTCCATGAAACGCTCACTTTGCCTGGCAAAAAGATGGGAAGCTTCTTCATAAGCCTGCATTTTGTCGCGTACATTGGCGAAGGCCGGGCCATTCCATTCGGGGGAAGTAAAATCAAACTGAAAGGGAAAGGCGATGGCCCTGATCGCCTTTAAATCGAGTTCATCTGTGGAATGAATTCTTTCTCCTGAAAGGATGCGGTCATAAAGGCTGACGACATAGGCCGCCAGATCTTCAACGGGTTTCCATTCAGAACGCGGGCGCCCCAGTTTTTTAAGTTGGGTGACACGGTAAGCCAAGGTGTCTTTGACATAGGTTTTTTCCTGGGTCAGGGCGCTAAAACGCAAGAATTGACGTTCTTCCTGGGAGCCTTTCCAGGTGTGTGCTTCGTGGTATTGCCAAAGGATTTGAAATTCGTGGGGCCCGATTCCTCTTTTTTGAAATTCCGGATTGTCGGCGATTGCCCGATGCAATTGCCTCATGGCCTGATCCACGAGCTCGGCATTTGGACGTCCAAATTTTTTTAAGGCCGCCAGATAAGCGTCGATATAAGGTTTTTCTTCCTGATAAGCGGCAATGACCTCAGTTTGAGCCTGCTGGAAGGCCGCACGCATTTCATCATCCTCTGGCAAAAGAGTTTTCTGGCGAGCTTCATATGCTTGGGTTGCCTGGATTTCTTCTTGTTGGGTTGCTTCAAAAAGAGCGATTCCTTCCTCAACGCTTTCTGGATCCGGCATTTGCGGAATGATGACGGTTCGGCTCATGACATCGATGGGATAACTGGTATCTGGTAGTGGGGGGGGAGGAGCTCCAATGGGTCTGCGAAAAACATTCCTTACTCTTCTTAAAAGAACGCCTCCCGAATTCGTCACAACATCTCCTGCATTGCGGTTCCACCATCCAAGTTCTGCTGGGGCAGGCAGAACCACATCACCATTGGTGTTGCCCGGAAGAAAACCCGGAGGTATGTGGCCCGCGCGCCCCATTTCAATCAAAGGGCGGAATACTGAATCGACATCAGAAGGCCGGGGTAATTGTGTGGCGATGCGGTCAGAAAAATCCACCATATATTTAATTAACCATTGGATTTAAGTTGAGTTTCTTACAATCCACTTATCGCTTTGTGGGAAGAAAGGTTGCTAACAAAATTAATGGAAAGTGCCAATGATATTAATCATTTTATCACTAGGAGCCTGTCGGGGAAACATTTTTAGTAATTCATGATCGGCAACAGCCCCGGTTTTTGATATAAGGAGGCATGAAAACATTTAAACCGTATGCACCAGAACA
>Ga0209211_10012919_pt1 | contig 10426 bp, 11 predicted proteins | sample RifGroA2_FD_183992 | JGI IMG/M metagenome (GOLD analysis project Ga0209211, IMG submission 183992) | Groundwater microbial communities from Rifle, Colorado, USA - Groundwater A2 (SPAdes) (version 2) | ecosystem: Environmental > Aquatic > Deep subsurface > Groundwater | place: Rifle, Colorado...
TACGATCTATAAACGACTATATTAAAGAAAACATTGAGGCATTAAAAATGCTTGATTACCCAACTTTCGAAGTGCTTATTCTTACCGATAGCGACCTGTACGATTTTAACGGAGATACGCGGTTTAAAGTTTTGGCGGTTGGTCCAAAAGGTCCCGGTGAAAAAAGAAATATTGGGGCACAGCATGCTACAGGTGATATTTTAGTATTTTTGGATGATGATGCGTATCCAAGAGCTGATTGGTTAACCAAAGCTGCTAAAATTTTTGACTCAGAAGACATATACGCACTTGGTGCTCCTGCGATAACTCCATTGGACGCTAGGTTTTTAGAGCAGTGTTCGGGCAGGGTTTTAGAATCACCGCTTAGCGGCGCAGGTACTGTTTATCGCTATATTCCACTAAAAAGACGCTTAGTAACCGACTATCCAACCGTAAATCTATTCGTTAAAAAAAAAGCGTTTAGCAATGTGGGTGGGTTTATCAAGGAATTTTGGCCGGGCGAAGATACAAAATTATGTTTGGATTTAATTAACTATTACAACAAACCATTTTTATACGATCCGACATCGGTTGTGTACCATCATCGCCGAAACCTCTTTTTACCGCACTTAAAGCAGGTTTCTCGTTACGGGAAACATCGTGGGCAATTTGCCCGAATTTTTCCCGAGACTTCCCGCCACATTTCTTATTTTATTCCGGCACTATTTGTGCTTGGTTTGCTGCTTGGGCCTGTCACTTATTTTTTTAGTACGTTACTTTTTAAATGTTACGTGCTTGTCTTAGCAGTATATTTAACCTTGTTAAGTTACGAAGGCCTGCGGGTTTTTGTTAAAGACAAAAGTATTAAAGCTGGAGTTTATGTTGCAGCAGGTATAGCTCTAACGCATCTTGTTTATGGAATCAATTTTATAATTGGCATAATTAAGCGGCCTAAGTTAAAATTGAGAGGTATCGACGAAAGAACGGGCAATTATTTGGGGGGTTAATATGGTTGATCAAAACACTAAAGTAAAAATAAGAGTTATTAATAACCTATGCATTAGCGCTGCAACTTGCGTAATTTACGCTCCAAATACATTTGACTTAAATGAAAATGGCATTGCGTACGTAAAAGAAGGCACATGGGATGATGCACTAACCATTATTAAGGCTGCAAAATCATGTCCGACAACGGCAATTATTGTAGAAGACTTACAGGGGAATCAGCTGTATCCGGAGGTAAAAAATGCATAAATCCGCATTTTTTCTTTTAGTACCAACTGACAGTTCGATACAATCTGCAAAAACTTTAAAATTAGACTCGGTATTTGCAAGCTCAATACATCTTTCCGCAGAAGTAATTTCTAAGTTGCGAGCCGAACTGGGTGAAAAAATTCAAATAAATGCAGAAATAGGTATTTTTGCAGGCAAAGATTTGTTAGAAAAATTTTCGGATGCTAAACCTGTAGAGGCTTTAAATACTCCCACCGAAAAAGATTGGTACTGCGGAATTTGTCCTACTCACGAAGGCGTAAGAAGCCACGCTTTGGAAAAGATTAAAGCGCTGTTTGCATTAGACATCAACGGTATTTGGCTGGACTTTATTAGATACCCATCAAAATGGGAAGAACCTGAACCGTACATTTTAGACACATGTTATTGTGATCGCTGTATGCAAAAGTTTTCAGAATATATTGGTGAACCAATTGCCGGTAACTCTGCGGAAGAAAAAGCTTTATTAATTGACGGAAGCTACTATATTGAATGGCTGGAGTTTAAATGCGGACAAATTACTTCTATGGTCAAAGCGGTGCAAGATTTAATTAAAGAATCAGGCAAAAATATTAAACTTGGGTTTTTTGCTGTTCCGTGGGACGAAAAAGAACATGGCGCAGCAATAAAACGTGTGCTTGGCCAGGATTTTGCTGCATTGTCCGGGCTTGTCGATACAGTAAGTCCCATGCTTTACCACAAGATGTGCGGCAAAGATGTTGATTGGATTAAGGAGAAGGTGGATTTTTTTTGGCAGCTTGGTATTTCGCAACTGCCGTTAGTTCAAACCGAACCGCGTGTCGCGGAAATTTCTGCCGATGAGTTTAACAAGGCATTGGAGTTTGCAAGCGTAAGTCCTTCAACCGGTGTTTGCATTTTTTTCCTGGAAGATTTGGTAAAGCACGAAAAACTGTTCGAAAAAGCACAAAACTTTTTTGCACCATCTAATTAGCTATCTTATATTGACTACCCCTCACATTCACGCTAACTTATGGCAAATGACTATAAATGAGACTTTAGCGTATATTTGCTGTCCTTTATGTAAAGCCGATTTACTACCTACTGATGCAAATTTGAGATGTGTATCGTGTAATGCAAAATATAAAATTATTAACGAAAATATACTGTCTATTGTGCCAAATATAACGGAAGACATTAAGCTTTCCATTGATAAGTGGGATCAGCTGTACAAGTCTCAGCTTGAAAATACGACCTATGACCGCGACCTAGTTACATATGAGCAGCTTTATTTTGCCGATGTAAAAAGCCAGCTCGTTGAAGCAAAGGTCTTAACTAGAGATGTAATATATCTTGAAATTGGTTGTGGGCCATTTTTTCTTGGTCAAAAGCTGGCTAAAGACGTAAAGTTAATAATAGGAATCGATTTTTCTCCCGCCGCTCTGCAAATCGCAAAAACGATGCTTGACGCCAAAGGAATCACAAACTACATTCTAATCCAAGGCGATATTTTAAGCCTGCCACTTAAGGACAATACAGTCGATTTAATATATGGCGGCGGAGTTCTTGAGCACTTTAAGGATACAGTAACTGCGGTTAAACAATTGTATTGTGTGCTAAGGTCGGGCGGCGTTAGCTTTAATACAGTTCCTTATCTAAATATTGGTACACTGACGTATAGGCAACTTTGGGGCAACATTCCAAATTTTTTCGGATTAAAACAACTGGCAGAATTTATCCATATAAAACTTTTAAAAGGGAGACACATGATATTTGGCTATGAATTTTCTTTTTTGGAAAGCACGATAAAGCGTATACACAAACAAGCGGGCTTCAAGCAAATAACAGTGGCTAGGTTTAAAGTGAAAACTGTTTTTGACTTTATTCCTAAAATATTTCGTAAATTCGCCGCGTATTTATGTAATTCTTCGCGGCTTTTTTGGCCTATGATAAAGGTAATTGCTCAAAAATGATGTTAAAATTGTCACATTATGATAGTTGTATTAATAGGCGCTGATGGAGTAGGTAAAACTACAGTCGCTCAAATCTTGGCCGGTAAACTTCAACCTGAGTTTAATGTGACTTTTGAAAAAGCTTTCGAAGACTATTTCTTATTAAAGTATTTACTTAATCTTTTTAAGGCCAAAAGGCAAAGCGTTTCACAAAATATCTTTTTTAAAAAATCATATAGCCCGCCTTTAGTTATCAAGTTATTTTGGCCGTGGGTAATTTTGATGGATCAATTTTTGTTATATGTCTACTTGACTATTTTCGCCAGGAACAGCTTAATAATAGGCGATCGCTATTTATACAGCTATTTGGTTACCTGGGACTATTACAAAATGTCCAACAAATTAGTTAAATGGTTTTATTTAAGGTTTCCAAAACCTGATCTTTGCGTTGTGTTGCATGCGGATAGTAAAACGAGTATGGATAGAAAAAAAGGAGAAATTGCACACCGAAAAAAAGAGTACAACTCGGAGTTTTTTCAGTTTCATGTATCAAAATATTCGGAACTTGCCAAGCTTTTAAACCTTCCGGTTGTAGATACAACCAATGTACCTATTGATACTGTTGTCGAAGAGGTGGCTAATTTGGTAAAAAAAAGGGTACCAAATGTCTTATCTGGATGAATTAATCATAACTTTTACTAATCCCATCATAAGCGATGCAATTGTTAGCAAATCAATGGCCAAAGAGCTGACGACTTTGGATGCTAACATATTAATTAAAAAGTTGTTCGAAAATAATGTAGACATCCTTTTTTTGGAAAATGTAAAAAATCCGGAATTTGCATCGATTCTTGCCTGGTGTGATGAGAGCTATAAAAAAACCGTTAAGACTATGCAAACTGTAAATGAACAATTTGTGTCACACGGTATTGACTACCTTTTATTTAAATCGTTTCCATCTTTTAGGCAACACAAAGATGATGTGGATGTATTTGTACCAAATCTCCAAATGTATTTGCATGCGCAAGAAGTGTTGACGCATGAGCATTTTAGTAAGACGCACTCATTTGAAAAAGAATGTCATTTCGACAAAAAAGATAACACTCAAATTGATTTGCATATGGATATTTCATGGGATTTTCTTGGTAGAGGAGGAAGCGGCCCGCAACTTTTGGATCTTAATCATTTGTGGACGCAAAGACGTACTGTAACACAATACGGTATACAAGTTAATGTGCCTTGTGTAGAGGATGAAGTTTTGGTCGTAACTGCGCACGCCATTTTTCAGCATAGCTATTTAACATTGGGAGAAATCCTTTATATAGGAGAATTACTTCGTCTTCAAAGCATAGATTACACTTATATTTTAGATGTGTGCAGACGATATGGATGGGAGCAAAGCTTAATTTTAGCCCTTTCAATCGTAAGTAGTTTTTATAAAACATTTTGGTATATTGATATAGTATTGCCTTCGGCCTTTAAGCCGGTTAGTGTTGGTACATTTCCTGTGTATCAAGTTTTTCCGTTTTTTGTGCCGCAAAGTAAAAACAAGCTTATCAACTGGGTTCAGCATTTTTTTCGTGCCGGTGTGTATTTGTATCGATATTTATATTATTTTAAATATAAAGGAAGTCTTTGTTTTAACAAGGTTCCTAAAGAGGTCTTATGATTCTCACGTTATCCGGAATGGACGGAAGTGGAAAAACCACACTATCACTTAAAATTGCCGCGGAGTCTGATCGGTTTGTTCGCGTTTCGCGCGGAGGTTACTTTTTGCTTGAGCCGATAATGCGCAGTATACGATATCTCAAAGGAATTGATAGCAAAAAAAGCACAAAAAATCCGTTTTTGTCTAAAGGTGACAAGCCTTGGTTATTTAAATTTTGGCCGTGGCTGGTTTTAGCTGATGACTTAATTCATTATTGGTTGGTGCTAAAACCAGTATCTGTGTTTTACAATATAGTTTGTGATCGATATATGTACGATAGGCTGATTGGACTTAAATACCACGGATTTCTTGGCGAGCGTGCATACGCTCTTTATAAAAACTTAATTCCTTCGCCCACAAAAGCGCTTATTCTTGAAGTAGAACCATCTATCGCGCTGGAGCGCGAAACGGCTGAAAAACATGTTCTACAATTTTATACAGACTTGCACGGTCTCTATCGTAATCTTGCTAAGGAAAAATCCATTGAAATCATTGATATGCTATATTATTCGTATGATCGGCGATTTAGCTTATAAAGAACTTCCTGTAGTATCGTTTGTCATTCCAATGTTAAATGAAGAGAGTCGTATTGCCGATTGTCTTTCCTCCATTGTTAATCAAGACTATGAACGGGACAAAATTGAGATCTTAGTTATCGATGCAAACTCCAAAGATAGAACAGTTGAAATTGCGCGATCATACGGTGCAAAGGTTTTTGAGAACAAACTCAAAACTTCCGAATCCGGAAAAGCTATAGGTATTAAAAACGCAACAGGTCAGTTGATTTGTTTTATAGATGGTGATAACAGGCTTGACGGAACCGATTGGCTTAGGAGAATGGTAGCACCGCTTATGGAAGACGATGCCCTTCTTGGTTCTGAGGCACTCTTTTTTACCCATAGAAAAGATGACGGTTTTATAGACAGATACTGTGCGTTAATTGGGATGAATGACCCATTATGCTTATGGCTTGGTAGTTACGACCGTATGAGTGCGTTGACCGGCAAATGGACGGGGCTTTCGGTGGAAACTCAAGACAAAGACGATTACTTATTACTACACTTAATTCCGGGTAAAATCCCGACCCTAGGTGCAAACGGTTCTATATTTAGAAAACGGATTTTTGATCAAACCCCTCAACTTTTAAAAGACTACCTTTTTGATACGGATATTTTGGAGTATGTTGTGTCTAAAAATGGCCCTCAGAAATTTGCTAAAGTAAAAGTAGGTGTAGTCCATTTATATTGCGGTTCCAGTTTACTCCGCTTTGGAAAAAAGCAGCTAAGAAGAGTAAAGGACTATTTGTATCGCAGGAGTATCTCACAAATATTTATAAAAAGTGAATATACTGAACGAAAATACAAATACGGACATGACAGTTCTTTATCTTTTGGTATTGCGATATTAAAATTCATATTGTCTTGCGTTTTGTTTGCGCCACTATGTGTGCAAGTTGTTAAAGGTTATAGGAAAAAAACGGATTTAGCGTGGTTTGCACATCCGATTCTATGCTGGATCACCCTCCTTGTATATGGTTATGGAGGTATCACGAGTGTTTTTAACCGTGCGGAACTTTCGCGCGAAAAATGGTAACTTTATGATTCAATTTAATGCAAGAACCGGCATACAAGGTTGGATTGATGCATACAGCATGCGTATAAAAAACAGAGGACTGGCTAACAGCATAGTGCATCATACTATTCAACTGTTTTTACCACTATTAAAAGCGTATGCGCTTTTAACTAATCAAAGTAGTTTTACTTTTTGCGAAAAGAAATATACATATGCTTTTTCACGCTACGGAGCAACTTGGTCAACTGAGCGGGCAGTAGAAGTGCCTATCTTTCTTGATGTACTTAACAAAGCATTGGCAGAAAAAAAGACTATTTTAGAAATTGGAAATGTTATGGAACATTACATGCCTGCAAAGCATACAGGACTTTGGGCGGTAGTTGACAAATACGAGGTAGCGCCTGATATTATAAATCAGGATATTGCAGAGTTTTCACGAGATACGAAATATAATTTTATACTTAGCGTGTCTACGATGGAACATGTGGGATTTGACGAAGAAGATAAAGACAATAACAAAATAATTAAAGCAATTGATAATATTGTTCAAAATCTTTTAACTCCCGACGGAATATTCATATTTTCGGTTCCTTTTGGCTTTAATCCTACTATGGATGAAATTGTATTTGGGCGTAAAATAAAACTTAGCGATGTGTGTTTTATGAAAAGGTACAAAATGCTTGATTGGAAACAGGTAGATGAGTACGAAGTGAAAAACTCTCAATACGGAAATATATATTATGGTTCGGCCGATGCCGTTGCCATCGCTGTTATTAATTCTAAAGAAAAAATAAAGGAGCTCTTATGATCAAAGTACCTGAAAGTGATCTAACATATCTGCAAAAATTTGCTTTGTGTGTCAAGCACCGAGGGCTTCTCGAAACTTTGGAGATTACATTTACGAAAGTGTTATTTCCGCTTTACTTTTTTTATAGAAAACATTTTTGCGACAACGAGTTTGAATTTGACAACAAAAAGTACAGCTATTTCTTTCATCCCTATAATGTTACGTGGATAAGTGAAAGAACTGTTGAGATTTCGATTACGCTTGATTATTTGTATCAATGTGTTGCAAAAGGCGGACGATTTTTGGAAATTGGCAATGTTCTAAATCATTATAAATATGACGATACTGTTTGGCCAATCGTAGATAAGTACGAACGTGGCGAGCATGTCATTAACAAAGATATTGTAGATTTTAATGACGGCACCAAGTACGATTTGATCTTAAGTGTCTCTACGATGGAACACGTGGGATTTGACGAAGAAGATAAAAACCCCTTAAAAGTTGGCCAAGCCGTACGTCACGTAGCTCAAAATCTTCTTTCGGACAACGGGCGGTTCATCTTTACTTTTCCGCTTGGTTTTAATCAGAACTTGGATAAAAAGATACTCGAAGGCAATATGGAAGCTGTCTCGGATATTAAATATCTAAAAAGAGTTAGTAAACTTAAATGGGAACAGGTAGATAAATCACAGCTTGAAGGAATCAAATATAATGAGCCGTATGCCGGAGGAAATGGTTTAGCTGTTGTGTACGTTAACCCTGTGAGATAATTCGCATATGAAAATCGGTATCTTGGTGGACAGTCTAAAAGTAGGCGGTGTTGAAAAGATTGCTATTAATCAAGTAAAGTATTTGCGTGAAATAGGGGAAGATGCGTATCTTTTAGTTTTACGCAAAGAAAATAATCCGGCCGAAAAGGAAAATGTATTTGAACTTACTGATGGCGAAATTCCCATAGAGGTACTTGATGATAGGTTTCCCAAATTTTTAAAGTTTAGTTTTAAATTCCCGACATTTGCTTTTTTTTCATTTCATCACATTTCATATGCACTACTGCTTCCGTTTTTTATTAAGCGCAAAGAATATGATTACATTGTTAGCCACGGTTCCTATACGTCATTTAGTGCATTTACCATTAGACTTGTAAATGGCATATATTATTCAATATTTTTTTGGGATCCGGTTTATTATATTTTAAACCGTGTATACGGCGCTGAAATATCATCCTTGTTACTAAAATTTTTGTCGTTTCTTGGCACAATTGTGGATCGCTACTTGGTTAGATCGGCAGATTACGTTTTGGTAGGCAGTGAAGAACACAACAAATACTTTAGAAAAATATATCCTGATATCAAAATTAAATTAATTTTGCCCGGCATTAAACTTGGTACGCCAACGTCGAATAAAAAAGACTACATTTTAGCCCTAACAGCGTGGAAAGCAGGAAAACATCCGGAATATATGATTGAGCTGGCAAAACAGCTTGTAGGAGTTAACTTTAAAATTGCCGGCAAATGGTTGGATGCCAAACTGCGGGAAGACTTTGAGAATCTTGTTGCTACAGCATCTATGATAGAAAGATTCGATATACTCGGCTATGTTCCCGAACATGCCCTACAACCACTGTATACCGAGGCAACTGTTCTTTTAACGACGAATCTGGAAAAAGGATTTGGCATTCCCGTACTCGAAGCGGCTGCCTGCGGTACTACATTTATTAGCCCGGAAGGCAGCGGGGTTTGCTGCCTTTTTGAGAACGGTGTCGATGGTTTTTTTACCAAAGAGCGCGATACTAAAGAGATTGTAGAAAAGCTACAGCTGTTAATTACTAACAGGGATTTGGCAGTAAAAATGGGGCTCAGTGCTTTTAATAAAGTTAAGAACGGTTATACATGGCAAGCTCATGCCCGAAAACTGGTTGAAGCCGTTAGCGTTTTTGTAAGCTATGAAAAATCTACTACATGAAACTCCGTACGACAAAATCTTTGGAAGCAAAGTAGAGCGCATGCGCTTGGTGAGCGATTCCGATATTGCAAATAAAACTGTTTTGGACATAGGTTGCGGATTTGGGTGGTGTGCTTGGAATTTTATACAAAGAGGGGTAGCTTTGGTTACGGGTGTGGATGTATCAAACGATGCCGCTGATGTCTTTAGATCAATTGATAACCAGAAAATTAAGTTTTTTCGGGCATCTGCATTGGAACTGCCATTTGGCAACGAGACATTTGATACAGCGGTAAGTTGGGAAACTATAGAGCATGTGCCCAAAAACACAGAAAAGCAAATGCTTTTGGAAATCTTTAGAGTATTAAAGCCGGGAGGAATATTGTATCTATCCACACAGCACAGAAGTTTCATTTCCATTATTTGTGATCCGGCGTGGTGGCTTATCGGGCATCGGCACTACACAATTAAAGAATTGACCTCGCTAGCTTTATCTGCGGGTTTTACTGTTAACAAAATTTATACAAAGGGTGGTATTAACACTGTATTGTTTATGTTAAATCTGTACATTGCAAAGTGGATTTTTCAGCGCCCGCCGTTTTTTGAGCAGTACTTTAAAAACAAATGTACTAAGGAATTTGAGAAACAAACCGGATACACTAATATTTTTATGAAATGTACTAAATCCGTTTCTTCCTAAAAAGATACATCAATACGCTAACATAAGTAATAAAAGAAATGAGTGCTCCAACAATAAGTAACCTAGGTATGTAAACAAAAGATATATCATGTACGCCTTTATCAACAAAAATTCCCCGCATCGTTAGGTTTGTTTTATATATTGTTGTGAGTTTACCATCAACAAGAGCCCACCACCCCGGAAAATACATATCGCTTAAAACTAAAAACCCGCGCTTGGGGTTGTCAACTTTTAGTTGAACTTTTACGTTTGAGTATTCTACAATAGTTACCCTGGCATTGGCGTCACCATCGTTAAGAATTAAATTGTCCGAAACTTTGTTGACCGATACTATAGCTTCGTTTCTGGCATCTATTTTGGCTAGTATATTGGCAGGTTCTTTTCCATCAACCACAGGTACTACTTTGTGTACAAAATATGCACGAGGATTGGCATTTAGATTTTGATAAACATACATTTTGGTACCGGCCGGTAATGGAGCGTCTGTCATGAACATCCCTGTATCACTTTCTTTTATGGCATATGTATATGCGAGTGTTATTTTATCGAGATTT
>Ga0209211_10012920_pt1 | contig 10426 bp, 4 predicted proteins | sample RifGroA2_FD_183992 | JGI IMG/M metagenome (GOLD analysis project Ga0209211, IMG submission 183992) | Groundwater microbial communities from Rifle, Colorado, USA - Groundwater A2 (SPAdes) (version 2) | ecosystem: Environmental > Aquatic > Deep subsurface > Groundwater | place: Rifle, Colorado...
AAAGAGAAACCGGGCCCACCATCCAGCGCGTGCGCGATGCCCTGCATCAGTACTATTTCAGCAAAGAAGAAGAGATCGTGAAAGCCGCACGCAAGGTGCTGATAGGGGCTTTGAGAAAACGTCATATGGGGGCTTCTTTTAATTTTGATCTCAGTCTGACCGCGCAAGGCAATGCGAAAAGAAGAAACAGTGCCCTTATTGAGGCCAGGAGGTATTTCAAAAATCTTAAGAGAGACTTGTTTCCCGAATCCAGCGCGGAAAATCCGGAATTTACGTTTAACGTTCTCCGGGAAAGAATGTACGCGGGGATGGGCCTTGGGCCGAGGGCCTCCGCTAAACGCATTGAGCTTATTGAAAGCACGCCCGAGAACAGGCGAATGGTGTCGGTGGATTCTTTGATCCCGCAACAGCCCCGTGTTTATTCCAAAGAGTTATTCACGCGTGAATTGTTCCACGACCGGATCGAAAGCGCGCCGGTCATTGTCCTCCAGACGGATGACGGAAAAATGTTTCTGCTTGACGGGCATCATCGTGCCGTGACCGCTTTGCGGTCCGGTGAAACGAAAATCGAAGCGCACATTATCAGGGCCGTCGGATTAAGGCCCGAAGATATCCCCAGCGATTATGAACTTTCCCTTTGGAGAGCGTTAACTTCTTACCGGGTACCGGGCAGTCAGGAAGATCTCCAAAACGCGGAAGCGGTCGACAGCTTGGGCGCCATGATTTTGAAATTGCCGGCAGTGTCAGAAGATGGTTTTGAATTTTTCCAGATCAAGGATTTGCCCCGCCGGGCTTATGTCCCTCCTCATGCGGCCTTGCTCGGATTGCGCCCCGAGGCGAGAAAAGCGCTCGCGGGCTGGCATGAACATTTTGAGAAAATGCGTCAGGCCACGGCCGCATTAAAAGAAAAAGACAAATTAAAGGTGTTGCTCGCGATCCGGGAAGCTTCCGGGGATGTGGTTACCGAGGAAATTCAAATTCCGTACGGCAGATTGACCAATCAAAGGCGCGCATTGGCTTACTATCTGGCCATTTTAATAGCTAACCGCGGGGTTTTGACCGGCGCCACGGAAGTGGGACTGGAAGTCAGCCGTTCTCCGCGCGGTCATGATTTGGCCAAAGAATTGGCCCGCGAATCCCGGAGAATTTTACATGGATTTTTTGGTAAAACCATCACCTTCGCGACATTTGGCAAAGGCTTCAAATTTAATTTTAAAAATCCGAGTTTAAAAGGCGAAATCGCGGAGGACGTAAGCATAACTTTTCCGGCCGCGGATTATAATAAAGGCGATGCCGCAGGTTTTGACCTTGGAGGCACCAACCTCAAGATTGCATTTGTGAGAAACGGCGAGGTTTTGTTGACGGAAGCCGTCCCTTTGCAGGATATCAAAGAACCGTTGGGAGAATTTATCAAGAAAAAAATCCAGTCCATTGGGAAACAATTTGACACGGATTTAACCGGCAAGGCGGTTTACGTGACCATCCCGGGGCCTGTCACACCTGACGGCAAGATTATCACCATCACCAATCTGGAAAAAAGCCGTCCCGGCACCATGGCTTCCCTTAACGCGCTGCAGGAGGCTTCGTCGAATATCCGTTTTCAAAATGACGCGAACACGGCCGCTTTTTATCAAATGGTCAAAGCCGGACTCACGGGCAATGTGATTTTAAACACGCTGGGTACCGGGTTGGGCCTTGGAATCATCATCAACGGAAGACTTATCCAGGGACCTCAAGAGGCGCATCTCAGGATTGATTTTGATGCCAAGGCGCATTATCACGAGGGGTTTCAGATGAAGGGAGATCTCGAGTCTTACGCCAATGCGGAATTTGTGGTGAGGCGCGCCACGGAATTGATCCTAAAGCCGCGGCGTAAAAAAATCGAAATGCCTTCAGGTGCGCTAACGCCCGCTGTGGTCGCAAGCTGGCTTTCGGGACAACACGGCGAACAACTTAAAAGCATCGCCGAACAGGTTTACGCGGAATTCGGCCGGCACCTGGCTATTCTTTATCAGGAAATCGCGCGCGTCACCGGCATCCAGGAATGGACTGTCGTGCTGGTAGGCGGAATTGCGGGCGGCAATACTGGAGAAACCATTATCGAAAGCGTTTTGAAAGCGGCGGCAGAAAAAGCCCCGGGTTTGAAACTGAAGCTTTTGGTTGGCGAAGAGGCGCAATACACCGGGGCTTTTGGTTCCGTTTACCTATCGCTTCAGGCACAACAGGTTGAAGCCGCATCACTGGGGACTTCGGATTTCGATCAAAAGCTTCTTGAGATCGGTCATATGTTTAAGGATGACCCGGGCGCCGCTCAGGCGCTCAATGCTTTGATTGCCGCAGCCCAGCAGTCTGAAGTTGAAATGGGAGGAAAAGACTTGTCTCCGCAGGTCAAGGCGGGGGATATTTTCCTGGCTCTTAAAACTATACGGGACGCTAAACAACAGGCCGTTCCGCCGGTGTTCAGACTTTATCAAATCGCGGCCGACACTTATGTCGGCCATTCTGTTTTTCGCGACCGGGATGTTTATGAAATACCCGCGGCCAATTTTAAAAACCGCGTAACCCGCAATGAAATCAAACGCCTGAGCGCGCCTCCGGCTAGTGATCCGCTCACCCAAGCCGTTGCTCAATCGCTTGGGGGTGCCAATACTGCCAAGGGATTTGATTTGCTTGCCGGATCTTCGCAAAAGGCGGTGGAGCTTTATGAGAGGATCCCTCTGGTGACTAGAGGCACGGGAGATTTCAATCTGCTGCAATATGTTGTTCTCCAGGCTGTTCACAAAGTAGTTCAGTTTGCGAGAAAACTGGCGGATGAAAAACACACGGACTGGCTGGAGTCCGATTTTACGGCCCAGGATTTTAAATCGTTACTGACACAAACGGTGGATTTAATTCCGGAGCAAGTCCTTCACGAAAATGAGGAGGCTACTATCCCGGTGGTTTATAAAGGGCCGCATAATACCCGGATTCTGGTTGCGGGCCAGTCTTTCGCGCCTGTGTATTATTTGATACGCGTAAGCGACGACAAGGTAACGGACATGGGAATCGAGGCCGGGGACCTTTTCGGTTCAGGAGAAAAATATGTTCTTGCGCCGGGTGCGTATCCTTTGCGGTGGATTGCCATGGAGCCCGGAAAGGGCGGCCAGGCCAAGTTAAGGCCGCTTTTTGACGGAGAAGAGGTGCAGCATTTGCGTGAACTTTTGAAGCCGGTTTTGGCCCGCCCCATAACCGAGCACGCTAATCAGACCATAAAAGATTTGCGCTTGATTGCCGAGTACCTGGACCTTCTTTATGACGCTGGCGGAAGGAAAAAATTCATGCCGACCGGCCAGTCTTTGGGGGATGAGTCAGGGCTTTCGGGAGAGAAGCCCGAAGGATTGCAGTTTAAAAAAGGCGATTACCTTAAAATTGAAGACAAAGATGTGGCTCAAATACGTTCCACGCGGGTGCTTGAAGACGGCAAACAAGTGATTGAAATATCAGTGGGGGCGCAAGTCGGATTGTCTTTGAAAAAGCTTCTTGAATTGCTGAGCATCCCGCGGCGTTCGGTGATAGGAGTTTGGCTGGAACCGGCCAAGGGGACCAAAAAACTCACGGGACCTCCCAAACAAAATGATGTTTTGCCTGCGGGCAAAGTCATGACCCTGGCCGTGGATTTAAAGCAATACCGCGTTGTCTTGGAAACGCTTAATCGCGCCATCAACGTACGCATGATTCCTCTCATCCGAAAGGAATTGGCGGATCCGGACATCACGGCCGCCAATCTCGCACAGCGAGTTTATATCGAAATTGTTCCCAGTGAGAAAAAAACAGGGGCTTTTTATTTCCATTTTACGCATGTCAATCAGGGGGATAGTTTCCTTGAAGGCACGGGGAAACGAACGGAGGACATTGATGCCTCGCGCGGATCATGGTTTGTTCTGCTGGAAGAATTGATTTGGGATTTGATGGTTAATGGCAACGCGGGGTCGACCAAGGACGTTTTGGAGTATTCTGATTTTGCAGCGCGTATTTCGGCCCTGTCCGCTGCCGCCCAAACCGTTCAGGCAAGCAGCCTCGGGATGGATTTTCAGGACAAATACTTTTTTGAGATAGACGGCATCCGCAGGGGAAGCGCGCTCGTTGCGACCGTGGCCATCCGGTATCTGGATGTTTTCAGGAAAATAGCGGAAGCCAAAGGTTCTCCCGACGAACCCCATGTGGACGCGGACGAAACCGACAGGCTGTTCATGATCAATTCGCCGGACGGAAAATCCGTTTACTTCGGGATCAGTGATCAAAAGGTTTCTCCTGTTTTGATTCAAAGCGTCACTTTTGCCGCTCGGCCTATTCTGGCGGAAGCTCCGGGCGGCAATGTTGCGGATATTGCCATTGAGCCGGAATACCCTCTGGTCACGGAGTGGGATAAAACCACGAAAAGTGTTTCCGCCGTTTATATTCCCGTGTCTCCTGAAAAAAATGAATATTTGAAGCTAGAGATCCTCGAACAGCTTCCTCAAAGGCCGGCTGCGCCCTATGACGCAAGCCAGGATATTTTTCAGGAGGATACGCGCGGCGGGAAATTGATCCGTGTTTTGCAAACCCATCTGGCCCTGAATCATATTGTGCTCCGCGCCAGCATTGTTCAGGGCGATGAATTGCGTTTTGCCATGGAAAAGGCCGGGGAACTTCCGATCAAGGGGCAGTCTTTGGGGGAGGCTTTTCAGGCGAAATTTCGCGCCACGGAAGTTTTGGAAAAACAAGGCCGTTCTTTGGACGATGTCACCGGGACTATTGATGTTTTTGCCGGCCGTGTGATAGGCCCTTGGGAAAAACCAAAGGTCGAACAATTCCTGCTTGGGATTTACGCACCGGAAGAGAAAGAGAATGCTGCCCAGGATTCGGCAAGAGACAATTTGATTGAATATGGGCTCAAACAGAAACAAATATCAGGCCCCGATGTTTACACCGAAGTCTATAATGAGGCCGGAAAATTCGCGATTCTGGCCGCCACATCCAGGGACATTTCTGTGGAGGCCGTGGAAAGGCAGTTGATTCTCAACCCTTTGGCGCGCGTGGTCATTGCTGTGGTCAATGACCCGGATTTTGAAACCCGTTTAAAACAGCGACTTAGCGGTAATTTGTTGGCCCGCGTTGATTTGCAGGTCGTTCAGACGGAAGAAGAGGCTGCCGTTTTTTTTAACACGCTGCTCAAAGGGCCGTATCTTGAAAAAATGCGTGATTTTTACCGCGCGGACTTGAATCAGCGCGATTTGGCCCGGCACATTGTTTTTTTGGCAGGGGAAGCTGTTTTGGCGGGCCTTGACGCGAGCCTGGCCTCACGGCTGCTGGTGCCGGACGAGAAAGAAATCGGTTCGATGGACAGGGAGGCCGTTAAAATTTATCACAATTCGCTAGGCTATCTTCTGGCCCGCGAAGCCGGAGATTTTGACGAATTGAGCCGGCAAATCCCGGATGTCCGAAACGCTTTGAATCCTTCCGGCCTTGAATTCCGGCTGAATTTGACGGGCCTTGCCGAAAGAGTCGCCGAACTTTATGCCGAGTTCCAAGGCTTTATGCAAATGGCGCAAGCCGCATAATACTTGCCCAGCGACAGGCGTGTTATACTAGCCGCATGCATCAGATCCAGCTCATCAGAAAATACGGCATCCGTCCTCAGAAAGTCCGCGGCCAGAATTTCCTGGTCGATGAGAATATCCAGAAAAAAATCATCGATGCCCTCGGGCTTGCCAAGACTGACTGTGTTCTTGAGATAGGCGCCGGACTTGGCGCTTTGACCGACGGACTGGCCCAAACCGGCGCGAAAGTTTACGCGGTGGAGAAGGACAGCCAGTTTACTGACATCTTGGCCCGGGAGTTTGCTTCTTACGGCAATCTGCACCTTCTGAACGATAATATTTTAAAACTCGATTTCAAGCTTCTTTTGAAAGACGCTACCACCTCTTCCAGAAAAAAATGGAAGGCCGTTGGAAATCTCCCCTATTTCATCACCACACCGATTCTTTTTCATTTGATTGAGCAGCGGGAGGTTATTGATTTTGCCCTGGTCATGGTCCAGAAGGAAGTGGCGGAAAGGCTTTTGGCTCAGCCCGGCACCAAGGCCTATAGCCGGCTCACGCTGGCCTTTCGCTATCACGCGGACGTGAGTCACGTGTTGGATGTCGGGCGCAAGTCTTTCACGCCCGTGCCGGCCGTGGATTCAACCGTGGTAAAAATCACGTTTCATGAAAAGGGAGCGGAAGGGATCGATGAAAAGCTTCTTTTTCAAATTATTCAGGCCGCGTTCAGTATGCGCCGGAAAAATATTCTAAACTGTCTTTCAAATTCGACTCTTCCGGTTACGCGTGAAGACTGGAAAGGGATTCTCTCCTCGCTCAAAATCCCCGAAAACAAACGCGCCGAAGAACTCCTTCTCAAAGACTACCTCGCCCTCACCTCGAATATTTCTTCCCGCTGATATAAAGCCGTGTCGTCCTGTCTGCTTCCGCTCAGTCAATGAGCTGAGTAGTATAAAAACAATGCGTTTCGCTCATTGAATTCGCTTCAGCAGACAGGCCTCCCGGCTTTAGTTCTGCAAACAGGAATTATTAATTCGTTAGAAAATTCTTGGATAGCCTTGCTTGCGAAGCGGCTTCAATGGAGCGAGCTTCTAGCTCGAAGCGAGCGACATTGAGCAGTGAGTACGGGCAATTCTGTTTTGCCGGTCGGGCACCGTACCGATCGTGCGGTGCCGGTTGACCGAGCGGCCACCCGCCGCCTGACAAACCTGGCCTAAAAATGGCCAGCGCAACGTAGCGGAAGTGAATAACTCTGCGAGTTTTACTTCAGGTTAAGGTTGAGGTAGATTTGACGGGTGGCGTGGGATTTGTTGAGGGTGTAAAAGTGAAGTCCCGGCGCGCCGCCTTTTAGAAGATCATTGCATTGGCGCGTGGCGTATTCAATGCCGTAAGCTTCCACGGCCGCCTGGTCTTCGCCGTAGCGGGCAATGGCCTGGGTTATTTCGGAAGGGATAAATGCGCCGCACATGGCTGAGAATTTCTGGATCTGCGCACCGTTTGTCACCGGCATAATGCCCGGCACAATGGGAATGGTGATGCCCGCCTTTTGGGCCTTTTCGCAAAAATCAAAATAATCACGGACGCGGAAAAAAAGTTGGGTCACAATCACGTCAGCGCCCTCATCCACTTTGATTTTGAGATTTTCAAGGTCTTTTGCCTTGTCGCGGCATTCAGGATGTCCTTCCGGGTAGCCTCCCACGGCCAGCGCGAAAGACTTGCCGTATTTGGGATGACGCTTGATAAAATGAACCAGCTCCGAGGCGTAGCGGAATCCTCCGGCCAGGGGTTTGAATTCGGTTTGCCCTTGGGGGATATCGCCCCTCAGCGCCACGATATTTTCAATGCCTTTTCCGCTCAATTCACCCAGAATGTTTTCTATTTCCGGCCGGTTATGCGCGATACAGGTAAGATGGGCCGCCACTTCAAGCCCTATCTCCATTTTGATTTTCTGGACAATGCGGATGGTGTTGTCGCGCGTGGTTCCCATGGCGCCGTATGTGCAGGTGACGAATGACGGGTTGAGGGTTTTGAGACTGGCAATTTCCTGAAAGAGAAGTTCTTCCCCTTTATCTGTTTTTGGAGGAAAGAATTCGAATGAAATGACGGGGCCGCCGGCCTTGTAATATTGTGTGATTTTCATATGGGACAAAATCATAACCGAGCTTCGGGTATTTGCAAAGGGAAAATCTCGTGATAAGATGCTTGTCCGGAAATCACCCATGCGCCCAAAAAAATTAGCAATCTTATTCATGGTTGTTGTTACCGCAGGCTGCGCCACGCTTTACGATAACAGCTTTTTGGATTCCAATCCGCCGGTTTATCTCAATGCCGTGCTGGGGCCGGAGGAGAAATTGTCTTCAGTTGAGGTTTTGTCCGTGATGCCGGAATCTCCCGCAGCCAAAGCAGGTTTTCGGAAAGGCGACAAGCTTCTTTATATTAACGGGGAAGAGGTGAGGGATTCGGCGCGGACGCTTCACAGGGTCCTTATGGACGCATGTGAAAAACGGATTAGCGATGTCCGGTCCGTGGTCAAAAGGAAAGGCACCGTGAAGCGGATTGACATGCCTCCGGCAGATCCTTTTTTAAAGGGACTTTACGGATTAAATTTTAAATTAACAGGGGAGTCCGGCAAAGAACTGAAAGAGTTCTCTTACGTCAAACAGTATGTTACCGGTGACGGCCTTCAATATGATTCGGTGTACAGCGTGGCCGGCAAAATGCGTCTGCGGACCAATTGCCATTTGTGGGGCGGCAAGCTTTTACTGATACAGTTCGACGTGTTCAATGATTCCACGGAAAAGAAACTTCATTTTGACCCCAAGGACGTCACGGTCTCGGACCGTTGGGGAAGGGCGCTGGAGCCGCTTTCCACGGAAGAAATCGTCAATGGCATTTACAACGTGGGCCGTATCAACGAAATAAAGGGGAAATGGTTTTATTTGCAAAGGTGGAAGGCCAAGCAGCTTTCGGTTGAGTTGAACGGGCTTCACTGGGAGCTGAACACGCACCGGCTCAAGGCCGGAGACATCCCTCCCTTGAATGTCGGATACGGCTCGCTGATTTATCTCTTGAGCCCGGGCCATTCGCCGGTCACGGTGCGGGTAAAGGCCGGGCGGCGGTATTTTTCCGCGCAATATGTCATGCCTCTAGTTGTCGAACCGCCCGTGAAGAAGACCGCGGGCCCGGAGCCCCGATTGACAGCTGTGAAGGAGTATGGTAGCTTGCTAGACTTTTTGAGAAGCAAGCGGTGGCTTTTTTAGGAGTGATATCATGGAAATGAATGTGGACCAGGTGGCGCTTCTGGCGCGTATCAAGCTTGAAGATGCCGAGAAAAAGAAGCTTTCCCAGGATTTGGAGCGCATTTTGGGTTATGTGAAAACACTCGAAGAGCTTGATACCAAGGATGTTCCTCCCACCAGCCATGTCCTCGCCATCGAAAATGTGTTCCGTAAGGACGAGGCAAAACCGCAGCAAATCATTGAAGACGCCCTGAAGCACGCCCCTGAAAGAGAAGGCGCCTTTTTCAAAGTTCCGAAAGTCATCGAAGGGGAATGAGTTTTATGTCTCTCTGGGCATCCACGCTGAAACAAGTCCGGGACGCCATCCGCAAAGATCCTTCAGCCGCGGCCGCGCTTCTTAAAGATTTGGAAACACGGGTAGGCCAAGTCGAGTCCCGCGTGAACGCTTACGTCCATTTTGATTCGGCCCGGAGCCATGAAGAGGCGGCCCAACTGAAAGGTTCTGCGGCTTCTGAGAAACCGCTTTGGGGAGTGCCGGTCGCGGTCAAAGACAATATCTGCACGCGCGGCTGGGAAACCACCTGCGGCTCCAAAATTTTAAAAGGGCATGTCCCGTTTTATGACGCCACGGTGGTTAGAAAATTAAGGGAAGCCGGCGCCCTGCTTTTCGCCAAATGCAATATGGACGAATTTGCCTTTGGCTCATCCACGGAAAGCTCCTGTTACGGCCCGACCCGCAATCCCTGGGATTTGGAAAGAGTGCCGGGAGGCTCAAGCGGCGGTTCAGCGGCTTCCGTTGCCGCGGATGAAAGCATTGCTTCTCTCGGCTCCGACACCGGAGGTTCCATCCGCCAGCCAGCGTCTTTTTGCGGTGTCGTAGGGCTTAAGCCTACTTACGGCCGCGTTTCCAGATACGGATTGGTGGCTTTTGGTTCCAGCCTTGACCAAATAGGGCCACTCACCAAAACCGTGGAAGACTCGGCCATGCTTCTCAATGTGATGGCCGGCCATGATCCCTTGGATTCGACCTCGGCGAATGTCCCTTGCCCGGATTACACCAAGGCTTTGCGGTCCGAAGTCAAAGGCCTTAAAATCGGATTGCCGGAAGAATATTTTATTTCGGGTTTGGACAAACGCGTTGAAGCGGCGGTGAAGGAAGCGGCACAGACGTTGGCAAAAATGGGCGCGGAAATCAAAACCATCAAGCTTCCGCATACCCAGTATGCGGTGGCGGTCTACTATATAGTAGCCGTGGCCGAGGCCAGCTCCAACCTGGGCCGTTTTGACGGCGTGCGTTTCGGCCACCGAATCAAAAGCAATGATCTTCTGGATATGTATCTGGAAACCCGGGACCACGGGTTTGGGGCTGAGGCGAAAAGAAGGATATTGCTGGGCACTTTCGTGCTTTCAGCCGGTTATTATGACGCTTATTATCTCAAGGGGCAGAAAGTCCGCACTCTGATCAAACAGGATTTTGACCGGGCCTTTGGCGAAGTGGATCTTATCCTGACGCCCACCGCGCCCACGCCGCCGTTTAAGATAGGCGAAAAAATGGCGGACCCTTTGTCCATGTATCTTTCCGATATTTACACCATTCCGGTCAATTTGGCCGGCGTGCCCGCGATATCG
>Ga0209211_10012922_pt1 | contig 10425 bp, 12 predicted proteins | sample RifGroA2_FD_183992 | JGI IMG/M metagenome (GOLD analysis project Ga0209211, IMG submission 183992) | Groundwater microbial communities from Rifle, Colorado, USA - Groundwater A2 (SPAdes) (version 2) | ecosystem: Environmental > Aquatic > Deep subsurface > Groundwater | place: Rifle, Colorado...
GAATCTTTCACAGTGACAGTGTAAGTATTGTCCATTTCATCAAGTTGACTACTAACAACTTGATATTTTCCAATCGACATTCCTTCTCTTAAATTTAAAGGTGAAATTAATTGTAATAGGCCTTGTTCAGAAACTGTTCCGTAGGATTGTTTAGTGCTTACAAGTAATTCTGTTACCATTTGCTCACAATTCTTATTTCTACCAATGCTTTTTTCACAAGATGCTAGAATATCATCTTTGCTTAATACATCAAGCGACACAGCGTCAGTAAGTGCAACGGCTGTTTTCTTCTCATTGTTACTTAATATGGCTAAACAAATGTTTTCGGCAACACCACCTGATTCACTTTTCAGCATTGCATTGCAAGTATTTAATGCGCTTTTTGATACCACAACGTATTTATCATTGGCAATATCATCTATTTTAACGCTAAGTTTTAGAGAGGAAGTGCTCTGAACAAGAGTTGGTACTGCAGGCAGCGTATTTAATACTGGTAATGTAAGACTATCTGTTGTAATAGAAGGTTCTGTTGAAAATCTAACACCTGGTAGACCTTTATTTAATACAACTTCATTTGGATTGTATCCTGTTGACTTATCCAAAATGATAAATCCGTTCTTTGATTCCAAGTAATAATATCCTTCACTGTCTGATTTAACAGTGTATTCTTGATTATTTAAAAAAACTCTACTCGTCTGTTGAAGGTAGTCACCCTTTTCTTCAAAAGATATCCTTGCTGAGAAAAACTGCTTACTGTTCATGGAAACAAATTTATTTTCTGAGTCAGACCAAATCCTTATATTAGCGTCCAGATTTGCTTTTATAGTGTAAGATTTACCATAGTCATCATATATTTTGTCTCCAACGTTCAGATTTCTATTTCCAATTTTATAAACAGATGTCCCAAATGAAGGCTTAGTTAAGATTGGCTGGCCAGTAATCCCTTCCATCCCACTAACCGCCCCAGTTATGGAATTTGAACTCCTCACAACATCCTCCTTGGCATCATCCGCAACTTCAAACCTGAAATACCCGTCCCTGCTGACTTCCAGAATTCCGTTCCTGAAAGCATCATTCTCTATTATGACATATATTGGGGCTAAGGTTCCTGAATCATCATAATAGACCTGCCAGTTCCTTATGATGTATTTTCCTTCTGACAAAGAGTTAAGCTCGTTTATGCTCTTTACATATTGGTAAGCATCAGGGCCATCCTTTTGTTCCCTGACAACGTTTCCAGTTATGGTAAAATCATTTAGCATGCTGAATCCTACAAACATTGCAAGGACTAATACAAAGAGCGGTATTGCGATTTTTTGCTTGTTCATTTTATCGGCTCGAAAGGTTTAAATAGTGTTTTTGTGTTTAAGCCCTTATGAAAGTGAAAAAGGCAAAAAAACAGCAGGATGTATGGAACGAAATAGATGAAAGCATGAAAAACCCCGACTTTGTCCGGGCAGCCTACGAGTTCATTAGATTGACTACTTAATTTCCCTTTTGAATTCTTCATAGCTCAAAAACCTCGGCATTCTAATTTTCCTGATTTGGTTGACAATTTTGTAAGAGTGAAGCGCCTTGTCGGAAAGCATTGTTTTCCTGTCGTTTGAAACCACAATGTCAAGGGAATTCATTGAAGCGCATGCAAAAATCATAATATCCTTAATTATTTCATCCCTGGATGCATATCCTCCAAGCTCCTTGTAAACACTGAAATAAGAAGTGGCTAATGAGTCCGCTTCCTTCAAATATTTCAAAGTGCGGTTCCCTGTCACTTCATCGTACAGGCTCAGCAGGTAATTCCTCAGATTTGCTCCTTCGGCCCTAATATTCTTGGGAGTGTCCCTAAGTTCTTTTCTAATTAACGGCATGCCATATACAATAACCCTTAGACCTTTTTTCAAAGCTTCTTTAACTTTATTCCTATCTAAATCTACGACTATCAAACCATAAACATTCGTGTCCATTATTACTCTTTTCATTTTATCGGCTCAAAAGGTTTATAAAGCGGTTTGACACATTCACTCTTATGAATAAATCAAAGCATAGGGAATTCGAAAAATTATGGTCAAAAATAGAGGAAATTAGGCGAGATAGGGACTTAATGAAGGCTTTAAATAAGCTAATCAAACTTACCACCTCCTAATTCTTTTTTAAAATCGTTGTCCGCTAGTTCCTCCATTTGCCTATTTATTTCATAGTGGTGCTTTCCAACAATAAAATCATACAGCGAAAGCAGAGTATTTCTCAGGTTTCTTTTCTTGCCTTCCAGAAGTCCTATTTTAAACCTTGGAATGTCCCGAAGCTCCTTTCTAATAACAGAGTTCCCATAGAATACAAAATTTTGGTTCTTTAATGTGAATTCCAGTAATTGTTTCTCGATAGACTTCAGAATAAATTTATATACATTAGTGTCAATAATTATTCTTTTCATTTTATCGGCGCGAAAGGTTTATATATACATTTTGCATATTCTGCAGTATGAAAAGGACAAAACAAATTATACCTGAGGATGTTGACCCAATCGCCCTTGCTGACGAAATCAAATGGGCAATTTTTAAGGACTCTTTGAAAAGGCTCAAAGACATGGGAAAGCTTGTCAGATCTCATTAGGATGCACCACTTTGATTCTTCTTAGTTTATAATATGTTAAAACAGAATTTATTAAATCCGCATTGTTTTTTAAATGCCTTCTGTTTAGTGTGACCAGATAATCTGCGTTTGTGGTAACGCAGGCCAGTATTAGCAGTATATCTTCTCTTTTGATGCCTTTCTTCAGCAATGTGTCAATAATGACAGCAGAGTTGATTTTTTGTTTATTCAGGAATTCAAAAATTTCAATTTCATCCAGGAATAAATCTGTATTCTCAACATAAAAATCCCTTATTACTTTACTCAGTTCTGTGTATTTCCATTTATCCAAAAGGTTCAAAGTAGATGATAACATAATAACTTCAAATTCTTTTGCCTTAACTCGTGTCATGAATTTCAAGGATTCTTCTTTCCTTGGGTCAGCTTTCTTCCAAACTCCGATAGTAACAACATCCAGGTCAATTATTATCTTTTTTTTCATTTTATCGGCTCGAAAGGTTTAAATCTCATTTTTTTCTTCATGGCAACCCTCTGAAGCTCTCATCAAAGCTCACTGTGCCGTCAGCATCAACAACAACAATTCCGTCCTGCTGATTTAGGTTTAATACCTTGATGTAAAGCGGAATTGAATTGTCAAAATGCTCGAGGTAAAACACATATCCGTGCCTTATCTCGTACCAACCCTCATTCAATATCTTCAATTCATTAATATCATTCACATAACTGATCACAGGCCTGCTAAAAACAAAATTTCCTTCAGCATAAACAGCATTTCCAGTAAGCGAGCTGTAATTCCTGTTGTACCACATTGCCGTGAACAGCATCGCAAGAAGCACAATGACTATTGTGGAGATGCTCACAATGCCTTTTCCGTTCTTGAATTTAAACAATTTCATTTTACTTCTTTGAATCTTTTTCATTATCCAGCCTGTCGCAATAATCTTCCCTTATCTTGAAACCTTCATCGATTATATTCTTGACATCTTTGATAACTTCTCCTAACTGAGACATCATCTTGGCATATTTGCAGGTTGTCATTGCAGCAAGCCTAAATTCTGCTGGCAATGAGCATTGGGAAAAGCAGAATACTCCAAATGCAATTCCGACAATTCCAAAAGGGTTGGACAAGGCATTTTTGATCAAGTTCATAAAGTGGTCAAACACAGCTGTGTAAGGGACAATTGCAAAAATTTCACCTGTTATGTATTTGCAGGTTGCATACGCCTTCTGGTCTTCGCACACAGAAATAGGCAATCCGTCCTGGCCGACTGCATTCTGCAAACAGTCAGCGTAAAGGCATTTTATCTGCCTGTATTTGTCAAGCCCATAAACTATTCCAGGAAGACATAAGAACAATGTTGCAACAATAAGGTTCTTGTTGGGATCCATGTAATTTGAAAAACCACCGACGTAATTTGAGCCAGGCATTTCATCAATGAACTTCTTTACAGGACCTCCTGCAAATGGCAGCAATTTGCAGTTTACATATGCGCAAAATTTAGTTCCAATATTGTTATAAAGTCCTTCTGAAGTTTTTTGAGCTACTTCGCCAGTAGTGCAAGTTGAAACTGACGCAGCTGTCAGTGATGGTTTGAGGAACTGTCCTATGACGGGTATGTTCCCAACTGTTGCTTCAGTACCTGTGAGCGTAGCAAAAACCGTGAACAGCACAACTATCCCATTCCACAATGACAAGAGCAAATTGCAAATCTTCTGAGCCCACTGCATTATCTTATTCAAAACTCCAATCAGCTTCCAGATTCCTTCCGCATCTTCCTTTGCCTGCTTTATCTTGTCATTGACTTCAGAGCTTATCTCTCCCAATGGCTGGTTGGAAAACTGCACATTGATTGTTGCTGTTTCAGCCTCTGGATTCTGTGTAATTTTGTTCCCGACCTTGGAGAAAACGTTCATCGTGCAGCTCAATTTGGCGCTGTTAACATTGAAATCAGATTTTTTCAAAGTCAGCCTTATCAAAGGGCTAACAGAGCCAGCCTCTGTCCTCAAAGTGTCAGTTGACTGCAGAATTAAAGTGTCTCCGGAGCACGTTGCAGGTGAAATGAAAACGGTTGATACTGCTTGAGACGATTTTGGCTGGAGATTTATTAAGCAGTACATCCTTTGATTGATAAGAGTTCCAATGCTCCTGTCAATGGCTGAAGGGCTGCACGTGACTGTGTTATCCCAATAATCAGGAACAGAAGTCGTGTCTGTGCCAAATATCCTGATAGATTTAGTTGCAGTGATAGTATTTCCAGCAGTGTCGCTGAAATTGATGAGAATCGGGCTGGGGCCATTTGTATTTATAGGATCTGTTATCCATGTGCAGAGCCATTCATTTCCATTGGAAGGCTCACATGACCCTGGCACATCAGATGCGCCGCTGATGACTCCTGAAAGGTCTGCTGTTGCCCTTAATCCTTTGTCTTCCTTGACTACAGCAATTATCGCCAGCTTGTCCCCTGTTTTTATGTACTTGTCAAATGCCTGCGAGCTTCCCCCAATTGGGGTTATGTTGATGAGCACAAGCTGCGGAGGAATTGAATCAACTTCAACTGACAAGGATTTCTCATTGAAATTTGTATTGCCAACAATATCAAGAGTGTCTGACTTGATAGACAGCTTTTTTGTCCCTGCATTGAAATTCAGGTCATTCCATGAGCAGACAGGATTTATTGCATCTGTGCAGCTTGAGGCAGGGACTTTCGCAGAGTCAACATGAAGGAATGTTTCATCTGCGCTCATTCCGCTCGGCTCAATGAATGTGATGGCAACATTGTTTCCTGTTGCCTTTGCAATCAACTTTCCATCGATAAGAGAACCTGCATTGATTGAGTCAACGACAGGTCCCTGATTATCATAAACCAGATTTTTTGTAATTGTCGCAGTTTCTTCATTGCCGAAAGTGTCAGAGGCATTAATCGTGATTGTCTTTGAGCCAGCATTTGATGGCTGAAGATTTATTGCCCAGGTGCAGTGATAAACATCCCCGTCGCTGCTGCAAGCCCCCTTGACTTTGTTTAAACTTGCAGTTGGATTAAGGGTGCTTAAGTCCGCAAAAACCGAATCTGCATTGAGGTTTGCAGAGGTAATATTGACAGAAACCACTACATCGACAGGAAAATCAGAAAATGACCTTATCGAAACTCCTTTTCTGGCAATAGAAAAAGAATCAGTAGATATCTGCGGCCCCTGATTTATTACATTCAGGATGATGGATGATGGTGAGGAAACCTGGCCGAACTTGTCAGTGGCTTTGGCAAAAAACGCAACTCTGCCGTTGTCCAATGATTTTGGGTCAACACTTATTGTCTTTGAAAAAACACATTCAGTTGAAGCCACATCCTCCTTCAAGTCAAATGTCCCATCTTCTGTGTAGACCTGGAAACTTTTCAGGCCGACGCATTTGTTTTCGCAGGAAGGCGCATCGCACGCATAATCAGTCGCAACCACATTAAGCTCAATTTGGCTGCTTGATGAGACAGTGCCCTGAGGGCCGCTTATTTGAACTACCGGAGCCTTATTGTCAACAGTCACATCCCCTGATTTTAAATCGTCTTGAGATTTGCTGTCAGTGAAGGAATTCACGGTAAAAACAACAGAAGATGCTTCAAAGAATTCAGTTCCTGCGCCCGGAAATCTGGCCTTGCATTCGAAGCTTCCGCCAACAGTTGCTGCGCAGGAATCGAACTGGCTTGCTGAGCCAAGCACAACCTGGTCACTTGTGATAGTGTCTCCCTGAATGTTTACTGTAGCGGAGATATCAAGGAAATCATTCTGTCGTATATATCCAGCTAAACCGTCTGTTCCCTTTGCAGACAATTTTTCAATTGTTGCGTTGGCATCTGCCACATAGAACGGGATTGTGATTATTAATCCAATAAGGAATGATGCAACCAGTTCAAGGTACTTGATATATTGTTTATTGCTCATCTTCTTCCACAATTATCTTTTCAAAGTCGGTATTGTATTTCTTTACTGCAATCAGTATTGGCGCGTTCAATCTGTATTTTCTTATCTTGATGATGTTACTGGATATTGGGGCACATGATTTTGTAACTTTTATTGTTTCCATTTTATCCAAAATCCGGCTGCAGCTGCAGCTGGTATATGGTTGAATACTGCTCGGTTTTTCCCATCTGCTCAAGGTCTTCGATAACTCTTGCTGATTCCGGAACAGATGCAATGTCGAATGCAACCGCGTAAAAGGTCACAGTGCCGGATCTCTCGAGATCTTTCGCATTTAGCGTCATGTTAAGCTTCAAGCCGCCTTCCGGGAATTTCTCGCTTCCTGGAGTTGATTTTTCGCCAAAATCAATCCTGTTTATGGTATAGCATTCCTTTTCTCCAAAAATTCCCTTCTTGACGCACTTCTGCTTTTCTGGAATTACAATCCGCTCATTGAGTATGAGCTGGATATCAACAGAATAATCACCAGGCGCAATCTGTACCTCGCTCTTTTCTTCTTGGTTTCCTTCAAAGCCTGCAACGCCAGAGAATTCAGCTTCTCCGTCATTTGGTTTTCTTGCCAGGGTGACGATTGCAGATTCCCTGCCATTAAGGGTTTCAGGGACATTCTGGAACTGCCAGCCTGAAGAAGTCTTTGTTATCTTCTTTTTCTTTACGACAATATTCTTAGTGTATATCGGAGTCAGTTCTGTTTTCAAGGATCTTTCAATCTTGGAATCTGCATCAAATTCAACAGTTTTTGAAATGTGGTCTTCCTTTGAGACTGTGACATAGCCACCCAAAGCAATCGGGAACTGCTCCCTCATCATTCCTTTTGCGTCAGTTGAGCCGATGAAACATCCTTCGTCAAGCACAGTATATATTATCTGGGCATCCTGCAAAGGCTCCTTTCCGGTTCCTGACTTTTGCGCATTGACAGTTACATTCTTGCTGGTCCTTAAGTCACAAAGCTGCGACCTTTCGGAAATCCTTGCCTGCTCCAATGGCGCAAAATCCACAGGCATCGGCTTGTTGTTCCTTATGTTTCCCTCAAGGAAAAAGTTGAAATTATATCCTCTTCCGTTAAGCGCGAATTCATCCTTAAGCTCGACAAGGACGGGAAATGAGACATCATATGCAAAATTGTAGGTCTGGATTCCAAAATTCGGGACCAGGCTTGAGACTGAGCTTGGCCTGCACTGGTCGCCGTTGCAGTTCAGGTCAAAATAAACCTGCCAGAAATCAAGATAAGTGAAAAAGGCATCAATGCTGCTGTATGATTGGTTTGCGACCGGAATTATCGTGCTGTCGTAGATTCTTTGCTTGAGATCGTCATCGAAAAGATTCCTCTGGTAATTGTAAGTGCCGTCAACCTGAAACAAAGGAATGTTTGTTGCAATCAGCCCTGTCACTTTGTTCTTCACTTCTGACTTTCTCCAGCTTGTTGTTGAGCCGAACTTGAATTCCATGTCAGACATTGGAGGGAGCTTCTTTTTGTCAACTCCGCTGAACGCCACAATTGTGTTCAGGACCTGCTTCTCAAGGTAGCGGTTCTTCATTTCCATGTTTGTAATTTGTGTTGCAAGGTTGTAAATTGACTCAAGATTAATAGACACTCTTGTATTGAACTGCTCAATTGTTGTCGTTCCTGCTTTCTCGACAGTGATTGGATACTCAAGCACAGTTATTACATCTTCTTTTGCAATAGTGATGTCAGTTTTCAGGCTCTTGCCTTCTGAAATAATATATCCTGTTGATTTGAAATCTTTGAAATCAGCGATGCATTCCTTTATGTTCGCATCAACATATCTCTCGAGCTGCTTTTCAATGGAATTGTCAGTGCTTCTGAGCTCCGGCCTTTTTGTCGAGAATTTGCAGTCGCCCTTGCAATTGTTCTGCGACTTTAAGTACCACCAGTACGGAATCTTGTACTGGGCATTTTGAGAGAAATAGACTGCATCGCTCTCTGTGGGATTTTTTGTTATTGTGAACGGCTCTTTGTTAAGATTTTTGTCTGTAAAGCTTACATAGCCACCTTGCTCGCCGATTTGGATTAGCCCTTCAATTGTGACAGAATAAAGGCAGTCTGTCGTGAATTTTTTTATTGGATCGAATTCAACAGGAATGTTTTGCTCAACTATTTTTATTTCAGGCTGGTCCGGCCTTGGGACTTTTTTTGTGAGGTAGAAAAAAACGCCTCCTCCGACTATTATTATTAACACGAGCACCAAAAATACAGTTATCTGCCCTTTTTTAGTTTTCATTTTTGCTGAGCTCTTTTTGGATTATTTCGAGGTCGTACATTTTCTGCTCCATCAATTCCCTGGCAAGCATTGATTTCTTCTTGCCAAGTTTATTTGAGACTTTTTCGAGTAATTCGTTGATTTCCTTAGAAACAGTTATTCGGATTTGTATGCTCATTTTTATCTCAAAATATGCTACAAATATACATTTTTCTGGCTAAGTATATAAATATTACTATATTAATATGTTATATTTTATGCTAGATTAAGTATATTTCAGGTATTAATAAAGTATTATTTAGGAATCAATAGACTTAATAAGTATTGAATTCAGACTAAAAAAAGGATAAATTAAGTATAAGAGTTAAGGTTGTGCTGCCACTTCAGAATTTTGCTGCATCTCATTCAGCATCTTCAATGATTCGCAGGAATCGCGCATTCCCTTGTTTGTGATTTTTCCGCAGACAGAATAGTCCTTGTTTGCCAGGAAATAGTTGGTGTAGCAAGTGTCTTTCCTTGAATCAGTTGTTATCTTCTCGCAAAGCTTTGCGTCATTTTTTTCCTGCGCAATGCTCTGGTAGCAAAGGTCTCTGATCTGTGGATCCTTTATTTTAGTGCAATATGATTCATCCTTTTGCGCTTCGCCGACATTGGAAACGCACGTGTCTCTTAGCTTTGGCACTTCAATCTTTCCGCATTCCTGCATCGCTTTTTCAGGCTCATTTTTGGCAATTTCCTTGATTTCGGCAAGGTTTTGTGAAGTGTATTCAGTTAATCCCTTATTGCAGTCTCCCGGGCAGTCTTCATTCTCCTCGCAGACGGAATTCCCGCAGCAGGGCTTTATGTCCTCATAAGCGCATTTCCCGTTTTGAACTTTGTCATTTGTGCACTTGTTGTAGTCATTGCAGTCTGCTATTGTGACATCTGCTGCGCATGCCTTGCATATTCCCCCGCAATCGATGTTTTCTTCATTCTGGTTTTTTATTCCGTCAAAGCACGTCTCTTTCTTTGTTGTTGATTGAGATATGACCTTTACAGGCAGAGTTGCACTTGCTTCTTTTTTGTCATAACTCACTATAACTTTCAAAGTGTAGTCGCCTTGCTTCGCGTCAGAAGGAATCAGAATTCTTGTCTGCGTTGAGCCGAAATTCTCAATGGCCCTTGTCTCTGATTTCTCTGTCAGCATATTTCCGGACCTGTCAACAATCTGCTGTGTGATTTTCACATCATACCTTTTCGAGCTTCCCTGATTTGCAAGTTCCTTGACAAAAACAATTTCCTGGCCAGGAGAAACTGTTGTCTTTACCGGCTCAAGGTTGACGTCAAGAAGCTTTTCATTTCCGGAATTTGCGAAAAGCAGGAAATAAGCTGCGCCCAATCCGGCAAGCGCAACGATTGCTATCACAATCAAGGCAGTTGCCCCGAAATGGATTTCATGCCGCACCGTAGGATTGTACACTTCCTGAATTGCAGTATTTATTTCCTGTTCAGTGTAATTGTTCCTGAGAAGCTCTGACCTGATTAACTGCAAATTGTACCCTCTCTGGAGCATATTCCTGATATAGTCCACCACACCCTTTTTTGCCATTACGTTTATTTTATTGGATTCTTTATTTAAAGATTTTGTAAATAAAATTCAAAACCT
>Ga0209211_10012924_pt1 | contig 10423 bp, 8 predicted proteins | sample RifGroA2_FD_183992 | JGI IMG/M metagenome (GOLD analysis project Ga0209211, IMG submission 183992) | Groundwater microbial communities from Rifle, Colorado, USA - Groundwater A2 (SPAdes) (version 2) | ecosystem: Environmental > Aquatic > Deep subsurface > Groundwater | place: Rifle, Colorado...
GTACAGAGAATTATAAAAATATTAATATGTTTTATCCAGATGTATTATTATTAAATAAAACTTTGATTCAAGATGGTTTAGGCGCCGAAATAACTATTTATAACGAAGATGGTAGTTTAAATGGAAAAGGTAAAATTCATAACGGCAAAAAAATTGGTTATTGGAAACTGCTTAATAAGTCCGGAAAAGTAGAATCAGAAGGAGAGTTTCTTGAAAAAGGTCTCGAAAAAGAATATCAAGTCGGAAAATGGAAATTTTATAACGAAAGTGGAAACTTGGTAAAAGAAGTTGAATATTATAAATCGGGAGGTGGAAAAAATTTCAAGTATGGCGATTTTATTAATTTAAATAAAACTTATAACGATTCATCTGTCTTAATGTCTGTAATTCAATATCCTTCGGTTACAGATATTAATATTTATGTTGACACAATCGAATTGCATTACCCAAATACTCAACTGAAATTGAAATATAACGAACAAGACAAAATTGAAATGTTCAATGGAATGCCATATAATTATTCCGGAAAATACGAATCATATTATTCAAACGGAAATCTTAAAGAATCCGGTTATTTATCAAAATTACCCAGAGGAGGAGCTTCTGAGTCCGAAATTGCAGTAAATGAATGTATAATGAAACCTACTAAAAAAATTGGCAGATGGTTTTATTTTAATGAAAGCGGAAAAATGGTAAAAATTATTGAATACGATTTTTGTGGAAATGTAAAGAGCGAACTAGCTGATAATAAAGTCGAAAAAGAAGACTCTAAATATCAATCTCAAAAAACAAATTACAAATTCGATTATATCGTTAAGTTATAATACATTAGCATTAACAGGTTCAACTAGTGGTTCGGCTGAGGTTCTACCTCAGTCGATAATATCTATTCAGACTCTGTCTGAAATCAAAAAAGCCTAATCAATCAGTTCGGCTGAGGTTCTACCTCAGTCGATAATATCTATTCAGACTCTGTCTGAAATCAAAAAAACCTAATCAATCAGCTCGGCTGAGGTTCTACCTCAGTCGATAATATCTATTCAGACTCTGTCTGAAATCAAAAAAATCTAATCAATCAGCTCGGCTGAGGTTCTACCTCAGTCGATAATATCTATTCAGACTCTGTCTGAAATCAAAAAAACCTAATCAATCAGCTCGGCTGAGGTTCTACCTCAGTCGATTATATCTTTTTCAGGTTTTGCGTGAAAATTCATTCAAAATCATTTTCACAATTTTCACACTTTTTAATGTAACAATTCAACCATTTATCCATTTAACAAAATTTCAAATAAATATTGGGATTAATTAATAATATATTGTATTTTTGTCAACTTATAACTATAAATATTGTCTAACTTATTAATTATTTTGAATTTACAATGGCAAAAAAAGATGAAAGTTACTTCGCAGATGAAGTAATAGAAAAGTACAAAAAATTAGATGTTCTGGTTGACCCCGAATTAGAAGAATTTAAAATCAAAGACAAAGACGACCTTGTCGAAGACGAAGACCCTGATACAGAACAAGTCGATGTAACCAAATTTATGGTTACAGAAAATCTTAATCCAGACGAATTTAACTGGGAAAATGTAACAAAAAGAGGTGATGTATATAGCTCCGATGAAAGAATAAAACTAGAATCACTATACAACGAAACTCTTTCTACAATCGAAGACGGTGCCGTACTAGACGGAACTGTTGTTGCACTTAACAAAAGAGAAGCAGTTGTTAACATTGGTTACAAATCCGAAGGAGTAATTAATATAAACGAATTTAGATACAATCCTGAATTAGCAATTGGCGATAAAGTTGAAGTTTATGTCGAAAGTCAGGAAGATAAAACAGGGCAACTTGTATTATCACACAAAAAAGCAAGAGCAATGCGCTCTTGGGATAGAGTTAATTCAGCACACGATAATAGCGAAATAGTAAAAGGATTTATCAAGTGCCGTACAAAAGGCGGAATGATTGTTGACGTTTTTGGAATCGAAGCATTCTTGCCAGGTTCACAAATTGACGTTAAACCAATCAGAGATTACGATATTTTTGTAGGAAAAACAATGGAATTTAAAGTTGTTAAAATCAACAACGAATTTAAAAATGTTGTAGTTTCACATAAAGCACTTATCGAAGCAGAACTCGAATTACAGAAAAAAGAAATTATCGCACGACTCGAAAAAGGACAAGTACTCGAAGGAACTGTTAAAAATATTACATCCTATGGAGTATTTATTGATTTAGGCGGAGTTGACGGATTAATACATATCACAGACTTATCTTGGGGCAGAGTAAATCATCCCGAAGAAATCGTAACACTCGACCAAAAAATCAATGTTGTTATTCTTGATTTTGATGACGATAAAAAACGTATAGCATTAGGATTAAAACAACTTACACCACATCCATGGGATTCGTTAGATGCAAATCTAAATCTTGGAGATAAAGTAAGTGGTAAAGTAGTAGTACTTGCCGATTACGGAGCATTTATCGAAATTTCTCCAGGTGTCGAAGGTTTAATTCACGTATCAGAAATGTCTTGGTCGCAACATTTAAGAAGTGCTCAAGAATTTTTGAAAGTTGGAGATGTTGTTGAAGCTCAGATTTTAACATTAGACCGCGACGAACGAAAAATGTCTTTGGGATTAAAACAATTAAGAACAGACCCATGGGAAAAAATCGAAGAAAAATATCCTATCTCAAGTAAACATACATCAATAGTTAGAAACTTTACAACATTTGGAGTATTTGTAGAATTAGAAGAAGGAGTTGATGGATTAATTCATATTTCAGATTTATCTTGGACTAAGAAAATTAAACATCCAGCCGAATTTACACAAATTGCAGCATCAGTAGATGTTATTGTTTTAGAAATAGATAAAGACAATCGAAGACTAAGCCTTGGGCATAAGCAAATTGAAGAAAACCCTTGGGATGTATTTGAAACAATCTTCTCTATTGATTCTATTCACGAAGGAGTAGTAATGGAAGTTAGCGAAAAAGGCTCAATTATTTCCTTACAACCTTATGGAGTTGAGGCTTTTGCTACAAACAAGCATTTAGTAAAAGAAGATGGTTCACATACTAAAGTTGACGAAACATTAGAATTTAAAGTAATTGAATTTTCAAAAGAAGGCAAGAAAATAGTAGTTTCTCATAGCAGAATTTACGAAGACCTAAAGAAAAATGAAGAGGTAAGTGCTAAGAAAAATACTGAAAAATCAATGAAAAAAGTGAAAGCTCAAGTAGAAAAAACTACCTTAGGCGATATTTCAGATTTAGCTGCTTTAAAAACAGAAATGGAAAAAACTGAAAAAAATAAATAATAATTTGTAACTTTATAAAAATAATTTATAAATAATGGATTTTAAAAACGAAAAACAGGAGAAGTACACTCTAATTCAGGTCTTAGTTGACAAATTAGATACTCATGTTGCGCCGTCATTAAAATCAGAATTGGTTTTAATTTCTGGTAACGGTGAAAAAAATATTATACTCGACTTAAGTAATTGCCGTTATTGTGATTCTTCAGGTCTGAGTGCAATTTTAGTTGCTAACAGGCTTTGTAAAAATGCAAATGGAACATTTGTTCTAACTGGTTTACATACTGCAGTTGAAAGATTAATTACAATTTCTCAGCTCGATACAGTATTAAACATTACATATAGTCTTGATAAAGCAGTAGAGTTAATTTTAAAAGAAGAAAAAGAGAAGCACGTAGAGAACAGCTAATAATATGTAATATTTAAGATGTAATATTTAAGATTTTAAAACTTGAAATTGTGCAACGAAATATTACATTTTACATATTAAATTTTACATCTTACATATTGTTTAATGTCTTTTAAAGTTACAGTACTCGGGAGTAGTTCAGCTATCCCGACTTCTAGTCGATTTACATCCGCTCAGATAGTAAACATATCTGAGCGTTTTTTTTTAATTGATTGTGGCGAAGCAACACAAATTCAATTAAGGAAATTCAAAATTAAATTTTCAAAAATAAATCATATATTAATAAGTCATTTACATCCAGACCATTATTTAGGAATTTTTGGTTTGATGTCTTCATTTGCTTTAATGGGGCGAAAAAATCCATTACATATTTATTGCTTCAAAGAACTAAAAGAATTGATTGATTCTCAGTTCAAATATTATTATGGCTCATTAGGATACAGAGTTGAATATCATTTTTTAAATCAGGATGTTTCAGAAGAAATTTATAACGACAACATTCTAACTATTAAAACTATTCCATTAAAACATAGAATCCCAACATCTGGTTTTTTGATTACAGAAAAACCAAAAGAATTAAATATTAAAAAAGACATAATATCATATTATAACCTTTGTATAAAAGATATAATTCAAATCAAAAGAGGTTTTGATTTTATAAAAGAAAATGGCGAAATTATTAAAAATTCGGAGCTTACAGAACCTCCAATTTCTCCAAAAAGTTTTGCATATTGTTCCGATACATTGTATAATGAATCAATAATTGAAATTATAAAAAATGTTGATTTATTATATCACGAAGCTACATTTCTATTATCTGAAAAAGATAGGGCTATTGAAACATATCACTCAACAGCTTTTGATGCTGCAACAATAGCAAAAAAGGCAAACGCAAAAAAATTATTAATCGGGCATTTTTCAGCCCGATACAGAACTTCCGACGAATTATTAAAAGAAGCCTGTGCAGTATTTGAAAACACTATTGCTGCTGAAGATGGATTAGTAATTGAAATTTAAAACGAAAACCGAAAAATTCCTATCAACATAACTTTCCGATGAATTGGAATTTTAGAAAAAATAAAATAAACTTTGCTAGATTATAAGTCATTGTTCCTCAATTAAAACAACCCCTTAGAGCCTTTTTCGTTTATTTGCTCTACTTCTTTCTCTTTTTTATTTACCGATTTTCCTTTGTTAATTTTTCAGAATATCTATATTATTCCATTTGCTTTCTTCATAAGTATCTGTTTTAATGTAACTTCCCTGATTAAAATCAACACCCCAAGTTATTGGCGTAAAATATAAAAGCATAACGCTAAGTCGTTCTTTTAAAAATGGTTGCTGAACAAATAATATCCAAAAATCGTTGTCGCCTTTGTTGTAGCCAAGTGCAGAAATGTATTTTCTCATATTTTTCTGGTACTGTAAACCCGAAACGGTTTTATATTTCTGATTTTGGTAAATCAACTGACTCGACATTGACCAATCATTCAACTCATTAGTCCTTTCTGAATATTTAACTGAACTATTAAATAAATCGAAACTTGATTGAAGAACAAAATTTTTCCCAAAAGGAATTGTCAGACTTGATTCTATTCCATAGTTTTTATAATATCCGGCATTGCTGAAATTATACTCGAAAATACTATCCTGTCTCAGATTTCCTGTTTCAGTAATTAAATTATTTGAAAAATGATAATATGGTTCTATTGTTAATAATCCTTGTAAGATTGTAGTTTGCAACGAAACTTTATTTGTTACTTCCGGTTTCAAATATGGATTTCCGGTTCTTACTGTTTGTTGGTCTAAAAAATTAGTGTAAGGATTTGTTTGACTGATATTTGGATAATTTCTTGAAGACCTTAACTTGGCTTTAACGTTTAACATTTTCGAAGCATTAAACTTAACATCTGCATATGGCTGAAAAATTAAGTAATCTCGTGTTAAACCATTAGCATTTGGCGAACTTGTTTCTGCTGCACCGCCTAATTTTAGACTAATTTCCTTTTTTAAATTATTTGAATAATAAGAGTATAGCTTATGACGAATATCGGAGTAGCTGAAATCGCTCTTCAATCCTTCTGCAATGAATTTACTATTAAGATTTTCCCATGTATTTCCGTAACCGATTTGAAGGTTAGATTTATTTTTAAAAGTGTGCAGATATTCAAAATAAAATCTTGTGCTGTTTTTTTCATCTGTTCCTTCTTCAATCCTTTGAAATACAGTTTTTTCAGTATATTTATTGATGTAGTTATTTTTATAATTTGAAAATACAAAATTGGAATTAATAACATTATTTTCGTTAAGCTTACCTTCGTAAAATAAAGAATTATAAGAATTTATGTTACTTGTTTTATTCCAAGTTTCTGAATAAAAACTATCTATAAGGCTGTCATTTAAAGAATAAGTTTCGCTATACAATTCACCGGAAGTATTCATTTTTTCAGGTTGTTTCATCAACATTCCTTCGTAGCTTAGTGTATGCTTTGGATTTATGTAGAAATCTGCTCCAAGTGTATAATTAAGGTATTGTTGTTCAACTTTTGTATTTACATCATCGTCCGAAATTGGATTTTTTTCAATTGTAAATCCATTGTTATATTTTTTATTGGCTGTTGAGTTGAAATTAAAATGATTATAACTGTTACTATATTTTGCATATAGGTTTACTTTATTATAAACATAATTTACGGTAGCAGAAGCATTATTTTGTACAGGAATATACTCAGATTTTATTGCATCAGCATCAAGCATTGCTCTGTCGCTCAAGAAAATTTCTGTTCCAACATAATCTTTTTTCAGAATTATATTTATAACTGCCGAATATCCTTCGAGTGCATACCTTCCGCCGGGGTCGCGTATTACTTCAACTTTCTTTAAGCGTTCGGGGGCTAAATTTTTAACATATTCCTGGTCTTTTTCAATACCATCAACCAAAATTATTACTTTGTTATCGTTGTCAACTTTTATTGAATTGTTATAACGGTCGTAATCAACACCATTAATTTTATCAAGCACTTCTTTTGTATTTGAAGTTCCCTCTTTCATTTTATCGGTAACAATCTGAACATCGCGGTCGATTTGGGTTTCACGAGAACTTTCTTTTATTGAAACTTCGCTTATAAAATTGACATCAGATTCTAATTTAAAAATGCCGACAAATTTATCCTGATAAGCTGTAAAAACTTCGGATGTATCTGTTTTGTAACCAATATAACTGAGTACAAGTTTATATGCTCCTTTTTGAGTTGAGATTTCAAAATAACCTTTACTGTCGGTTACAGTACCGGTGAGCATGCTATCTTTTGTATCGTATAGCGAAACTGTGCAAAATTCAAGATTGCTTTTTGATTCGGAATCTTTTACCTGACCAGTAAGTGAAACATTATCCTGTGAATACAAAACAATATTAAAAAGAAAGATAAAAATACTAGTAAATAATAATTTCATTTTGATAATTACTATTTCCCATTTCCTTCTCTAACAACGACAGCAAAAATAAACAGAATCACTACTGACGAAACAAAAACTACAAATAGAGAAAGTAATATTTTTTTGAGAATATCCTCAAAACTAATAATGTCCCAAATACCTAATAACGCTAAAACCGTAAGAACCAGAACTATTCCAACTAGAATGTAGGATGCTCCTTTTTTAACTATGCTCATAATTTTTTATGTTTTAAATTATTAATTAAGTCATATATTGAATTAAATTTTTCAATTTTATCAGCTTCTGAATAGCTCCAAATTGGATAATTGTTTTCAATATTTACTACAACGTTTACACTATCGGTTTTGTTACAGATGACATTAAAATTTATTCTTTCTAAGGCAGCTTTTGTCCATGTTTTTAGTTCTCCATAGGCTATTAAACCTATTGTTTTTGAATATTTTCTGTTATACAAAATATTTGCAGTTTCAGGGCAAAACTTTACAGAATCTGAATTATATTTACTTTCAAAAAAATTATTTAAAACTAAATCTTCGGGAGCTCCTTCTGTAATTTCTTTATTATCTAAAAACCAAATTTTATCGGCTTCTTTCATAACATTTGAAAAATCGTGACTGGAAAATATTATTGATTTATTATGCTCATAACAAAGCATTTTAAGTAGGTTTAAAATTTCTAGTTTATTGTTTATATCAAGAAATGCTGTAGGTTCGTCGAGTATAATAATTTGAGTATTTTGGCATAACGCTCTGCCAATCATAGTTTTTTGTTTTTCGCCATCGCTTAATGTGTGATAAAATCTGTTCTGAATATGAGAAATCTTTAGTAAATCAATTATTTGTTCTATTTTATCACTGCTATTTTTATCAATAATTCCAAGCCAGTTAGAATATTGGTAAGCACCAAATGAAAGAATATCAAATACTTTTAAATCTGGTGCAAATATTTTTTCAGTAGAAACGTAACTGACTATTTTTGCTAATTCGGTTGTTTTATAATTACTTAATTCTTTTTCATTTACAATTATAGTCCCATCAATTTTTGGTAATAAATTGCATATTGTTTTTAACAATGTACTTTTTCCTGAGCCATTTTTTCCAAGCAAAGCAATAATTTCAGCAGATTTTAATTCTAAATTTGCATTATCGATTAATGCAATATCCTCCTTCTTAGACAGATAACCTGCCTTTAAATTTTTAAGTTCTATTATATTCTGAAATTCATGTTTCATTTAGGAATTAGGATTTACGATTTAGGATTTTCAAATTTCTACATTTTACATTCAAAATTTTACATTCTACATTTACTGTTGCAATTTAAGATATTATGATACGAACAACGTTAATTTTTATATTAAAATCTATAACTTTATATTTCAAACTAATATGTATTTCATATAATGCTTTTATCTCACGCCAAGTACGCAAAGTTAAAAAAACATTAATGTTTTTTTTCTTTGTGTTCTTAAATCTTAGCGTTCTCTGCGAACTTTGCGTGACAAATTATAGCTTTAAGTAACATTATTTAAGACGAGAAATTATATTTTTTCAATATTATTAAAATAATAATCGGAACTCCAATTATTGCAGTTACTGAATTTATTGGCAGCACTTTATCAGAGCCTGGAAGCTGTGCAATTACATCACTAATAAGCATAACACACGAACCAATTAATACCGATGCTGGAAGAATAATCCTGACATTGCCAGATTTAAAAAAAATCCGACTTATGTGTGGAACAGCAATGCCAATAAAGCCAATTGGTCCGCAAAATGCAGTTGCTGTTCCTGCTAAAATACTTGTACTTATAAAAATAATGATTCTAGCTCTGCCAACGTTCATTCCTGATGTTTTGGCATAAGCATCGCCAAGTAACAATAAATTAAGGTGTTTGATTGAAAGTACTGCTAATATTAATCCGCTCAAAACACAAATTGCAAAAACGGTCAATTGACTGTTATTTACTGCCGACAAACTGCCTAAAGTCCATATTATAAATACTTTTAACAACGAAGCCGAACTAAAATATTGTAAAATACTTACAATTGAAGAAGTTGCAAAACCAAACATAATCCCCAAAATTAATATTGTAAAAATATCTTTGATTCTGGCAGTTAAGCTCAATATTATTGATAATACTACGAATGAGCCAATGCAAGCAGCAATAACCATTGCCCAATTCCCAAAAATATCTGACATTGAGATTATTGAAGCAAACCCCATAACTAGTATTGAAACTCCTAAACTCGCACCAGAGCTGATTCCTAAAACATCAGGCCCTGCAAGTGGGTTGCGAAATACAGACTGCATTTGAAGCCCCGAAACAGATAACGAAATTCCTACTAAAACAGCAGTTATTGCTTTAGGAAGTCTGAACTCGGTAATTATTAATCGCCATGCTTCATTATCAGTATTTCCTAAAAAAATAGTATTAAAAATATTTGAAAAAGGAATTTCTACAGAACCAATGAGTAAATCAAAAATAAATAACGTTAAAAGTAAAACTATTAACGTTACGAATTTCCAGATATTTTTCAATGATATATCAGTTAAAATTTAATTTCTATAAAATGATTGAGTGCAAGTGATGTTAAATAAACAATAAGTAATATAAACTGATTCTTGTATATGTACTTACAGGATATATAAGTTATTAAACTTTAAATCAAACATTTTGAGGAATAATTCTCTTTTTTGATTTTTTTTTAATTTCTAGTTTCCTTTTAGAAATATACTCGCTCAATTCTTGTTCTTGTTTATGTGTAAGAACTTTACTTTGAATTACAAAGTCAACGCCTTCCGGTTCTCTAATTAATCCCATATAATTAAGGTTTAAAATATTTATCAACTAATCTTTTTGATGCTATTGTATCTAAAACCATTAAACGACCACCAAAATGATATGCCCCAAGAGTTTTTACATAATGGTCAATTAAGTTTGTTTTTGACTCGAATGATACAAAGCCATCTCCACCTCTTTGAAAAGACAATTTACAAGCAAATGCTACCAAATTACCAGAAACACCTTCGTATAATTTGTTTTTGCCAATATTGAAAGCTGCACTTTCTAATAAAAACATATAAACATGGTCGGGTTTCACGGTTAAGCTTATTAATCCTTGAAAAATTTCAAGATTATCATAGATAGTAAGTTTATAAACTTCTCTTGAAGGCTGCTCAAATTCATATTTCCAATCAAATAACCAACCTCTTGATTTAGTAATAGTTTTTAGGTCTA
>Ga0209211_10012925_pt1 | contig 10422 bp, 8 predicted proteins | sample RifGroA2_FD_183992 | JGI IMG/M metagenome (GOLD analysis project Ga0209211, IMG submission 183992) | Groundwater microbial communities from Rifle, Colorado, USA - Groundwater A2 (SPAdes) (version 2) | ecosystem: Environmental > Aquatic > Deep subsurface > Groundwater | place: Rifle, Colorado...
ATTCGGAATTATCAGAAAGATAAGAGGGCATAGTAAGTTTATTCAAGTTATGGCAAGAATAATCTTGCATAACAGAGCAAGATTATCTTATTTTAAAAGAGTTGAGGGTTAATTTATACGCAAAGCTGAATAACCACAATATTTAAATATAATCGCATATTCTATTAAAGATGAATGGTGATATGAGTGAGAGGAGACTATTACAAGCTAGTGCTATTATAGAAAATGCTCCCTATCTGCTACATGCTAAATTAGGTGAAAGACCTAATGAGATTTATGGTGCGAAATGTGCAAGTTCTCAAAGCCAGAATTGTCCAAGAAGCAAATCTATTGAGAGTACAGTATAGCGAGAGGAGATAGGAGAATTGGATGCCTGATACCCGTAAAAGCAAGAATACAACCTTAAAACAACTTCATTCTATAGGATTAACTCAAAAAGAAATAGAATCTCAGCTGATAACCGATGAACCTAAAGTGCCGAATTATATTTGTCTTCCCAAATCAGATAAAAACCCTGACTGCTATGGGCAAGGATTCGATCTAAATGAAAATAAGGCAAGAATAAAATCAGTTGCAGAATGTTTAGAAAGAATATGTCTTTTTAATCCTGAATCAGATTTATTTATTTACCAAAAGTTTCTGGGTCAACCCGATTTTGTTAATCCCTTGGATTTCCTTTCGTATTCTGATAAACAAATAAACCGAAACAGCCATGAGGCAAACATCAGAAGAGAAAAGCTGTCTTGGTGGCCAGCGTTGAATGGTTTGAATGGTTCACAAGTATTTGTGCCAGCCCAACTGCTATTTTTATCTTCCCATTTTGATGATGAATTTCCCATAAAAAGAGAAAGAATAAGTACGGGATCTGCATTTGGAATGATAGGACAATCAAGAGCCTTATATTCTGGATTTTTTGAGGTAATTGAAAGAGATGCTGTAATGGGCGCCTATTTAATGAAAAAGAGCTTGCCTAAAATAATGAATATGCCTGATGAAGCAAAAGAACTAATAGATTATTACAACAGATATAATCTCGAAGTCCATATCTTAAATGCAACGACTGACTTGGGCATTCCAGTGGCTATATCTTTAGTTCTGGATCGTTCAGGAATAGGGGAAGCAGTGAATTTAGGCGCAAAATCTGGAAGAAATTATTTGGAATGTATCGTAGGCTCCTTATTTGAAGCAGTACAACCTAGAAGAGCAGCCAGAATGGCGCAGATATTGACTCCGGAAATATTCAAATTTGACGAATCGCAGCCTATTAGAAATATGGAAGAGAGATATGCATACTGGCGCTCAACTAAAAGAATAAAACATTTAGATTTCTGGCTGAATTCCTCCTTAGAAACTGATTATAATGAAATATCTTCAATAGATATGTCTTTGAAGAAAGCATTTGAGATTATGAAGGCTCGAGCCTATTCAGTTTATATAAGCGATATAACTTCCAAACAAATAAAATACGCTGGTTTTGAAACTCTAAAAGTATTAATTCCCGCGCTTCATCCTTTATATCTTGCAGAAAACGCAAAGGCTCTATATAGTATTCATTATGGAAAGATAAAGGAGAATCCAACACTGAAACCCCACCCATTTACTTAAATGTTAAAAAAAATAAATGATTTTTATAAAGCAATCCGTGTTATTAAAAAAGATGTAATTGCGGTTAATAAAGATTCCGAAGCCCCCTTGACTTTTATAAAGATCTTTCATAAGGAATATCCCCGGCTAGACTCAATATACCTTCCTTCAGTAAATCCTGTGGGAGAATTGGAGGAGGCTTTAAAGAATAGAAAATCTACAAGAGTTTTCTCAAAGAAACCATTGGACATAAAAAATGCCTCCCTAATACTAAATGGATGCAGAATATGTGAAAGAGATGGATTTTTTGAAAGGAGGACATATCCCTCCGCAGGTGCAAGGTTTCCAATAGAAATTTATCCAATAATATTCAATGTTAAAGGGCTAGAAAGAGGAGCGTACCATTACAATTCAAATAATCAGAGTCTAGAATTTCTTTTAAAGAAGGATCTTAGGGGTTTGACTCGGGACTTTGTTTCGCCATTTATAGAAAATCCTGCTCTGGCCATTGTAATGACTTCAGTAATCCCCAGATCAGAAGTTAAATATGGAAACAAAGCCTACCCCTTTTCTCTTTTAGAGGCAGGCCATATTGGACAAAATATATCTTTATTAAGTGCCAAATACCATATTGGTTGTTGCGCTATAGGGGGATATGTTGACCAAACTATCTGCCAGGTGCTTGACCTGACTAAGGATGAAATACCCCTTTATGTCTTGGCGCTGGGAAAGATAGATGAAAGTCAAAAAGATAAAAATAAATGATGCAAAGGCGGAAATATATTCTTTCTTTTCGAAAGAAGAATTCCTAGAATCAAAGTCCTATCTTGAGGTCATGGGGTTTAAGAATGAAGAGGATTTTAATAATTTACTTGGGAAGTTGGTATCAATTGACGGTCTAGGCATAAACGAAGGAGCCATATTAAAAGTCCAGCAGATAATTGAAGATACTCTAAATTTGTGTTGGAAGGTATTAAAAACAGAAAATATTAAAATTTTTATGTTTGGAACCAAGGACGAATTTATAACATCTAAAATGGGGGGATCAAGTGGTTTTTGCACTAATAAAGAATGTTTATTATTATTGATTAATTTAAAAACATTTACTGAAGTCACCTTAAAGAATACTCTGGCACATGAATTAGCTCATGCTATTAATTCTTATTATGATATGGGAAATATGTCTATAGGCCAGGGAATTGTCTTTGATGGTCTAGCTGAAAACTTTCGGGAAGATTTAATTGACAAAAAAAAGTCTGCCATAGTTTCCACTATAAAAGAGGGGGAAATTATGCCCTTATTTAATAAAATAAGACTAAATATTAACAGCGTAAACCACAAGGATTACTATGAAGTCTTTTATGGAACTGGAAAGTATCCCCTATGGACAGGTTATGCACTAGGTTATTATTTAATCAAGAATTATATTTCAGAAATTGGAAATAAAGGCTGGGAATACCTTCTAAGAGAGAATCCTAAAATTATATTGAGCCGAATCTGCAAAAAAAACAAACAAAGTATTTAAACCTCGCTTGGCAAGAATCCCTATGCTCTTTAATGAAGATATATTGGCTCGGGCAAGGCATGAAAGAATCAATTACCTGTCAGAAAGAGCAATTCTAGATAAGGAGAGAGAACATACCCGTAAAAACTCAACTTATTCCCTAATGGATGAGCCTACTTTTCTAGGTAAAATAACACAGTATTTTGTGAAGATTTTGAGACCCCCAGCAAAGTAAACTCTATTTCTCCAATTATAGCCAAGGACTTTAATAACTGAACATTTAGTCGTTGACTATCAAGGGAAAAACATACAATTCTGTTCAATTATAGATAATTCCCCTGACTTGTATAAGGTTTTGGAATTATAGAGAACTAACTTAATTGTTTTATCCTCCTGTCAGTTCTCTAGACCGATAACTGAATACAAAATGTTACTTAATCAATTCAGTTATCGAGATCTATCACGAAAATTCTGGACAATTCTTAGGCTAATTACCAGAATTATCGACATTTATGTTTTTCGCTATATCTGGCTTTCCGCTAAGGTCTGCCAAATCCACATCTCCCAGACTAAAAAACTATATAACCTCCCTTCACCTTATAAAATAAGCCTAAAAAAGCGTAAATTGCTGGCACCACAATATTTATATATTGTAACTGCCTAGTAACAACATGAAAACAGGACTAGAAACCCTATTAAAAGGAGCTAAATCAACAGGCAATAAGCTAAATAAACTAGTCTCTACCGTCTCAACTCTCGCCTCAAACGCCATTAATTACACAACCAATAAAGCCAAATCATCTTTATCCGCAGCAGCTCTCGGCGCCTCCCTCCTCCTATCACCCTCAGCAAGCCAGGATGCAAATGCTGAAGTTCTTTTTACTATGGAATCTTCAAACTCAATCGATTACCCTAAACGATTCTGGATGCCTAAACAAATTCTTAAATTAATAGTCTATGCTGAGAACCTCTCTCCGGAAGAAAAAGTCTCAGGAATAGAATGGGCAGTAAAATCGCCTGAGCCATTCGAATACTTAGGCTTCACAGGAACTAATCCATACCTCATTCAAAACGGCACTCAAACTAACGACTTCTTCTATCCTATTCCCATGGATGATACTGCCAATTATGTAGGCCATCCTTTCGGTCAAACAAAATGGCCAGCACAAAAAGGAGCACGTTTCACAAGAGAAGACCGTGCAAGAAGCAGTATTAGCCCAGCAGGAAAATTTCCAGTAGCTAAGGATGAAGGAATGGTAGCAATATATCATTTTAAATTACCCCCAGATTGCCCTCTCGGCGATTATCCCTTTGAGATAATGGATACGAGAGTTTACGATCCAGAAGGAAAAATTAGAGAATCCAGAGGCACGAAAATGACAGTAAGGGTCATGGAAGATGCCAGATCCTTATACTCCAACCCTACAAACAAGCCCCTGCTCTTGATAGATTACAATAATAATATTCCTTTCATCCATGTTTCTCAGAACTGGCATCAACTCCAGTTAGAAACCTCTTCTGATTTAAAGAATTGGCAAGTTCTTAAAGTAAATGACAGTCAAAATCCTCCAGAAGTCAAACCCTATTGGAATCCTTTTAACTATCGAGATTATGATGCTCCAAATCATCCAAGAAGATTCTATCGCGCAAAAGCAGTAGAATAATCCCTTCTATTTTTTCTTCTTCACTCTCTTAGACTTTGAATCCTTCTTGCCAATCAATCCTGTCTTAATCAAAATAACATAGATTAAGAATAACACAATAACTGCCCCGACAATCTGCCATGCAGTAAAGAACGGCAGTGATAAGAAACTTCTCCCGCAAGGAATTTTTTGCGCAACTTGATCTTGGCAATCATTCTCACATATATCCGCGTCTCCTGTATAAGTAGCATCAATGTTTGCACTCCTAAATCCATCGGTACAAACATCCTTATATTCTACAGTATAAGAGCATGTACCAATCATTCCGCTAGGTTCTACTAAAGAAATCTCATTAGCACACAAATTCTTATCACTTTCCCAACGACATTTTGCAGTTTCACTACCAAATTTGCAATAAACAGGATCTCTCAAAGGTATAGGCCCAGAGTCTGCCTTGTTGCATAAATCTTCTGCTTCTGTAGGATTAGTGCCCGCAAATTCTGCACTATTAATCTCGCTGCATTCATTAACAGTCACAACAACTATCCCCCTACTATCAATTTGCAGGGGATCGCTTTCAAGCGAGTCATCAACAATTCCCGTATTTGGATCTATATGGCTTAGTTTAAATGTAAAACTCTGCCCGTTTTCAGCATCTCCTACAACCTCTTGCAAAGTTAAGACTTGTTGCCATAATGTATTTCCAACTAGGTTAAAAAGACTGCTAGGTATCAAATCCTGAGGCTCATCAAACTCAATTTTTCCATCAGTAAGAGTAGCACTATAAGGTCCATTAACAGGTTCACTTCGATCAAGTGTATTGAATATTTCAATCTCAAAAACATCTCCTTCATTATAATTCTCCGTGTCTCCAAAAAGTATAATCGGAGAATTTAAAGCAGCCTTTGTTGCTATTTTATATTTATATTCTTCGCCCTCCTTCACAGGATTCGCATCCCTCCATTCCGCTAACTTAATCTTAGGAGCCACCACGCAACCCCTGCAATCGCTTTTGCAAGTCTGCCCAGGAGCACAATTATTAGCAGCACCATCGCAAACTTCAGTATCCTCATCATCATTAGGATTATCTATATTGCCATCACCACATACCTTTCCAGGAGTTCCAGAAGAACGCTTACAGCATAGCTTAAAAGCGAAGTTAAAATCATTACCCTTGGAAACATGCGTATTGGTCACATCCAAGAATGATGCAACTAAAGCTTCTCCATTGCTAGTGCTGCATGGATTAGAACTAGCAGGATTAGCCGTTACAAGCCTGCAACTTAAATCCCCATAGCATAAAGGAGCATATCCATTTCCAGTCCCATCAGGTCCTTCAACATGAACATTATTCGCCCCTACTCCATCAGTCCTTAAGACCTTATTATTAGGAGAGCTACTTCCGCTCGGAATACACGTATGAGGATCACTCCCTGCCGGCGCAGTATATGGGAAACTAAAGAGTTCATCATAACATACTCTTACATTCGCATTAGCATTGTTCCATTTAGATACATGCGAATTGGTTTCATCAAACAATTTGAATATTGTCTGATCATCTGAGCATTCTTCCTCTGTCTCTACAGGAGGATTTACAGGAGGCTCTTCTCCATCTCCTTGCAGATTATAAGATATCAATACTGCTCCAGGAGCTCCTGGGAAGCCATCCTCCAAATAATGACCTCCTCCAAGACCTCCACCACCAGGCAGGTCCGCCTCAAGAACACGGTTGTGATTATAATAACTATCAATTATATATCCTCTTCCCCCACCATATCCTCCATTTCCTCCATTTCCTCCAGTCTTTCCAATAGGGCTTCCACCCTCAAGCTTCACGAATCCCCCTATCCCTGTTCCACCACCACTTCCAGAACCCCCTGTTGCGCTGATTAAGTAATCAGAAGAAGAACTCAACCTAACATAGCTTTCCTGTCCATTATCCCCATCATCAAATCCCGGATACCCTACATAAATCTTGTAATTCTGTCCAGGAGTTATACTCCTAAGAGACCCTCTTGCATATCCGCCACCGTATCCTCCTCTACCACTATCATCTTTACCTGCCTCTCCTGCACCCCATGCGCTCATTGTAGCGGTTAGGGCATTCTCAGGAACAACCCAATCAATCTCACTTCCTGCACCAGTAAGAGTAAAAGAATTACTTACACTCAAGGGAGGAATAGGACTCCCTGCCCTTCCTTGAGGAGAATAAATCTTTATCCTATTATTGTCCCTTGCTGAATTCTTCTGAGAATTATACAAATCTTTAACTTCCTGCGCAGATAAAGCTCTCTTATAGATCATTACTTCATCTAATCCTCCCTTGAAAGTGTTATATCCTTCCAAATTTCCCTTCGTATTGCTTCCAATCAGTAAATCATGGCTGTTCGAGATATCAACTCCGGGAAAAACAGTGCTGGGCGATGAATCTATATAAGTCTTAACTCCATCTACATACATAAAACTATTAGAGCTTGAACGGCTGACAACAAAAACAATATGCTTCCATTTCTTGTCAATATCTTGAATATATCCACTTTGTCCTCCAATCCTTACCGCTCCAGAGCCGCTGCCCACGACCAATGCAAGATGAGAATCCCCAGGAGACCATATCCCATATCCTTTTGTGTCTACCAGGTTATCAACGTCTCCTTTTGATAGCAATTTAGCATTCTGCCTGAAAGGCCCATGTGCCCAAAAAGAAATTGTAAAGTCTCCTGTTTCAATGTCAAGATTGTTATTATCGCTTACTTTGATATAATTCCCTGGATTGCTCATATAAATATTTGTGTCTAGGCTTCCAAGAAAAGCCCTTGCTATTTCGGATCTTCCATCCCCAAGCACAACAACAGGCACTCCATTCACAGAAGTCCCATCTAATGCAGAGTCTCCTGTCCCAGAATTATCAACTTTTATATCTGACTCAGTCTCATCAAGCTTCCAATGCGCAACAGCGTCATCAATAGCCGCAGAGCCCAACGATAAAGATAGTAAAAGTAAAAATGCCAATATCCCTGCCTTTTTCATTCTTCTTGGAAAGAAAAGAACTTTATAAATATTATGAGGGCTAAACTTTTGTGCAGTATCCCGAAATTATTGCACCCCTATCTGGAACGCTATTTCTGTGTGATTGAACACAATAATTACGATAAGCAAGAAGCTTTAGCCTTCTTGCGTATGGTTAGGCTAAAAGAGAGGAAATTAGAATGGGCTTTCAAGCAAAAAGACAATGGAATAGCAAACAAAGAAATATATCCTTTGTTAAATATAAAAAAGAGAAGATTTCAACAGCTTTATACTGAATACAAAATGTTACTTAATCAATTCAGTTATCGGGATCTATCACGAAAATTCTGGACAATTCTTAGGCTAATTACCAGAATTATCGACATTTATGTTTTTCGCTATATCTGGCTTTTCCGCTAAGGTCTGCCAAATCCACATCTTCCAGACTAAAAAACTATATAATCTCCATATACCTAATAATTCTAGGGTAAAAAGGGTTAAAAATATAAATTTAAGTGAAACCGCAATATTTATATATTGTAACTACTTAGTAACAACATGAAAACAGGATTAGAAAACCTTTTAAGCAAGGTGAAATCCACAGGAAATAAACTAGCTTCCACAGTCTCAACTCTCGCTTCTAACGCCACTAAAAAAGCCAAAACCTCCTTATCTTCTATAGCTTTAGGAACAGCTCTTCTAGCTTCTCCCCCCACAACCCAAGATGCAAATGCTGAAGTCTTGTTTACAATGGATTCTTGGAATGGTGCTGCTTTTCCTTCAAGAATCTGGGCGCAAAACAGACAAATGTTACAATTAATAGTCTACGCAGAAAACACTTCTCCCACTCAAAAAGTATCAGGCCTGCAATGGGAAATCAAAATGCCTGAAGAGCTTGAATATCTAGGTAGAGTAGCACCCAACCCTTATCTATATATAACTGACTCACATCCAGAAACAAGAACAAACGACTTTTTCTATCCAAAACCTATGGACCCCTCATCTAATTATACAGCTCATCCCCATGGACAAACAAAATGGCCTGCAGGAAAAAATGTCCGATTCACAAAGCAAGGCTCAACCAGGCCTCCTGTAGAAAAAACCAAAGGATGGATAGGAATGTATTATGTTGAAATCCCACTTGACTGCCCTCTAGGCAATTACACTTTCCATGTCCTGAATCCAAAGGCATTCAATCCGCAAGGAGAGCCAATCCCTACAAGAGGCACTCAAATGACAATAAAAGTCGTACCTGATAAGTGGGAATACTATGCCACAAACAAATTTGAACTAATACAGGATACAGATACAAACGGAGAAGACAATTATCTCTATTTGCCGCCCTATGATGCTCTTCCTAATGAAAAAAGAATAAGAATAAAAGCAACATCTGATTTCAAAAATTGGGATAATCTAGCAACTAACGAAATAATCATGCTAGTACCACCTGATGTCCCCTATTACGCTCCTCTCCATTACATAGATAAGGGAGTCCGAGAAAAGCACTCAATGAGATTTTATATTCCCGAGGTTATAGAATAATCAGCCTTACTTTTTCTTCCTATTCATCTTCTTCTCACTTCTTTTCCCTATCACTTTAGTCCTTAATAAAATAAAATAAATCAAGAATAACACTATCACCGCCCCGACAATCTGCCATGCTGTAAAGAATGGCAGTGATAAGAAAGCTCTTCCGCAAGGAATATTCTGCAAGACCTTGCCTTGGCAATCATTCTCGCAAATAGTATCTCCACCAGTATACTCAGTAGTTATTTTAGCATCTCTAAATCCATCAGTACAGACCTCATCATATTCCACAGTATAAGTGCATGTGCCAATAACTCCCCCGGGAGTTATTCTCTTAAGTTCATTCACACATTTGTCATCACCGCTCCACTTACATTCTACTGTCTCGCTTCCTTTATTGCAGTAAGCAGGGTCATCCAAAATAGAAGTAGACCTAGTCGTTGAGCATAAATTCATAGCCTCATTAAGTGAAAGCCCCTCAAATTCAATTGGTTTAATTAAACCACACTCACTTATATAATTAGTAACTATCCCCCCATTATCAATTTGAAGAGGATCACTCTCAAGAAAATTATCACGAACTCCTTCTTCATTAAAATGAGATATCATAAAAGTATAATCCTCTCCTTCCTGAGCGCCACTTCCAACAAGATCGCTTACTTCTGGAAATGATTCCCTCAAAACATTACCTGTAAATGGGGCAATACGGGGCCTGCTATCAATTCTTATCTCTCCACTAATAAGTGTAGCTTCAAATTCTGGACTTACTGGTTCACTTTCACCACGCCTAACTTTCTTAAATACTTGAATCTTAAATTTGTCCCCCTCATTATAATTCTCTGTCTTTCCATAAAGAATAATTTCATCATCTAAAGCCGCTTTATAAGCCCTCTCATAACCCTCAACAGTATCTTTCGCTTTCCTCCACTCCGCCAGTTTTATCACAGGAGCAACCACGCAAGCCGTACACTGATCATTACAACTCAAACCCGCACCACATCCATCATCGCCATCGCAAACTTCAGTATCCCCATCATCATTAGGATTATCTATATTGCCATCACCACATACCTTTCCAGGAGTTCCAGAAGAACGCTTACAGCATAGCTTAAAAGCGAAGTTAAAATCATTACCCTTGGAAACATGCGTATTGGTCAC
>Ga0209211_10012926_pt1 | contig 10422 bp, 11 predicted proteins | sample RifGroA2_FD_183992 | JGI IMG/M metagenome (GOLD analysis project Ga0209211, IMG submission 183992) | Groundwater microbial communities from Rifle, Colorado, USA - Groundwater A2 (SPAdes) (version 2) | ecosystem: Environmental > Aquatic > Deep subsurface > Groundwater | place: Rifle, Colorado...
CTCCAGCCAGCGAAAGTGGAACCTGTTGATGGGGTGGCGGTTAAAGTAACAGAGGCGCCTGAATTAAATGAGGCGTTGCAAGTTGTTCCACAATTGATGCCTGTAGGTGATGAAGTTACTGCGCCTTGACCAGTACTTGTTCCTTTGGAAATGGTGAGGGTGTATTGAGTTGTTGGTCTTGGAAGACTGCAGGACGCCGTTATCCCGCCATTTGAACCGAGACATTGCCAGAGGTATTGGGTCGCAGAATCCGCCGTATCGCTTAATGTACCGGCAACGCAAGCATTCTGTGTCGTTCCGCATTGGCCGTTGATTGGAGTAGTGCCACCGCCAGGAATAGGAGGTATGGGATTGGGGACATCTTGGTTAATGAGGGTGTTATTATAAATCCCTGCTGAATTTAAACCATTTGCATCAAGGATATAAGTTCCGCCATTTCTGTATATTATATTGTCGTGAACCTGCGCTTCAGTCGCCCCGTAATTCATAGTAATTCCATAGTTGTTACCCCATACAATATTGCCATACGCTTCATGTCCCGGACCTGAATACAGCCCTATTCCAACTCCCCTAAGACCTGCAGCCGCATTGTCGTAAACTAGGTTGTACCGGATGATGTTATTGGAAATCGTCCCTGCCTCGTCATAGACTTGCACACCCCAACCGGCATTACCGTGAATCTTGCTGTATTCAATAATATTGTTGTTTGCAGAGATATACATTCCGTGACAAAAATCGAGCGTGGCATACCCAGAACATGTAAACCCATTGGCATACACATCCACATTGGTGAATCGGTTCCCGTCCGCCCCATTGGTGGTCAACACGCCCTGCGAAGGCGCATTCCTAATCACCGAATTTTTTATCCAGATATGATGGGAAGGCGCCCCCGTGCCGCGTGTTATTTTTACACCATTGATGGTAACATTGGTTGCATCCATAATGAGACCATCTAAAATAATGAACGCATACTTGGGCAAGTCAAAGGTAAATACTCGGTAGCCAGAAGACGGTTTTAGGGTCACCTGCTCTCCGGGATACGCAGCAATAGTAATCGCCTGGTTCCAGGAAGTAGCGCCTGAATTGTCAAAGGCCATTTCGCTTCCAAAAGATTCATCATAAGTACCCGCACGGATGTAGAGAGTGTCCCCCGAACGCAGGTAACTCATCCCTTTGTGGATGGTCCTAAACGGAGCAGCCAGTGTTCCGGTATTAGTGTCGCTTCCATTGGTGGCGACATAATATGTGTTACCGCCACCTACTTGCGCCAGCTGAGAAGAAGATTTTACAGAAACAAATACTTTAGGAAGTTCATTAATAACAAAAATAAAAGAAGCGATGATAATAACTCCAAGAGCAACAGTCTTTAATGATTTCATATCAATGTATTATAACATTGAAAATCAGAAAAAGTACTTTTATGTGGATAAGTTATTATCGCCACTTTTTTCTTTAACTCTTGATTAAACAATAGTTTTGTCGATTTGAGTGATTGAAACTTTGGACTTGGATTTGGTGACTATTTCGTCAACTATTCCATAATTTTTGGCTTCTCCAGAATCCATAAAGAAATCTCTTTCTACGTCTTTTTCCACTTGAGAGAGAGATTTTCCGGTGTTTTTTGCCAGAAGCTTATTTAAATTATCCCTTGTCTTCAAAATATGCTTCGCTGTAATTGCGATATCCGTTGCTTGACCTTCCACTCCGCCCATTGGTTGGTGAATCATAACTTCAGCATTTGGCAATATGTATCGTTTGCCCTTCTTGCCCGCGGAGAGAATAATTGCCCCGCCGGAAGCGGCAAGACCGACGCAAAAAGTGGAAACATCAGGACGAACGTGGTTCATCGTGTCAACTATGGCCATTGTGGAGGTGACTGATCCGCCGGGGGAGTTTATATAAAGAAAAATATCCTTTTTACTATCTTCCGATTCAAGAAAAAGGAGCTGAGCAATAATAATATTAGCAGTATGATCATCAATCGGTCCACCTAAAAAGATAATGCGTTCTCGTAAAAGCCGTGAATAAATATCATAAGCCCTTTCTCCAAACTGACTTTTCTCTATGACCGTTGGTATTAACATCTCCCGATAATACACCTGTTTTATTTCTAAATCAAATCATTCCAGTGAAAGTAACAGAAAAAATGCCCGCATAAAATTCTGCTGAATTTTTGCTCAAGACTCGGCTTGTCAGCCTCCGTAGTCATTTTTTCTGTTACTTTCACTTACATTTTTATATGCTACTATACCAACATGCTTTCCACACCATTTTATGATCCTAAAAAATCCTACGAAGAGAATTTTAAAAAAGGACCATTTGGGGCTTTTGCTGATGGAAAAGTGATAGACAATAAAAAAGGGCCACAATTTGATTTCTTTGGCCACAAAATTTTCTCGCCTTTTGGCATTCCTGCCGGACCGCTGATAAATGGAAGATTTGTAAAAGCTGCGCTCAAGAAAGGTTTTGACATTGTAACTTATAAAACAGTTCGAGGCATTAAATATCCCTGTCATCCTTGGCCGAATGTTTTATCCGTGAAGATTGAGGGAGATTTAACTTTAGAAAAAGCAGAAAATAAAATAATTGCAAATCATGAATATAGCAAGCCTCTTTCAATTACCAATTCATTTGGCGTACCTTCATTTAGCCCGGAATTTTGGCAAAAAGACATAGCTCAAGTTTTAAAAAATATGCGACCCGGACAAATTCTCGTCGGCGCTTTTCAAGGGACAAAAAAGACAGGGCAAAATATAGAAGAATATATAAACGATTTTAGTTCAACAGCAAAAATGCTTAAAAAAAGCGGTGTAAAAGCAATTGAAGTCAACCTAAGTTGTCCAAACGAAGGCACTGATAATCTTCTTTGTTATGACACAGAACACAGTGTAAAGGTGGTGAAAGCCATAAAAAAAGAAATAAAAAACATCCCTCTTATTATTAAAATCGGTTATTTTAAAGACGAAAATGCATTGGAAAATTTTGTCAAAAAAATTACGCCAATAGTTCAAGGCATTTCTGCCGTCAATACTATTTCCGCGAAAATAGTAGACGAAAACGGAAATCAGGCGCTTCCCGGAGAAGGGCGATTGCAGAGCGGAGTTTGCGGGCACGCAATAAAATGGGCGGGTCTTGATATGGTAAAAAAATTAAAAAGACTTCGTGAAAAATTCGGATATTCTTACACTATTATAGGTGTCGGCGGGGTAACGATTCCAGATGATTTCTTTGAATATAGATCAGCGGGGGCGGATATTGTAATGTCGGCAACCGGGGCAATGTGGAATCCTTACCTTGCCAGAGATATTAAAGAAAAGTTAGGATAAGATGTAAGAATATGAAAAATATTATCGCTATTTTGAAAAGCACTGGAGCGATTATTGAAAACAGCCACTTGGTGGGGACTTCAGGCAGACATATGCCTTCTTATATCAACAAAGACGCTCTTCTTCCTTATACTAAATATGTATCGGAAATTGGGAAGCTATTCGCTCTCAAATTTAAAAATAAAAACATTGAAGTTGTTGTATCTCCGGCTGTTGCTGGAATTCCATTTTCTCAATGGACCGCTTATCATTTAAGCAAAATTTCCAATCGAGAAATCTTGAGCGCATTTACGGAAAAAACTCCAGAAAACGAACAAGTATTCAAGCGCGGATATGACGCCTTAGTCCGAGGCAAGCGTGTTCTGGTGGTGGAAGACAGCACCACTACCGGCAGTTCGGTAAAAAAAGTGATTGACAGCGTGAAAAAAGCCGGAGGAAAAATAATCGCTGTTTCTGTGATGATAAATCGGGATCCAAAATTAGTGAACTCTAAAACTATTGGCGCGCCATTTTTTTCGCTCGAAATTTTCAAGATTCCTTCGTATGATGAAAAAAAATGCCCGCTTTGCAAAGCTGGAATTCCTATTAACACCAAATTCGGCCACGGAAAAAAATTTCTAGAAAGAAATAAACTTAAAAAATGATTGTTGATAAATACAACCAAAGAGCCAAAAAGATAAATTCTCTGCTTTGTGTCGGATTGGATGCGGATTTTGCGAAAATTCCAAAACAATTTCTAAAAAAAGAATTTCCGCAGTTTGAATTTAACAAATGGATTATAGAAGAAACGCACGAATATGCGGCGGCTTTCAAAGCAAATATCGCTTTTTATGAAGCGCGAGGCGATAGGGGAATAAAAGAGCTCAAGCAGACAATGGAATATTTACATCAGAAGCATCCCGACATATTTTTAATTTGCGATTGCAAGCGAGCGGATATTGGCAACACCAATCAGGGATACGTTGATTCTCTTTTTGATTGGTATGGTTTTGACGCTGTAACTCTGCATCCGTATTTAGGCAAGGAAGCCTTGCTTCCGTTCTTAGACAGGAAGGACAAGGGTTGCATTATTCTTTGCCGCACCTCAAATCCCGGCGCTCCCGAATTTCAAGACTTAAATGTCAAACACCCGATGTTTGACAAGACAATGACACTTTGGGAAATTGTTGCCATGAAAGTAAAAAGCGACTGGAATAAAAATAAAAATTGTATGTTGGTGGTGGGAGCGACCTATCCGAAAGAAATGAAAAAAATTCGCTCTCTGGCAGGTGATATAACTTTTCTTGTCCCGGGTATTGGGACTCAAGGAGGGGACTTGAAGGCGACGATAAAAGCTGGATTAAACAGCGAAGGATTAGGCCTTATTATAAATTCTTCCCGCAGTATTATTTTTAGCTCTAATCCCAAAAAAGAAGCCAAAAAACTTTGCGACGAAATTCAAGAATACAAAGGCGTTTTTTAGAAAGTTTTCCACTTGCTTGCAGTTTTGAACGTGCTATCCTTTTAAGCAATGCGTAATACTATGAAAAAATTTTATACATCTGAAGTTTGCAACACTCCTTACTTTTTAAATTTTCTATTTGCAAAGAAGTTTCGTTTCCAAGAGCTCCAATGATGGAGCTATTTTTTTAGATAACTAATAAAACCATGAAAAAATTATGGGACAGAAAAACAGGAACGAAAACAAATCAAACAGTTGAAAATTACACTGTTGGAGTGGATTATCTGCTGGATTTAGAACTTCTGCCATACGATATCAAGGGGACGATGGCTCATGCCAAAATGTTGCATAAAATAAAAATACTGGACAAAAAAGAGCTAAGTATTTTAATCACTGGACTTAATAAAATTTTATCACTTTGGAAAAATGGAAAATTTAAAATTGATAAATCACAAGAAGATGGACATACCGCTATTGAAGCGTATTTGACGGAAAACTGCGGCGAAGTTGGCAAAAAAGTTCATACCGGTCGTTCCAGGAATGACCAATCTTTAACGATGACTCGGCTTTTTAGCAAGGAAAAACTTGGCAAAATTAAAAAAGAAACGGAAAATCTTGCGAAAAGTTTAGAACAGCAAATAAAAAAACAGGGAAAAATAAAAATGCCCGGCTATACTCATATGCAAAGAGCAATGCCTAGTTCAGTCGGGATGTGGCTCGGGTCTTATTGTGACAGTTTAAAAGATGATCTAATTTGTTTGGATGCGGTTATGAAAATAATAGACCAAAATCCTCTAGGATCCGCGGCTGGTTATGGAGAAAATACTCTCGGATTGAATAGGGGATTTACCGCTAAAGAATTGGGTTTTGGAAAAGTTCAAGCCAATCCAATGTATTGCGCTTTCTCCAGAGGCAAATTTGAGAATCTAATTTTACAGGCTGTTTCCAATGTGATGTTTGATATTGGTAAAATGTCCAGCGACCTGCTTCTTTTCACTACTAAAGAATTTAATTTTTTTACTTTGCCGGATTCATTTAAAACAGGTTCAAGTATTATGCCACAGAAGAAAAATTATGATGTTTTGGAATTAATCAGGGGTAATATCGCTGTCTTTAACGGTTATCAAAATCAAATAGAAAATATCGTCAAAAATCTTCCTGCCGGATACAACAGAGATTTTCAACTTACCAAAGAACCATATATGAAAGGAATAAAACTTGCGCTTGATACGTTAGAAGTTATGATTCTTGTCATAAAAAATTTAGAGACGAAGAAAACAAATCTGGAAAACGCTTGCAGTTCTGAACTTTATGCCACAGACGAAGCGCTAAAGCTGGTAAGGACCGGCAAAAATTTTAGAGAAGCTTATCAAGAAGTGAAAGAAAAATTTTACCAGAATTAAAAATTTATTAATCTCAAAAAAATAATATGATAAATAATTACATAGGAGAAAAAGACATTATAGCTTTCAGTGAGATTGTAAATAAAATGCGCCAATTCTGTCTGAAAAAGGGATTCGTGGAAGTAAACACTCAAGACAGGCTTTCTATTTTAGCCGCTTGCGAAGATCCTCTTACAGTTGCCACTTTTAATTATGCCGGACAGGTCTGGCCGTTGCCACAAACAGGACAGATGTGGCTTGAGTATGAACTTTTAACCAAACCGGAATTGCCCGGAGTGTTTTGTCTCAGCACAAGTTTCAGAAATGAAAAAAAACCAATTCCTGGACGCCACCGAATAATATTTCCGATGTTTGAATTTGAACTGAAAGGAACACTTTCAGATCTGGAAAAATTTGAAGTTGAAATTTTAGAATATTTAGGTTTCGGCGCCAAAAAAACATATTTTCATAAATCTTACGATGAATTAAAAAACTATTATGGAGTGGAAGAATTGAAAACAGAACATGAAAACAAAATGCTTAAAGATTTTGGGCCTATTGTTTTTTGCAAAGAATTTCCTTCCTATACCTCTCCTTTTTGGAATATGAGAAGAAGAAATAAAAATTATGCTGAAAAAATAGATGTAATAATGTATGGCAATGAAACCATCGGTTCTGCGGAACGCAGCACTAATCCGGAAGAAATGAGAAGGGAATTTTATACTATCAGTAAAGGAAAATATGCCAAACAATTATTTAATTTATTTGGCAAAGAAAGAACAGAAAAGGAACTGAACGAATTTTTATCCCTTAAATTTTTTCCTCGTTGCGGCGCCGGTATCGGTATGACTCGTATCATTGCGGCCAGTGAAAAACTAAAAAGAATGAAATAAAAATATGGAAAATAAAACTCCCTGGAATTTAAAAATGCAAATGTTGGAAGCCATTAAAAAAAATGGAGGGTTTATCAGTTGTCATGCGCATTTTGACAAAGCTTATTACATCACCAAAGAGGGTTTAGACAAATCTATGGTTGATATGGAAGTAAAGTGGCGTATGAGCGATGGCATAAAAAAATCTAGCACCATGGAAGACATAAAAAAGCGGATTCGCGGGGCGCTTGATTCTATGATTGAACAAGGATGCAAAATTACCTGCACTTTTGTGGATGCTTATGATGCTGTCGGACATAAAGCGATAGATGCGGCTCTTATTCTTAAAGAAGAATATAAAGATAAAATAACTTTGCTTATTGCTACTCAACCTCTGGGTGGTCTCATTGATGACAAAGCTCGCGCTCTTTATGAAGAAATTACCGCCAAAGCGGATATTGCCGGCGGATTACCGTCCAAAGATCGTCCCAATGACGAAAAAAGTTTGGATTATCTTTTTGAAATTGCTAAAAAATTAAATAAACCGGTGCATGTGCATATTGATCAAGAAAATAATCCAAATGAACGAGATACGGAGAAATTAATTAAGGCAGTCAAACATCATAATTATGAAAGACGCACCGTTGCCATACATGCCGTTTCTACATCTGCCCAGCCGAAAGAATATCGTATGAAAATCTATAAAGAGATGGCTGAACTTGGTATTGCTGTAGTTATCTGCCCTTCAGCTGCGCTCTCTATGCGGCAACTTGATCAATATCAGGCTCCAGTTCATAACTCCATAGGCAATTTTCCGGAAATGCTTGAGGCTGGCGTGCTTGTAGGTCTGGGCATTGATAACATAGCGGATTTCTATGAACCTTTTGTTGACGGCGATATGTGGACTGAATTGCGTTTGATGCAAGAAGCTTGTCGATACTATAACTTTGATGCGCTGGTTGATATAGTTTCCATCAACGGAGCTAAAATATTAGCCTATAAATAATAAAAATCTTTACAATTATTTTCCATACTGATAAAGCTACAGAACTTCGGCGGCCGATAAGGCGCGGGTGTAGACGCGGATGTCGTCGACGAGAATAAAGATATCACACTACTTTGATTTTAGTCCCTACGGCATTTGCAAGTTTCTGTACAAAAGCTAATGTCGGATTATATTTCCCAGATTCAAAACGGGCAATGGAGGATTGTTTGGTCCCCATTCTTTTTGCAATCTCTTTCTGAGTGATGCCTTTACTTAACCTAGCATCTATAATAGCCCTGACTAATGAGAATTCAAATTCGAGCTCATCATAAGCTCTTCTGTAAACTCTGTCCTTCATCCGCTTATTGTGAAAATCATCCAAAGTTCTATATTGTTTATTTTTGTATTTTGTCATAACGATAATAGTATAACCAATACGTTATATTATTGCAAGAGCAGTCTTAACTATTTCTGTGTATAACTCATTTCTTTTCTTGGAATCTTATTTGTTTTCTTCATAAATCCATGAAGTATCCATGCACTATCGTTATGAAATGTGTATATAATGCGTATATGAGTACTACCTACAATTCTCAACTCAAACAATTCTCCTCCTAAAGGTTTTGAATATGGCATTCTTAAATTGTTCCCATATTCTTTGAGCAAATGAAGAGATTGATCAGCTCTTGTTCCTAACGGTTCTTTAAGAGACTGTAAGAATTTTTCTGCTTTTTTGTTAAAGAAAATTACTTGCATTTTACCGGCCTAGATTGTAGAGCTGAAGAACTTCGGCGGCGGAGAGGGCGCGGCTATAAATCCGGACATCGTCGAGAAAATTCAAAGAGTAATGTTTTTTACAGTTTCGGAAAAATAATCAATCATCTCCGATTTTGACGGTGCGCTACCGCTTACCATAGTAATAGCAACTTCCTCAAGGTCTTCGCCATACACAAGCTGTTCCAGAAAAAGTCTGTCGTTAAAGGCTTCTCCGTATTTCTTCCTTGCGATTTCCAGCACTTCAGAAAGGACGGCGTGATTGTCCTTAAATCCAATGTACATATCTACATAATCTTTTAACTCTCCACGGCGGCCAATAGTGTATGCCTTAGTGGCTAATATTTCTTTGACTGATAAAAGAGGTGCGGAGTTTGTCTGAACAAGAGGTAAAATAACGGGAAATGGATACTGAAGAAAGGTGCATTTAACCCCATCTGTAAGTATAGTTAGCTCGCTTGAATTGTTGACAAGTACTTGCACCGCCTTGCCCTTAAAAACCTCCTCCACTTTTTTTAGAAGAGTCTTCTTGATTGGTAATCCTGAAAAAAGATCAAAATCAACAGATACTCTGTGGCCGATTTGGAGGGCAAGGCTCGTGCCTCCCGCCATATAAAAATCTTCCTTGAAATGGGAAAGGAGCGGAAATAACATTTTTGCGGGAGAGGTGAGGGTGTTTTTGTAGAGATCAGACATGGTTATGTAAAGATAATTTTGGCAAGTCTCTGTGCTCCAACGCGGACGCTTGTACGGCCTGCGGAATCATTTAACAGAGTTACTTCAGTTATAGCGTCATTTCCATACTTATCCTTAAGCCATTTCCAGTCGCCAAGAGTTCCGTAGTTGAGCGTGCGGGCAATTATTGACTTTTTATGTTTCTCCAGGTCAAGAATATTAGGATCACTGTCCCAAAAAAGCTTTGTGATTGAAGATGGAATCATAATTATACTGTACCACATTCCACTCATTTCCCCTACTCGCCGCACTCTGACTCGTCAAACTTGAAAGTACCGCGAGGTTTTGCGGTTTGCCGAGCTTAACAGCTGTGAACAACAAGCGGCCGAAGGTGTTACCGGCCTAGATTGTAGAGCTGGAGAACCTCAGTTGCGGAAAGGGCGCGGTTGTAGATGCGGACGTCGTCAATGTTGCCATTAAAATAATAACCGGCGGATGTCTTCCCCCCTATTCCGGCGCCACCTGAAGGATTATAAAAAGTGGAAGCGCCAACCGCCGCATTCTGGTAAGTGCTGTACAGCGCGCCATTGATATACAATCGGAGAGAGTTGTCCGCTTTATCAATTACACCTGCAACATGATACCATATATTGAGTGATGGCGCGAAGTCGGTACACGTTAAAAAACGGCTGAGACCACCATTATGGGCTTGAAACATACAAATATAATTTTCGTCACTACTTGATGTTATTAATCCAACATACTGGTCACCATCAAAGTCAGGATCTGAATCCATGACCATCAATTGCCATCCAGACCCCAGACTATTCCACTTGAACCACCCCGCGAATGTCTTGGCATCAAGCCCACCGACATCAGTTGTTGTATTCACCCAATCATCCGTCCCGTCAAACGACAGCGCCTGGCCAATCTTCCCAGCCACCGGACTCGTCGCTTGAGCCATAGA
>Ga0209211_10012927_pt1 | contig 10422 bp, 10 predicted proteins | sample RifGroA2_FD_183992 | JGI IMG/M metagenome (GOLD analysis project Ga0209211, IMG submission 183992) | Groundwater microbial communities from Rifle, Colorado, USA - Groundwater A2 (SPAdes) (version 2) | ecosystem: Environmental > Aquatic > Deep subsurface > Groundwater | place: Rifle, Colorado...
CACGTAGAAAAGGTGGAGTTTTTCATCATCCTGCTAACTGAGGCTATTCCTCGTCGCCGCGTTCTTTGGGCCGCCAGCCGCCAGCATATAGCTTGGCCAGTTCAATGGCGTTCCGCTCCGTATCTTTGTCTGGCGAGGAGAATTCTTTCTCGTCGAGCGACTGGACCGCGATACGCAGCTCGTCAGCCCCAATCAACCTTTCCAAGAGATCCCATGCCAGCCTCTTGCTCCTTCGCACAGCGACATCTCCCATCGTTTGTGACCGTGTTTCCGAGAGCCCACTGATGAGAAGTTGTACCAACACATCTCGTTGCAGCAACGTTCCACGAAGCTGCCCAAGTTGCTCCTGTCCTCCAAAACGCTCAACCCAAAGGCACAAACGAAGGAGATCACGTTCCTTTGACAGGATAGCCGCCGCAGATTCAGTAATTTCGACAGCAAGCGTTTGTTCGTGCTGCAAGGCTGATTCCAACGATATCAATCGATGCCCGGTGTGTTCCTGGTGCCCTACCATCGAAATCAACATCATCTTCGCTGACAACGTGGTCAATTCCGGTAACGCCCTCGATACTATTTCTTCCCGATCTTTTTCCTCGCCCACTTTTCTCACCAATCGATACACGACACGAGAGAGCTTCATCTCCGGCTCAAATCCGAAAAAGCCGTGAACCTGTGTTTCAAGGCGTGGCAACTGATTAAGTAATGCGACAATCGCCGCTGGAACCGCGGAAAGCGGATAATCTTCCTCGTAGTCGATGAGTCGCTCCAGCACGTGCTCAAGGGCCTGAGGCGTGAGGTCCAGGAGAAGACGCTCAAGTTCATCCCGTTTGCCGAAGGCATCGAAAAACTGCCTTATCCTGCTGTTCGGCAGTACATCCTGTGGGTAGCTTCTTTCAAGGTAGTATCGCAACGACCGTTCATGGGCAACGCGTCGCGCCGTAGCCCACTTCCCCTGAAAATCGAAACCATAACTGACGTTCTTCAAGTGTCGCTGACTTGCCGGGAAGAGTCGCGTTATAAGCTCTTTCATTGCATCTGCATCCGCGCCCGCAGCCACAATTAGGCGATCAAGTTGTTCCCGGTGGACAGCATTAGGGGAGCCTCCAGAATCCGATGACAGACTTGTGAGCGCTTCCACGGATTCGGGTAGAAGTGCGAAGACGCGAGGGTGCAGGATTCTGATCGCCTCAAGTGCGATGACATCCACAGCCGCCACCTCGTCGCCAACCATCTCCAATGTCCAAGAGAGGCCATTGTGATACCGGCGAACGTCTCGCATTTTTTTGAAGAGCGGGAACATGCCCAACGTGAAAACATTCTGCCAAAGTTCCTCGTCGAAAGGTCCTACCTCCCGACCTGCGACAACCTCCTGAATCCCATCGACGAGAATCCTGCCGAGGTCCGACCGACGCACCGGGGGCACCTCGAAAGTCAGCTGCAAAATTTTTTCAAGGTACTCTCGTCCATCTCCGCCAACTTTTGATAGAGAATTTTCGATTCGAAGCGGATCAAATGCCAACAAGTAGATGCACTTTGGAAAATCGGCGACAAGACGTACTAGGCGCATCACCTCTTGAATCTCCTGGTCGGTCAAACGATCAATATCGTCCAAGATTATGACAAGGCGCTTTTCTCCATTCCTCAGCGCACTATATAAACGATGCCGTTGCCGTTCGGCGGTATCGAGGCTGCGACTTCTGTTTTGGAAAAATCTCCCAGCAGACAGAAGAACCTTCGCAAGCAGACCGGCGCCGGTTCAAGGGAACCAATTCGAGCGGCCCGATAAGTACGCCGTACGCTTCCAAGAGCTTGCCCACATCGGCAAGGCCGAGTTGGGGACGAAGTCTTATTTCGGCACTCAGCGCGCTGATAAAACGACCCATAAGCTGCTCAGTCCCAGAAAACAGCCAGGGGTTGAACTGAATGACAGCTGCCTTGTCGCTCTTTTCGATCTCCTTCTTCACAAGGTTCAGGATGCTGGTCTTCCCGCTTCCCCAAGGTCCGAGCAGGCCGATGATGAATCCATCATTCGCAGGTGCAGATGTTATCTGCCCGGCAATCATCCGTGCCAGCCCCGCCCGACCAAGGCGATCTTCAGAGGTGTCTTCTATTGGGCGATCAGCATGAAACATGTCGGCCATTCTCATTGCCTCGTTGAAAATCTCTCGTCTCAAGCAGGCTGGTCTTCACAGCGCTCTTCACGCAGCCGTGGGCCAGTTCGCGTAGAGCGCCTCCGCCTGCTTGATGATCCGTTCGAGGAAGGGCTCGAAGTCCTCTTCCCGGACGTTTCGCTTTCGAAGCACTCGCCTGACGGCCGCCCGCACCGCGGCCTTCACGTCCTCCCTGTGCGGCTCGGTCCAGTCCACCTTGAGGTTTCCTTTGACGGTCCGGACGACCTCGTGGACCAGGTCACACAGGAAGGATTTCTCGTAGATCGTGTCGTAATTCTCGGCGACGGCATCATAGAAGGCCAGTTCGTCGCTCTCGAGGCCGAGTTCCTTCCCCCGCCTATCGTCGGCGTCCATTTCCTGTCGGATCCTGAGCATCGCCTGGACGACGGCTGCCGCATCGATCAGCCGGTTATGGTACTTCCGAAGGGTCGCCTCCAGTAGCTCGCGGAAGGAGCGCGCCTTGGCCAGGTTCTTCTTCTGCCATTTGTGGATCTCGTCGTAAAGCAGCTTTTCGAGTAGCTTCAGGCGCAGGTCCTCGTGGGGGCGGTCCTTGAACGTCTGGAGGAAGGCGTCGTCGAGGATGGAGATGTCCGCCTTCTCGATTCCCGCCAACCGGAAGATGTTCACGACCCCTTCCGACTCCACATGGTCGTCAACCAGGTCGCGGACCGCTTGCTCGATTTCCTTCTTCGGCTTTTTCCCCGGGAGCGCCTTGACGATCTGCTTCCTGACGCGTTGGTAGAAAATCACCTCATCCGCATGGATGCGGCAGTCTTCCAGGTGCTTCACAAGCAGAAAGGCAGAGGTGAGACGAAGTTCCCCCTGGAGGAACTGGTCCCCAAGGTCCTTTTCCGCCAGGTGCCCATACACCAGGGAGTGGAGATCCTCCATCTCGATTTTCGACATCCGTCGCCACCCGCCGTAACTCTTCCCCTCAGGGAGGAGATCCCGGACTTCCGACAGGCAGGAAAGGAATAGCGGTTTCGCGGACTCCTCGATTCCGGGAGCGGGCTCTCCACGTCCGCCGCCAGCCGTGTATTTTCCCGTCGCCTCGCGGAGCTCGTCGCCGATCCCGATGTAATCGACGATGAGGCCGTGCGGCTTGTCGCGGAAGACACGGTTGACCCGGGATATCGCCTGGATCATGTTGTGTCCCCGCATCGGCTTGTCCACGTATAGGGTATGAAGGCACGGGATGTCGGTTCCCGTAAGCCACATGTCGCAGACGATGACCATCTTCAGTGGGTCGTCGGGATCGATCATCCGCTGCTTGATGGCGTCTCTCTGCGCCTTTGTGGTCAGGTGCCCAGCCTTGCTCCATTCTTCAGGGTCTTTCGAGAGGTTCCCAGTCATGACTATCTTGATCTCCGGGCATCCAGGAAGGGCGGTGAGCGCATCGCAGAGCCTCACGCAGTTCTCCCGCGACATGCACACGGCGATCGCCTTCCCCGCCAGGGTCGCGGTTCGATCGATGAAGTGGGCAAGCAGATCCTTACCGAGTTCCTCAAGCCGCTCTTTGGCTCCCGCAGCGGCGGCAAGCGCCGCCCATCGGCTCTTCTTCTTCTCCAGATCGCCGACTTCTTCTCCTTCCGTGAGTTCGCCGAGAGCAGCGTCGATGTCGGCGCGGCTCAAGTGGAGCTTGATCTGCCGGGGCGCGTAGAAGATCGGGACGGTCGCGCGGTCTTCCTGCGACTGCTTGATATCATACGTATGAATCAGGTCGCCGAAGACCTCGACGGTGTCCGCGCCGCTGAAACTTACCGGGGTCCCCGTAAAGCCGATCCGCCGGGCATTGGGGAGCGCCTCCGCGAGATAGCGGGCGAATCCCGTTTCAAATCCGTACTGCGATCTATGAGCCTCATCGGCGATGACGATAATGTTCGATCGTGTCGAAAGGACAGGGTGCTCGATCTCTTCGGAATCCGTTTTCAGCCGGAATTTCTCGATGGTCGTGAAGATGACCTCCCCGCCCTCGGTCCGGAGCATTTCGCGGAGCTCCTCCACGCTTCCCGCATGCTTGACGTCTCCAACGAGAGTGCGGGCCGCGACGAACTGGTCGTGAAGCTGGTCGTCCAGATCTGTCCTGTCGACCTGGATCAGAAATGTGGGGTTGGACAGCTCGTTCCTGCGGCGGAGAATCCCCACCAGGAAGGCCATCGACAGGGACTTCCCTGATCCCGTAGTGTGCCAGATGACGCCGATCCGTTTATCGCCGCCCGACGTTACCGTTGCGATCGTCTTTTCCGCCGCCAGCCGGACCGCAAAGAACTGGTGATACTTCGCCCCCTTTTTCGCGATCCGGTCGTTGACGACGTCGAAGACGATGAAGTCGCGGATGTATTGGAGCAGGCGATCTTTCGGGAAGAGCCCCTCGACAAGGATCTTCATCGACCCGGTGGTCTGCGGTTCCGTTACGAAGCCGTCGATCGACTTCCACGGCGCGAACCATTCGTCCGGCGAGGTCCACATCCCTTGCAGGGTGGTCACGCCGTCGGAAACGACCGTGATCGCGTTGAACTCGAAGAGCTGGGGGATCTCGTTGCGGTAATGGCGGACCTGGTTCAGAGCATCGTCGACGGTCGGATGTTCGGAATAGGGATTCTTGAGTTCGAACAGGATGAGGGGCAGACCATTGACGAAGACGAGGAGGTCCGTCCGGCGGTCGTTCCGTCCGTGAATCGGGAACTGATTGACCACGAGAAAATCGTTGCCGGCCGGATCGTCCCAGTCGATCGGATAGATATGCCGGTGTTCCTTGCGACCGTCGGGATATTCAATCGGGAGCTCGAATCCCCGCGTGAGAACCTGGTGGAAAGCCATGTTTCGCCGGAGGGTGTCTAACCCTACCGGTCGGCTGATTCGGGTGACAGCGTCGTCAACAGCGGAGGACGGAAGGTCAGGGTATCTGCGGGAGAGAAAGTCCTTGAGGACGTTCTTTAAGACGACTTCGTTCGGGGGGCGTTCGATCTCCTCGCCGTGGCAGTAGGCGTATCCGAGTTGCTCAAGGCGCTCGATCGTCGTCAGCTCGAAGGCGGATTCGGTACCTCGATGGCCGCTCATCGCCCGCTGGCCTTCAGCGTCCGCTTCTCGAGACAAATGGACCACAGCGGTATGCGGTCCCCCTGTGGGGCATCAGACCACCTCGCCGACGGCCTGCTCGGCGTCGGCCAACCGGATTTCCCCGGAGAGGAACTTGGGAAGAAGCGTGTCACGGAGAATACGAAGAGAATCAGATTGACGGATATTCTTTACACGCAGTAAATGGAGGCCTCCAGCCAACTCCGCAAAACGCTGGAGGACCTGCTCCGACGGCTTCAATGCCGGGATCGGACGAAAGTTCGCCTTACTGATCTCAAGAAACGTTGTGCCATTTGATCGGCCAAGGATTGTGTCCATATTTTCCTTCAACCATTGGACAACGTAGTGGTTGGAAAGAGTACCATCGCAGACCATCCCGATGAAACCCTGGTTGATGGACACTGGTGTTTCCGAGATAGCAATATATCCAATCGGAGCCCGGGATGACATCAAGACTGTTCCGGAGGGCAAGAGTCCGGAACTGATCTGCGTTAAACCTACTTCTGTGATCTGCCTCGCCGTTCTCGTCAAGACGGGATCGCTTAATCCCGCCAAGTCTTTCGGTGTCGCCCAGGGGATGGTCCCGCCGACCCAATAGGACGGCTCGTTTGTGCTCGGGGTACTTCCCCCGAAGACGTTTAACAGTTCACCGATAGGAGCAATCGTCCAGCCTTGAGGAATCAGGCCAATAGCTGCGTCCTGGAATCCTTTTGGGAACAGCGCCGCCGTCTCGTTGTCCATCCCGTACGGCGTCCGGCCATCGGCTTTCGCGACGACGGGATCGAAGTCCACGAACCACGATTTGAAGATCGCCTTCGCCATCGCCTCCAGCGTCCGGTTCATCCGCCGGTTCTGCTCGATCTTGTCGTCCAGAGCACCGAGGACATTGCCGATTCCACGTTGGACTTCGATCGGCGGGACCGAGATTTTCAATTCCCTTTGGGCCGTCAGGCTGACGTAATCCGCCATGTCTGTCTCGCCCTTACGGGAATCCAGCTGCCTCCGAAAGCCGTTCGATCGTAGAAGGCAGTACAGGTAACGTCTATCAACTCGCCTCGGATCAAGGACGCGCCAAAATGTGGTCTGTGGCGAACAGACGAAGGGCGGCGCTTCCTCAGGAACGCGAGCGACTTTCCCCACGGTTCCTTTATGTGAAATCAACACATCTCCTGGCGCGCCGATCCCCTTGCTGATCCGTTCCCTTGCCGTCTCGTTTATTCGCTGAGCGCTCTCGAAGAGGACGCGCCCGCCTTCCATATCCGCAGCACGGATAAATGCAGTCTCCCCCGTCCCGAACTCATTCGGTCGGGGCCTGTACTCGCCATGATTGCCATCCTCCACCAATAACCAACCCTTCCGCTGGAGATCGGCAACTTTCAATTCCGGCCAGTCACTTTCCAACGGATTCGTTCCCCTTCGTGCAATTCTCGGTTGCTCCCCTGAGAACCGACGTTCGATCTTCCTTCCGTCGAAGTCGCCTGGCGCGATTCTTCGCCTCAGCCCTCTTGCCCCAGAATCCGCCGCCATTCTTTGCGCCGGCATGTTCGGTCTTGGTTGCCATCTTCAACTCTCCCGATCCATCGATCAGGGATTTCCTTTCGGTCGATAGTCATTGGGATCGATGCACGCGTCGTATGTCGCCCGATCGATCCGGATCCAGTCGGTACCGTTGATACCTCTCGTTTTCGGGACGGTCGGGCTCACCGGGAAGGCGCATGCTAGCCGGATCCAACGGTCTTTTAACTTCGCGATCTTCTTGACGTCCTCCACCGCTTCGGACAGATCCTGATCCTGGCTGAAGATCAGGGCGACATCGTACTTGTCGTCGAGCGCGTACCGCACGATGTCCAATGCGATCCGGACATCGACTCCCTTTTCCTGACCGACAGGCGCTACGGCTGTTGTCCCATCGGGGAGGTTGATGGTCTGGTTTCGATAGCGCAGAGGCCGCGAAAAGGTCACGATACCCCGCGTTCCCATAACCGCCATCTTCGCCGTCCAGAAATGGTTCCAGAAGGGTTTATCCATGGACGAAGGAACGCCCGTGTAGAAATGAACCCCGGAAATCGCCCAGCCCCGGGAGGAACAGATATTTTCCGTCAGTTTTTTCGGATCGAAATTCGGATACGTATGTCCAAAGGCTGCTTTGGCGTGGTGGAAGAGGTTCTGGCCGTCGAAGAACGCGATAGTGCGCTTTACTGGGGGCTCAATTGCCATGATCGCCCCCAAAAATAATAACCCCGCCAGAGGCCCGAAGGCTGGTCCAGCGGGGGGCAAATACCTCGTTACTCCAACTGTACTTACTATGATCCATGTACGCGATCCTTGTCAAGTATCCATTCCTACTTGAATTTACTGAGGTTTTCCCGAATCAGCCGCTCAAGTTTCGCCGATTCGTCGAATTGCGCGTTCAAAACGGCCACCAGCCGTGGCATCTTCTCCTCGAAGGGCTCATCATCTTCTTCCGTCTCAGCAGATCCCACGTACCGCCCCGGCGTTAAAGCAAACTTGTGATCACGCACTTCTTCGACGGTAGCCACCCGGCAGAATCCCGGCACGGCATCGGGCATACCGGTGTGGCGGTAACGGCGATAGACGGCGGCGATCTTTTCGACCTCGTCATCCGAGAGCTGCTTCTGTTTCCGCGATCCGGGAATCAGAGAACCCAGTTTCCTTCCGTCGATGAAGAGGATCTCTCCTTTCCTCTTCCGGAAACCTCTCTCTCCCCCCCGATTCCTGGAGAGGAACCAGAGGGAACACGGGATCTGGGTATTGGCGAAAAGCTGGCCGGAAAGCTGCACGATGCAGTCGATGAAATTCTCTTCTACCAGCGTCTTGCGGACCTCGAACCGGGCCGTCTCCCCATTGGAGAGCTCGCCGGTGGCCATGACGAACCCCGCCGTGCCACCCTCCTTCAAGTGGTAGAGGAAGTGCATGATCCACATCGTGTTTGCGTTACGGAAAGAAAGTGGCATCTTCTTCCCCGGCGCAACGGCCAGGCGCGGATCGTTGTCGGGGATTTTGTCGGACCCCCACCCGTTTTCGCCTTTCGAACCGTCGTTGAAAGGGGGATTGGCGAGGACGTAGTCGGCCTTAAGCGTGGGGTGCTTGTCATCGGAATACGAGTCGCCGGGCGCGATGTTGCCGTCGATCCCGTGGATGAAGAGATTCATTCGACAAAGGCGATACGTAAATTCCTTGTTCTCTTGCCCGACAAAGGAAAGCTGGCGGCTGTGCTTCGTGAACTTGTCCGACTGGACGAACATACCTCCGGAGCCGCAACAGGGGTCGAACACAATCCCGTGGTCCGGTTCCAGCATCGCCACGAGCGTCCGGACGATGGAAGATGGGGTGAAGTACTCGCCGCCCCGTTTTCCTTCCGAAGAGGCGAATTCCCCGATGAAGTACTCGTATACCCGGCCGATGAGGTCCTCGCCGCTGTAATCCCGCCGGAATGCATCTTTCGAAAATAGGTTGATGAGGCCGGTGACGCTTTCGCGGGCGAGGTTGGATCCTGCGTAGATCCGGGGGAAGAGTCCTCGAAGCTTGTCCGGATAAGTCCTTTCCAGGAGCTCGAGAATGTTGTCGAGGCGGACCTTGATGTCGTCGGCCTGGGCGTGCCTGACGATGTTCTCCCAGCGGGCCTCTTCCGGCAGGATGAATGCGCCGACGCTTCGGTATTCGTCTGGTTCGTCCAGGGCCTGCGTGTCGCCGTAGTATTCGCTCGATGGTTCCTTGATGAGGAGCCCGATCTCCTCCCGCCTCCGTTCATACCGAAGGGAGAGAAACCGAAGGAAGATAATGGGGAGGACGTACCTCTTGTAGTCGGCCGGTTCGATCGAGCCCCGAAGCGTGACTGCGGCCTGCCACAGTTCCTTGATGACGTCCATGACGCCGTTCCCGGCGTTCGAAGCGTTTTTCTTGGTGGCGGTGCCCTTCTTCCCCCTTGGCAATTCAGCCGCTCCCGGATTCCATTTTCGCCGGGCGTATCACCCGATGTGCTGAAAATCCTGATGTCTTTTTATACCAGAAAAGGAACCATCGACCTATCGGGTTTCGTGCTACCTTTCATTTGCCTTCTGGCTGACGATCTCACCGCAAGTGGATTCATGTTCCTCTCGTCCGGAATCCCCGTTCATCGCGACCTCACGACACCTCCGAGGAAGTCATCGTGGAATCCGGCCCATGGCGTGTATCCTTTCCATTCCCCGGAACTTCTTCAGGTAGACCTCGTAGAAAATCAGGTTGCCTTCGAGCCAGTACACCCCCGGCCGTAGGCGCTGGAGGATTCCGGCGCGGGTGAGCTGCTGGACCCGGCGAGGGGAAATGCCTAATTCCATGGCCATCGCAAACAAATCGACGAAATGCCTCCGGGTACGTCGCATTCCCTTTCGCGGCAAGTCAGTATTTCTCCTTATTTATCAAGGGTCGGACTCCCAAAGAGAAACGCAATTGATGAAATTTTTTCTATCGCTAGCCGGAGACCGCGGTCGCGCGTCACCCGCTTCCGAATGGCCCCGGAAGTACCTATGGCGGGAGCATCTATCAGTGCAGCCTGTCGTTCCCCGTCGCACGCTCGCACACCCGGGTGAACGCCGCCCGCTCCTCCGGCGTCGCCTTCTCCAGCATGTCCATGCACTCCTTGCAAACGGCGTAGACCACCAGCAGGCGGCCAGTGATGTGGTCGTGCCAGGCGCCGAGGACGGCAGGAAAGCTAACTGGCTTACCGCAACCAGGGCAACTCATACCGCGCCTCCTCCAATGACAACCGGGTCGCTGCAACTGCACCTGAAAACGAAAAAAATAGGGGTCGTTGCCAAACTCTTCACCTTTCACCACCCCCTTACGCGCACATGCGAAAACGGGGGCAAAGGGGTTCGGATGACGGAGAATCGAGACACTGGGTGAAAGGTGAATAGTAGAGGAGTTGATATTCAATATATTGAAATATATATACATTTTATATATCCCTTCCATTTACTCTTCACCACTTTTCACCCCCTCCCGCGGCGACTGTTCTCCGAACCTTTCACCCCCCCGACCGACTTTTCTCTCTTAGGCTTTGCCATGGGCCAACGCGGTAGCCCGATCCCGGAGCCGATAGAATCGACGGGCCGGACCAGAGGTGCTCACCGGCGCGTGGACCGTGATCGTTCCCTGCTGTTCCAGCGTC
>Ga0209211_10012929_pt1 | contig 10421 bp, 8 predicted proteins | sample RifGroA2_FD_183992 | JGI IMG/M metagenome (GOLD analysis project Ga0209211, IMG submission 183992) | Groundwater microbial communities from Rifle, Colorado, USA - Groundwater A2 (SPAdes) (version 2) | ecosystem: Environmental > Aquatic > Deep subsurface > Groundwater | place: Rifle, Colorado...
AGGCCAGGCGGCCACCATCAGGTGGATGGTGTTGCCTTTGGGCGAGACGCCGAGCTTCTTGTCACCGATCCAGGTCAGGGGGCGCAAGTAGCCAGACTCCAACTTGTTTTCACGAATCACGGCGCACTGGGCCTCATTCACCTGTTCTTGAGTGAAAGGAATGGCCATGCGCAGGATCTTGGCACTGTTGAACAGGCGTTCGGTGTGCTCCTGCAGGCGGAAGATGGCGGGGCCGTTGACCGTGTTGTAGGCGCGCACGCCTTCAAAGGCGCCGCAGCCGTAGTGCAGCGTGTGGCTCAGCACGTGGATCTTGGCATCGCGCCAGTCGACCATCTGGCCGTCCATCCAGATTTTGCCGTCGCGATCCGACATAGAGGGAGGAAGTACGCTCATCGGGGGTGTCCTTGTAGGGTGGGCTGCCTGTTGGGCAGAAAAAGCGATTTTACGGGGCCGACGCAACCGCTTCCGCGGGTTCCGCAGCCGGATTGGCGGGGCGTGTGAGCTCCCAGCTCTGCAGCTTGCCGCCCAGAAAGACACACAGCACGCTGGAGTGCGCCGTGTCGGTCCAGCGGTAACGCTCCGGCTGGGTGTCCTTGGGCGACTCCAGTTGCCCCAGCGCTCGGGTGAGCGCGACCACGTGCAGCAGCGGTTGGCCCGCTGCCAGCTTGGCATGCAGCATGACGGCACTGTCCACATGGCCGATGGGGCGATGGGCCGCACGCTTGAGAATTTGCAGCATGCGTGTGAAATGCAGCAGCTGCCACATCACCAAACCACCCGCCACCAAGGCCAGCCCCGCCCAGCCATACGCTCGGTAACCCGCCACGCCCACCACCACGGCGCCAACTGGCACCAGAATTTTCTGTATTTGCATGCGCCTATTTTCGCAGGCCGGGCCACGCCACCTGCACCTGCAGGCCTCCCAGCAGTTCGGAGGGCTGCACGGTCAGCTGCGCTCCGGTCACGTCTGCAATCCGTCGCACGATAGACCAGCCCAGGCCGCTACCGCTCTGCGTGTGCCCCAGCACCCGGAAAAACCGCTCGCCCAAGCGCTGCAGGTCGGCGCTGGCCATGCCGGGCCCGCTGTCATGAACCTCCAGCACCACCTGCTCCGGCGTACCGATCACGCGTACCAGCACCTGCGCACCATCCGGGCTGTAGCGCAGGGCGTTGTCCACCAGATTGCGCAACAGCATGGTCAACCAGGCCGCCGGGGCACAAACACCGGCCCCCTCTCCCTGCGCCTCAAGCTCCAGGTCCTGCCCCCTGGCCAAGGCCGCAGGGGCCAAGTCGGCGGCCACCTGCTGGGCCAGGCTGCGCAGATCCCATACCTCAGCTGCGGGGGGCGTGGCTCCGGCCTCCAGCCGGGCCAGCGCCAGCAACTGGTCCACCAGATGCGCGGCCCGGTCGCACCCCGCCAGCGTAGTCTGCAGGGCCTGGTCGCGTTGCGCGCCATCTGACCCGGCTCCCAAAGCCACCTGCGCTTGGGCACGAATAGCGGCAATTGGCGTGCGCAGCTCATGCGCGGCGTCTGCCGTAAACCGGCGCTCGCTCTGCACCATACGTTCAATGCGGGCCAGCAGGCCGTTGAGCTCGGCCACCAGCGGTTGCATCTCAGAAGGCACATCGGGGACCACCACCGGGCTGAGGGCATCGGGCGCGCGCTGGCCCAAGGTGTGGCCCAGTGTGCGCAGCGGCACCAGTGCCCGGTGCACCGCCCACCACAGCAAGGCTGCGAGCACGGGCAAGGCCAACGCCATGGGCAGCAACATGCCGCGCAACATGGCCCAGACGATGTCGTTGCGCGAGTCCACCTGCTCGCCCACATATACCTGCACATCGCCCTCGGCACCACGCGTGGCAAATACACGCCAGTTGTCACCGTCGTGGCGCACGGTGGCAAAACCGCGGCGCTCATCGCTCAGGGGCTCCGCCCCCACGTTGGCCGAGCGCATGACCAATGTACCTTCGTGGAAGACCTGAAATGCCACGCGCGCGCTGTACTTGTGCAGGGCTGGCGCATCGGCCACGGCATCATCCTCCAGGTCCAGCGGCTGCACCACCAAGATGGCGGCGGCCTGGGCCAGGTGGCTGTCCATGAGTTCGTCGACTTCGTGGCGGGCGTCCACCCAGGTCCACGCGGCCACAGCCAACCACACCAACGTCAGGGAAACGGACAACAGCACCAGCAGGCGCAGTTGCAAGGAGCGACCGACACCCATGCTCAGGCGCCCCGCTGCGGGTTGACGCGGTAGCCCACGCCGCGCACGGTCTGAATGGCATCGGCCTGCAGCTTGCGGCGCAGGTGGTGGATGTGGACCTCAATGGCGTTGCTCTCCACTTCGTGGCCCCAGCTGTACATCTGCTGTTCCAGCTGTTCACGCGAAAGCACCCGCCCGGCGCTGCGCATGAGGGCATGCAAGAGGTCAAACTCGCGGGTGGACAGGCTCACCTCCGCACCTTGCCAGAGTACCCGGCGGGTGCCTGGCTCCAGTGCCAGAGCGCCCATCTGCAACACCTCTTGCGCTGCGCCATGGGAACGGCGCACCAGCGAGCGCAGGCGCGCGGCCAGTTCGTGCAAGTCCACGGGTTTGAGTACATAGTCATCGGCGCCCAGATCCAGCCCGCGGATGCGGTCGGGCACGGCATCGCGCGCCGTGAGCACCAGCACCGGGGTGGACACACCAGCGCCGCGCAAAGCTTGCAGCACATCCAAACCATCCTTGCCCGGCAAACCCAGGTCCAGCACGGCGGCGGTGTACTCGCCGCCCGACAACTCGCGCTCGGCGGCCAGGCCATCGCGCACCCAGTCCACCTGAAACCCCAGCTGGCGCAGCCCGGCCCGCAGGCCATCGCCCAACATGGCATCGTCTTCGGCAAGCAACACGCGCAATCAGGGACTCCGTAGGTACTGGTCAGACTATTGTGCATGGCGGCTGTTCAGTCGTCCTCGTCATCACCTTGCCCACTCATTACGGCACTCATGGACTGCGCCGAAATCAATCCGTTGGGTGACTGCTGCCACTCCCAAGTCCAGTAAGCCAACACGGCACACAGCAGCAAGGCCGCCAACCAGCCATGGTTGCGTTTGGCGAGGTCCGGGCCAGGTCCATCGGCACGGCCAGTCACCATCTGCGCAGCCAGATTCTTGCGGCGCAACACGCTGAGGCCCACGATGGCGGCAATATGCGCCAGCACCACGGCCAGCACGGTGTTGCCAAAGAATTCGTGCACGTCTTCTATCCAGTCGCCCCCCAGAAAGTCGCCCCATTCGTGGTAGGTGGCGTAACCCGACAGCGTGAGCGGCAGCACCAGCACCAGCAAGGCCACGATGGCCAGCGCCATGAACAGGTTTTGCCCCTGGCGCCAGTTCACCGCCGGGGGAGCATCCACTTCCGCAATGGTGTTCACGGCGGCCTTGAGCGATTGCGCCCAGGGCCAGAGCCCGCCGAGTTTTCGCCATAAAAAGGCCAGACCCGCCTGGCGCGGCCCCAACAGACCGTACAGCACCCGAAAAACCAACAAGCCTGCCATGGTGTAGCCCAGCGTAACGTGCAGCAGGCGCAAGCGCTCACCATCGGCGGTGAGATAAGCACCCAGAAAGCTCAGGGCAAATAGCCAGTGAAAGACGCGGGTGGGCGCGTCCACCACACGGCGACGCGCAGCTTGTGCGGGTGAGGCGGCAGAGGGAAAAGTCGTGGTGGTCATGGTGAGCCTCGTCAAACAGGGCAAGGAAGTGGAAGATCAATCAGACCAGTTGCGGCGAAAGCGCGCATCCAGGCCTTTGGGAAAGGTAATTTCGCGTTCACTGAAACTACCTTTGTCAGCCCGCGTGTGGCAGGCGATGCAGTTAGCTGCGCTTTTGACCGCAGCCTGTTTCCAGATGGCGGGGTCCAGCTCATCGTGCTTGCGCACAAACCAGGCCGAGGTAGTGATGCGGTCCTGCGGTGGCTCCTCGCGCACCCGCTTGTAGGTACCGGCATTCACCTGTAGCCACTGGCTGATCTCGCGCACACTGGCTTCGTCCAGCGACGCGTCGGTGCCGTAGTGCTTGTCCAGCGAACCCATGACCCGTTTCCAGGACGCAGCGGGCAACATGCCCGCCGGGTAGGCGATGTGGCAGGCCGCACATTCGGCCTGGTACTTGGGCAGGGGCGGCACCATGGGGCCTTTGGAGTCGGCCCAGGCACTACCGATTGACAAGCCTGCCAAGGCCAAAATTGCTATCCATTTAGGAGCTTCTCGCGCATATTGAACGGGGGCTAGAGGCCTATTTTTCATAAATTTCCTTTGGGTGGACGCAGCGTATGCAGTCAGCGCTTGAGGCTGATCAGCCAGGCCAGCAAATCGGCTTTCTCGGCGGCCGTGCATTCGCGGGCCAGTACGTCATTGCAGTTGCGACGGAACCACTTCTCACTCTTGGCGGGGTCGGTGAACCGCTCGGGGTTGAAGGCCGGCGCCAGCGCCGTGATGGCTTTACCGGTACTGGCATGTTTGCCGTCCCCGGTGGGCAAGGCGTTGTGGCAAGACGCGCAGCTCCACTCGCGGCCGTGTTGGGCATTGAAAAATTGTTGGCCTTGGGCCGGGTTGGCACTGCGCCCCGCCTGGGCAGCTAGCGCGTTCAATTGTTCAGCGGGGGTGCCGGCCCACAGCAGGGTGGTGCACGCCCAAACCAGCGTCACCCCACCCAAAATCCTGAAAAATGTATGCATGTAAGCCTCCATGCCTTGCATGGTGGGCTACACACATTAAATGCCGCTTAAGAAGCGCAGCGACGCTGGGTGTGGCGGCGGACCGGCCGCGCTACGCGTTTGATCAGAAGGTTTCCCAATCGTCATCCCCACCGGCGGGGGTGGCCTTGGCGGGTTTGGAGGCGGCCAGCTGCTTGACCGGAGCGGACTTGGGCGGAACGGCCTTGGGCTTGGAGGCCAGTGGTGCGGCCAACCGCGGTGGTGGTGATGCCAAGGCCTTGGGTTTGGTTGCGATGTGGGCGGATGGCGCCACGCGCGGGCTCGGCGCAAACACCGGGCGCTTGAGGGCAGGCGCAGCGCGGGGTGGCGCCTTGACCACCACCGGTGCTGGGCGTGAGACCGCCAGGGCCGGGTCCAGCTTGAACGATGCCACGACCTGCGCCAGCCGGTGGGCCTGGTCTTTCATGCTGCTGGCCGCGGCGGCCGACTGCTCCACCAAGGCGGCGTTTTGTTGCGTCATCTGGTCCAGTTGGCCTACGGCACGGTTGACCTCGGCAATGCCGTCCGATTGTTCGGACGCGGCGGCCGTGATCTCGCCCATGATGTCGGTCACACGTTGCACCGAGCTCACAATTTCGTTCATGGTCTGGCCGGCCTGGGCCACCAGGGCAGCGCCGCCATCGACCTTCTCCACGCTGGTGTTGATCAAGGTCTTGATCTCCTTGGCCGCATCCGCCGAACGGCCCGCCAAGCTGCGCACCTCAGAGGCCACCACCGCAAAGCCGCGACCCTGCTCGCCCGCGCGGGCTGCTTCCACCGCGGCGTTCAAGGCCAGGATGTTGGTCTGGAAGGCAATGCCGTCGATCACGCTGATGATGTCGGAAATCTTGCGCGAACTGGCATTGATTTCGTCCATGGTGGACACCACCTGGCTGACCACGGCGCCGCCGCGCTGCGCCACCTGCGCCGCCGACCCGGCCAGCTGGTTGGCCTGGCGTGCGGATTCGGCCGATTGTTTGACCGTGGCGGTGAGCTGCTCCATGCTGGACGCGGTTTTCTCCAGGTTGGAGGCAGTCTGCTCGGTGCGGTTGGCCAGATCCTGGTTGCCGGTGGCAATTTCCTCGCTGGCAGTGGCGATGCTGTCGGTGCCGTAGCGCACATCGGCCACCAGGTGCATGAGCTGGTCCTGCATATGGGCCAGGGCGCGCATCATCTCGCCAAACTCGTCGCCGCGGTCCACCGGCACTTTTACGCTGAGGTCGCCCGCAGCAATTTTTTCGGCCAGGGCAATCGCATCTTTCAAGGGCTGGCGAATCTGGCGGATCAGCACCGCAGTGCCGGCAACCAGCAGCAGCAACAAGGTAGCGACCAGGCCACGGGTCAGCCAGTTGTTGGCCACGCGCTCGACCTGGAAGCTGTCATTGAGCGTGGTGTAGCGCTTCTTCTGCAGGTCGCTGAACTCCTGCAGGGACTTCACATACTTGTCCACCCCGGGTTGCAGATTGGCCTTGACCTCGGCCGCAGCGGCCGGCTGGTCGCCCGCGGCTTTGAGCTCGCGCACCTTGGCCAGGGACACCAGGGCGACCTTGCGTTCGTCACCAATCCGGGCAACCAGTGCCTTTTCCTGATCGTCCAGGCCGCTGGCCTCCACCTGCTTCTGGATCTCGGTGATGCGTGCGCTGGCGGCCGGGATCTGCGCCTTGAACAGCTCGTCCACCGCGGGGTCGGCCGTAGAGGCCGTGGCCACAATGCGGGTGAGCTGGGTTTCCACCTGCCCGGACCACTGCAGGGCCAGGTTGATCTTTTCATTCTGCGCGGCGAAGGCGGCATCAGCCCGCGTCTGCACCGCACTGCTGCGGGCGGTGGCAAACATCAAGGTGAATACCAACAGCGCCATGATGGCCCCGACAAACAGCCATAGCTTGGCCCCGAGGGTTAAGTGGCTGGATTTCATGGGCAAGACTCCTAGTGTGAGCCTGCCATCTTAGCCGTGCAGGCGCATGCACGCCCACTATCCGATGTGGAACAGTGTCAGCCCAGGCCGCGCACCACGTTCATGGCCTCTTCCACCCGGTCCACGGCGTGGATGGTCATGCCCTCGATGGGTTTTTTGGGCGCATTGGCCTTGGGCACCACGGCCACAGTGAATCCCAGCTTGGCGGCTTCCTTCAGCCGCTCCTGCCCGCGCGGTGCGGGGCGCACCTCACCGGCCAGCCCCACTTCGCCAAACGCAATGAAGCCTTTGGGCAGGGGCTTGCCGCGCAAGGACGAGGTGATGGACAGCATCACCGCCAAGTCAGCCGCGGGTTCGCCAATGCGTACGCCGCCGACGGCGTTGATAAACACATCCTGGTCCATACAGGCCACACCGGCGTGGCGGTGCAGCACGGCCAGCAGCATGGCCAGGCGGTCTTTGTCCAATCCCACGCTGAGGCGCCGCGGCGACGGCCCGCCGCTGTCCACCAAGGCCTGAATTTCCACCAGCAGCGGGCGCGTACCTTCCAGCGTCACCATCACGCAGCTGCCAGGCACAGGTTCGGCGTGCTGGCTCAAAAAGATGGCGCTGGGGTTACTCACGCCCTTGAGGCCTTTTTCGGTCATCGCAAAAACGCCAATCTCGTTGACCGCACCAAAACGGTTTTTGATGGCGCGCACCAGGCGGAACTGGCTGTGCGTGTCGCCCTCGAAGTAGAGCACGGTGTCCACCATGTGCTCCAGCACACGCGGGCCAGCCAGCGCACCCTCTTTGGTCACATGGCCGACCAGCACAATGGCCGTGCCACTGGCCTTGGCCGCGCGGGTCAGGTGGGCCGCGCATTCGCGCACCTGGGCCACCGAACCCGGTGCGCTGGTGAGCTGCTCGGAATACACCGTCTGAATGGAATCGATCACGGCCACATCCGGGCGGTTGGCCTCCAGCGTGGCGAGGATTTTTTCGAGTTGGATTTCTGCCAACACGCGCACCTGGCTGTGGTCCAGCCCCAAACGGCGCGAGCGCAAAGCCACCTGCGCCCCACTCTCCTCGCCGGTCACGTAGAGCGTGTTTTTGCCCGAGCGCTGCAACGAGTCCAGCGCCTGCAGCAAGAGTGTGGACTTGCCGATGCCGGGGTCGCCGCCAATCAGCACCACACCGCCCTCGACCATGCCACCGCCCAACACGCGGTCCAGCTCCTCGTGGCCCGTGGGGGTGCGTTCCACATCGGACGCTTCGATGTCGGACAGCACTGCCACTTCGGCCGTCTTGGCCAGTGAGGCAAAGCGGTTTTTGGCCGGGCCGTCGCTGCTGGCCACGGATTCAATCAGCGTGTTCCAGGCCTGGCAGTGCGGGCATTTACCCAGCCACTTGGGGCTGATGCCACCGCATTCGTTGCAGGTGTAAACGGTTTTGTCTTTGGCCATGGTCGAATAATACTGTATATATTTACAGATACCAAGCCATCCCACCCGGTGGCTGGCCAGCTTTTGCGCGATGTTTGCGCCACATCAGGGTCCGCCCCCGCGGCAGACCGTACGCTGGCGCACTCACGGCCCCGGCTGGGGGGTGCATCATCCAACGCGGGCGGTGCAGTTGCCTCCAAGTGACTTCAATTTGCTATGGTTTCAGGAGCTGTTCGCGCATATTTCATGAGGGCTAGATGCCAATTCCACCCCAAGACTCGACGACTGGCCTGAGCCAGGCTGAGGCGGCGCAGCGCCTGCAGGCCAACGGCCCCAACGTGATGCCCGGTGAGCAGCCGCGCCGACTGGCGGCCATCGTGCAGGAAACGCTGAAGGAACCCATGTTCATGCTGCTGCTGGCCGCCGCCGTGTTGTACGGCGTGTTGGGCGACTGGCAGGAGGGCGGCATTTTGATGGGGCTGGTGGTCGTGGTGCTGGGGCTCACGCTGTACCAGGAGGGCAAGACCGAACGCGCCATGCAGGCCCTGCGCCAGCTCTCCAGCCCGCGCGCGCTGGTGCTGCGCGATGGCCAGCCCCAGCGCATTGCCGGGCAGGACGTGGTGGTGGGCGACATCTTGGTGGTGGCCGAAGGCGACCGCATTGCCGCCGACGCCGTGCTGCTGGACGGCAGCGAGCTGATGGCCGATGAATCGCTGCTGACCGGGGAATCGACCCCGGTGGACAAGGTAGCCGCCCCGACTGGCAGCGATGCGCCGACCGAACTGCCGCCGCAGGCTGGTGGCAACCAGACACCGTTTTTGTACTGCGGCACGCTGGTGGTCAAAGGGCATGGCACAGCGCGTGTGCTGGCCACCGGCGAGCGCACCGCCATGGGCCGCATCGGCAGCGCCTTGCAAAGCCTGCAGGCCGAAGCCTCGCCGCTGCGCGCGCAAACGGGGCGGCTGGTGCGCACTCTGGCGGTAGTGGCGCTGGCCGCCAGCGTTTGCCTGGTACTGGCCTACGGCCTGATGCGCGGCGACTGGATGGGCGCCGTCCTGGCCGGCATTGCCTTGGCCATGGCGCTTTTGCCACAAGAATTCACCGTGGTGCTGACCGTGCTGCCGGCGCTGGGCGCGTGGCGCCTGTCCAAACTGCAGGTGCTGACCCGGCGCATTGCCGCCATTGAGACGCTGGGCGCGACCTCGGTGCTGTGTGTGGACAAAACCGGCACGCTGACCGAAAACCGCATGACCGTGGCCCAGCTCTACGCCTATGGCGGCGCGCAGGCCGATGCCACGCTGGCGGTGGACTACAGCGCGCAGTCGCAGCTGCCAGAGGCCTTTCACACCGTAGCCGAATTCGCCATCTTGGCCAGTGTGCAAGACCCCTACGACCCGATGGAGCTGGCGTTTCACCGGCTGGGCGCACACTTTTTACAGGGCACCGAGCACCTGCACCGCGACTGGACCCTGGTACGCGAGTACGGCCTGACGCCGCAGTTGCGCGCCATGTCCCATGTGTGGACGGTGACCCAAGACAACACCCGCATCGTGGCCGCCAAGGGCGCGCCCGAAGCGGTGGTGGACCTGTGCCACCTGCCCGAGGCCGAGCGCCTGCGCATTGCCGCCGCCGTGGACGCCATGGCTGGGCAAGGCCTGCGGGTGCTGGGGGTGGCGCAAGGCCAGTTTGAAGGCTCTGACTGGCCGGCGCAGGAACACGACTTCACCTTCCAGTTTGTCGGCCTGCTGGGTTTGCAGGACCCGCTGCGCCCCGGCATTCCCGACGCCGTGGCCCAATGCCACACGGCCGGCATTCGGGTGGTGATGATCACTGGCGACTACCCCGCCACCGCCCACGCCATTGCCCGGACCGCCGGCCTGGCCCAGGGCGATGCGGCCGGGGTGCTGAGCGGTGACGAGATTGCCACGCTGGACGATGCCGCCCTGCGCAGCCGCATGCGCGAGGTGGCCGTGTGCGCCCGCGTGGCCCCGGCGCAAAAGCTGCGCATTGTGCAAGCCCTGCAAGCGGATGGCCAGGTGGTGGCCATGACCGGCGACGGCGTGAACGACGCCCCAGCACTCAAGGCGGCCCATGTGGGAATCGCCATGGGCGGGCGCGGCACGGACGTGGCACGCGAGTCGGCCGCGCTGGTGCTGCTGGACGACAACTTTGCCTCCATCGTGGGGGCCATCCGGCTGGGGCGGCGCATTTTTGACAATGTGCGCAAGTCCATGTCGTACATCCTGGCCGTGCATGTGCCGATTGCCGGCATGGCTTTGCTACCCGTGCTGCTGGGCTGGCCTACGGTGCTGTTTCCGTTGCACATCGCGTTTCTGGAACTGGTGATCGACC
>Ga0209211_10012931_pt1 | contig 10421 bp, 4 predicted proteins | sample RifGroA2_FD_183992 | JGI IMG/M metagenome (GOLD analysis project Ga0209211, IMG submission 183992) | Groundwater microbial communities from Rifle, Colorado, USA - Groundwater A2 (SPAdes) (version 2) | ecosystem: Environmental > Aquatic > Deep subsurface > Groundwater | place: Rifle, Colorado...
GGGTACCGGCATCATGAACCCGATTATTCCACAGTTCGTCTTCGCCCCTGCTATGATCCTACCAAAGTTAGACATCGCGCAATGACGATGACATCACGACGAGCGGCGGCGAAAAATCAGGGAGTCCCTACCGTAGCGCAACTGCGCCGCCTGCGGCAGGCGCTCGACCTTTTCGCCGAATGGAGCGATTGCCTGCAACGGGCGCACGACCCGGATGAGCTCGTGTCCTGCCTGTGCCGCGCATTGACGACGACCGGCAACTACGCCCATGTGGACGTGGCGCTCGGCGAGCCGCCCGCCACGACGGCGGACGCCCCCCAAAGCTGGACCTTCGTGCCCGACGCTTTTTCGCTGCCCCTGCGCCACCAGGGACGGCGCCTCGGCACGCTCACCGTTTCGCCTGCGCACGGCAACGAGGCCCTGCTCGACGACGAGTTCGACGTGCTCGCCGCGCTGGCCGACGACCTCGCCTTCGGCATCGTCTCGCTGACGGCCGAACGCCAGCGCGATGATGCCCAGGCCCAACTCGACCTGCTCTCGCGCGCCATCGAACAGAGCCCGTTCGCCGTCGTCATCACCGACGGCGAAGGCCGCATCGAATATTGCAACCCCAGCCTCACGCACCTGACCGGCTACGAAGCCGCCGAGCTCGTCGGCCGGATCCCCTCGATCTGGAAATCCGGCGAGACCCCGGACGAGGTCTACCGCCAGCTCTGGGAGGCCGTCATCGAGGGCCGGCGCTGGCAGGGCGAAATCCGCAACCGGCGCAAGGACGGCAGCCTCTACTGGGAGCGCCAGACCATCTCGCCGATCCGCGATGCCGCGGGCCGCATCTCGCGCATGATCGCCGTCAAGGAAGACACCACCCGGGTGCGCGAAATGGCACAGGCGTTGTCGATGCGCGAACAGGCGCTGGCATCCTCCAGCAACGGCATCATGATCACGCGCAGCAGCACCGACGACCATTCGATCATCTACGTCAATCCCGCCTTCGAGCGCATCACGGGCTACGGCGCCGCCGAGGTCATCGGCCGCGAAGGCCGCTTCCTGGTGCGCGACGACCTCGCCCAGCCCGGCCTCAACGAGATCCGCGCCGCCCTGCACGAAAAGCGCGCCGGCCATGCCGTGCTGCGCAACTACCGCAAGGACGGCTCGCTGTTCTGGAACGAGCTCCACATCGCGCCGATCAGCGACTCGAGCAGCGCCGCCACCACCCATTTCGTCAGCGTCATCAACGACGTCTCCGAGCGCATGCACTACCAGCAGGCGATCGAGCACCAGGCGACGCACGACAACCTCACCGGGCTCGCCAACCGCACGCTGCTGCACGACCGCATCGGCCAGGCCATCGCCTTCGCCCGCCGCGCCAAGCGCGCGGTCGCGGTGATGCTGCTCGACCTCGACCACTTCAAGCATATCAACGACGCCTACGGCCACTCGGCCGGCGACGACTTGCTGAAGGAGGTCGCGACGCGCCTGCGCACCTGCGTGCGCGAGTCGGACACCGTGTCGCGCCTCGGCGGCGACGAGTTCGTCATCGTCCTGGCCGACCTGATGCAGCCCGAGGACGTCGACGGCATCGCGGCGAAGATTTCCGAGGCCATGGCCCTGCCGGTGCAGATCGGCGAGCGCGAGGCCTACGTCGGCGCCAGCATCGGCATCTCGCTGTTCCCGCGCGACGGCGAGCACGGCGAAACCCTGCTGCGCAACGCCGACATCGCCATGTACCGCGTGAAGGAACACGGCCGCAACAGCGTGCGCCTGTTCTCGCCGGAAATGGCGACCATGGCCATCGAACGCGTCGACATGGAAGGCGCGCTGCGCCGCGCCATCGAACGCAAGGAACTGCTGCTCTACTACCAGCCCAAGATCGATCTCGCCACGCGCCGCATCGTCGGCGCCGAGGCGCTGGTGCGCTGGCAGCATCCGCAGATCGGGCTGGTCCATCCGAACGAGTTCATCCCGCTGGCCGAGGAAACCGGCCTGGTGGTACCGCTGGGCGCCTGGGTCATGCAGGAGGCATTTCGGCAGCACGCCGCGTGGCGCAAGGCCGGCCTGCCGCAGTTGAAGCTGGCCATCAACCTGTCGGCGCGGCAGTTCCGCCTCGAAAACCTGCCCGAGCTCGTCGCCGCGGCGTTGGCCGAGACCGGGGCCGCGGCGGAGTCCTTCGTCTTCGAGCTGACCGAGAGCATGGTGATGCAGGACGCCGAGCGCGCACTGGGCGTGATGCACTCCCTCAAGCGCCTGGGGATAGCCCTTTCGCTCGACGACTTCGGCACCGGCTATTCGAGCCTCTCGTATCTGCGCCGCTTTCCCATCGACGAGGTCAAGATCGACCGCTCCTTCGTCCGCGACCTGCACCACAACCCCGACGATGCCGCCATTGCCGCCGCCGTGGTCGCCCTGGCGCGCACGCTGGGCCTGCGTGTGGTCGCCGAGGGCGTGGAGCAGGAGGAGCAGGTGCTGGTGCTCGAAAAACTCAACTGCGACCAGGTGCAGGGCTACTTTTTCGGCCGGCCGCTGATCGTCGCGGACTTCGAGGAACGCCTGCGGCGCGAGGCGCCGTGAAGAGCCTGGCATAGCGCGGCAGCGCGTGCGGCGAACCGGCCGCGATCACTCCAGCGTTTCGATGACGTGGTTCTGGTTGGTGTAGATGCACAGGTCGCCGGCGATGGCCAGCGACTTGGCGACGATCTCGGCCGGTGCCAGTTCGGTGTTCTCCAGCAGGCCGCGCGCGGCGGCCTGGGCATACGGGCCACCGCTGCCGATGGCGACGATGCCCTGCTCGGGTTCGAGCACGTCGCCGTTGCCGGTGATGACCAGCGAATTGTCGCGATCGGCCACCGCCAGCATGGCTTCGAGCCGGCGCAGCATGCGGTCGGTGCGCCAGTCCTTCGCCAGTTCCACCGCCGCGCGCAGGAGATTGCCCTGGTGTTTTTCGAGCTTGCCCTCGAAGCGCTCGAACAGCGTGAAGGCATCGGCGGTGCCGCCGGCAAAGCCGGCGAGGATGCGCTCGTTGTAAAGTCGGCGCACCTTGCGCGCGCTGGCCTTGATGACGATGTTGCCGAGCGTCACCTGGCCGTCGCCGCCGAGCGCGACCTGGTTGCCGCGCCGCACCGAGAGAATGGTGGTGCCGTGGTATTGCTCCATCGGATGCCCTTCTGCTTAGCGTTACAAAGATAAGCCAGTCTACTTTACCGCCGTCGCTTCGGGTTTCGGGCCAGCACGCCCGGCGCGTGGCAGCCTTGCCCGGCACATTCCCAAGGCATGAATTGGGCGTGAAATGTCCGCCTTTCCAGTGAAATCACGGGTCCAGGCCGCGACGATACTGCGTAGCGAGTCCGAGACCCGACTCTTACAGGAAATCGTGCGCACCTTCATCCTCCTCCTTGCCATCGCCATCGTAACGGGTTGCGCCACCCCGCGCGAACGCTACGCGGTTCCCGTCGTGCCGCTGCCGACCCAGTACAAGCAAGCCACGCCGACGCCGGCCGCGATCGAGTCGCCCCAAGGGGCCGCCATACCCAAAACCAAACCGGAGGCGCTCGCCGACGCCCAACTGGCCGAATGGTGGCGCATGCTGGGTAGCATGGAGCTCAATGCCCTCGTCGATCGCGCCATCGCCAACAACGCCGACCTGCGCATCGCCACGCTACGTATCGTCCAGGCCAAGGCGCGCGCCGACCAGGCCAACGCGGACGAACGGCCGGTGATCACCGCCCCTTACCAGGCCAAGGCGGAGGCGCCCGAAAACGGCATCGGCTCCGTGGCGCCCGGCGAGACGATCAAGTCGCGCCGCACCTACCAACTGAGCCTGCGCGGCGACTGGCGCGCCGACCTCTGGGGCGAACGCAGTTCGCTGGCCGAAGCGGCGGATATGCAGCTGTGGCGCACGACCTACCAGCGCGAAGACACGCGACGCCTGCTGATCGCCAATACCGCCGCCACCTATGTCGAATATCTGTCGCTGAACGACCGCGTCCGCGTCGCGCGCGAGACCGAAACCGTGCTGCGCGACATGCTCGAATCGGTGCGCGCCCGCATGGAAGCCGGCGACGCGACGATCACCGAGCTGGAGCAGCAGCGCGCGGCCGTGTATGCCGTGCAGGCGACGATACCGGCGCTCGAACTGCAGCGCGAGAATGCCGCCAACGGCCTGGCGCAACTCCTCGGCGTGACGCCGACGGCCCTGACCCTGACCGACCGCGGCCTCGATACGTTGAGCTTCCCCGGAATCCTGCCGGGACTGCCGGCCAACCTGCTGCTGCGGCGCCCCGACGTGCGCGTGGTCGAGGCGCGCCTGCTCGCCGCCGATGCGGACATCGACGTGGCGCGTGCACGCCTGCTGCCGCCGCTCGACCTGACTGCGCAGGTCGGCACCGGCAGCTTCGTGTTCTCGAAACTGTTCCAGTCCCATACCTTCTTCTGGAATGCCATCGCCAACCTGTCCGCCACCATCTTCGACTCCGGTAAGCGCGCCAACGAGGTCGCCTTCGCCCGCGCCCTGCACGAGGAACTGGTGGAGACCTATGTGCGCGTGCTGTACGCCGCGATTCGGGAAACGGAAGATGCGATCGCCTCCATCCAGATGAACGGCCGGCGCCAGGACGCGCAGCAGTCCGCCACCGACGCCTCGCGCCGAGCCTGGGAACTCAGCATCGAGTCCTACGGCGCGGGCGCCATCGACTACCTGACGCTGCTCGATACCGAGCGCACCTACCATCGCAACCTCGACGAGTTCCACCGCATCCGCATGGAGCGGCACAAGGGCCTGGTCGCGCTGTTCAACGCGCTCGGTGGCGGCATACCGCGCGGCGGAGTGCAGCCCGACGAAGCGGCGCCCGCGGCGCTGGCCAATGGCACCCCGGACGCATCACCCGTCGTGGCGAGCCAGTCCTACACGCCCGGGCCGGAAGGCGACCAGGAATATTGGCTCGTCGAAGTCATCGGACTGCAGGATCGCGCCGGCATCGCCCACCTCTGGCGTGACCTGAAGCAGCGTTTTCCGGATCTCATGGCTGGCCGCACGGTTTTGTCGCGCCTGCAAGGCCGCGTCAGCTTCGAGGAGCAGGAACGTGCCGCCTGGTATCGCGTCCTGGTCTCGCATTTCCCCACCCTGGACGCCGCCGAGCTCTTTTGCGGCCGCCTCGGCGCGCAGTTGCAGCGCTGCCGGGTGGTTTCGTCGCGCACCGAGGGCTTCGAGGATCTGCTGACCGAAAACCGGCCCGAAACCGCGGCAGCGGTACTTGATTCGGCCACCGATTTGGTGAATGCTACGCCCCTCACGACGCCCGCACCGGCCGCCGACCCCGGCCGGACCCTCCAGGATGCTGCGGCGCCGTCCACGTCGTCCCCTATCGCCGCCACAGAACAGATGCCCGCGATCGAAAAGCCGCAACCGCCGTCTGCCCCGCCCAGCGCCCCCCCCATAGCGGGCAGCGCCGCGGCCGTGTATGACAGTCGCTTGCGCGGCTTCGTTCTGAAGACCGAAATTCCCAAGTCGTCGGATCTGAGACATTGCCTGGGCTTCGGGTCTAACGATGCCGTGATCCGATGCATAAGCCAGCTGCCGTAGAGGCTCCCGCAAACGCGTCGCTGACACCGCGCCAGAGCCAGATCCTGGGCTTGTTGAGGGCCGGCAAGGTCAACAAGGAGATCGCCAACGAACTGGGCATCGGCCTGGGCACGGTCAAGCAGCACGTCGTCGCCCTGTTCAAGAAGCTCAAGGTGCGCAACCGCGCCATGGCGATCACCCACGGCATGGAAGCGACCGGCGAGCGTAGAAGCGCGCCGCGCTTGCAGGGCGACGGGCTGCTGGAAAGCCGCCCCTGCGTGGTCATGAGCGTGGCCCTGCCCGAGTCCACGCCCGGCAGCGGCGGCCGACTGCTGCACCAAACCCTGGCCACGTATGCCTTCGACCATGACGCGCTGTTTCTGGCGCGCAAGGGGAATGCGGGCGACCTGATCTTCGGCATCCAGCATCCGCGCGAACACGATCTGTTCCTGGTGCTGCGCGCCGCCCACATCGTGTTCAGCGCCCTCGCCGCCCAAGACGAGGCGCTGGCGGCGACCCTGCAGGGCGGACTGACGGCCGGGATGGTCGTTGCCAGCATGAACCGCCACGGCGGCTGGTCCGGCGAGGCCATCGCCAGCCCCGCCATCGCTCAGGCGCGCGAACTCGCGCAGGCGGCGAAGCCGGGCCGGCTCGCGCTGAGCCCCTCGGCAGACGACTTGCTCGAGGCCCTGAGCCCCTGCGCTACGGCGCCGGCCGTGCCGGAGTACTTCGCCTTCCAGGCGCTCGATCGTTTTCCCTGGAGTGCCGGTCGCGACCTGCAAGCGCCTGTCGGACGGAACCTTGAGCTGGCGTGCCTCGACGCGCTGCTCGACGCGGTCGCCCACGGTGCGCACCGCCTGGCCTACCTCGAGGGTGAAACCGGCATGGGAAAGTCGACGCTCTGTCGTTACGTGGCGGCGCGTTGCGCCGACCGGAACGGCCGCGCCCATCACTTCGTCTGCGCACCGGCCAGCGACGGCGCGTTGATCTACGCGCTGCCCGATGGCCAGCCGACCAGCATCGACGCCATCCTGACGCTGCTGGCGGCACCCGCGGCGGCGCGGCCCGAGGCGATCATCGTCGACGACGGCCACTTGCTGCCGGAGGATGCCCAGGCGGAACTCGCCGGCCAGGGGCCGGACGCCGCGGGCCGGCTTGTCTTCATCGCGGGCCGTCGGCTTCCCGACAAGTCCGCCCGTGCCGATGAAGCCTTGCGGCTCGGCCGTCTCAGCCAAGACGCGACCGAGCAACTGGTGCTCCGGACCCTCGGCCTGAGCCGCAGTTCGCCGCTGGTGACGACGCTGTCCCGGAATGCGGCCGGCGTTCCGCTGTTCGCCGTTCAACTGGCGCGCCAGCGCGAGCGCGGGCCGCTGCCGCTGCCGCTGCGCTTTGTCATCGGCGCCCGCATGGACAGCCTCGGGCTCGACCATGTGCTGCTGCGCCGCGTCGCACGGCGATCGCCGCCGCAGAATCTGGCCGAACTGGCCGCCGCCATGGATGCGTCCGTCGATACAGTGAAGGCCGCCACGGAACTCGCGGTCGCCAGCGGCGTGCTGCGCCGCGACGGCGAAGACCGCTACAGCTTCACGCATCCCTTGTTGCGCCAGGCTGTCATCGAAGCCCAAGTGGAGTAAGCATGTCGTCGTTCCTCAACAGCCTGCGATCCGGTTCGCCCACTGGCCAGGCAGCCGGCCATCCGCTACGCGACGTCTTCCGCTCCCCCGACCTGCGCCGCGTGCTGCCGGGGCTGGCGCTGGCTGCACTGCTCTACAACCTCCTCGGCCTGGCGCTGCCGATGGCGATCCTGCAGATCATGGACCGCGTCATCGTCAATCACTCGCTGGAGACCCTGACCCTGCTGGTGCTCGGGGTGCTGGCCGGCCTGATCCTCGAGGAACTGTTGCGCGCCGCCAACGGTGTCGTCACCGGCTGGCTCGGCGCGCGCTTCGAACACGGCGCCAGCGTCAACGCCCTGGCGCGGCTGATGCGCGTGCCCTTGTGGCGCCTGCAGCGCGAAGAGCCCGTCATGCAGGCCGAACGCATCGGCGCCGCCGGGCGCGTCGCCGAGTTTTACTCGGGCCAGGCGCTGCTGGTGCTGTTCGACGTTCCCTTCGTGTTCATGTTCCTCGCCATGATCTACATCATCGGCGACTGGGTGGTACTGGTGCCGCTCGCCTTGCTCTGCGTCTTCGCCTATGTCATCGCCCGCTTCGGCGACTGGCTGAAGGAACAGGTGGACCAGCGCCACCTCATGGACGACCGGCGCACGAACTTCCTCGTCGAAGTGCTCACCGGCATCCATTCGGTGAAGACCCTGATGATGGAAGCCCTGATGGAGCGCCGCTACGAACTCCTGCAGGGCGCCAACGCCGAAATGAGTTCCAAGCTCGCCTATGGCAGCGCGATGGCCGCCGCCACCGGCATGCTGTTTTCCCAGATCATGATCGTGGGCGTGGTGTTTGCCGGCGCCTGGGGCGTGTTCGCGGGCACGATGACCCCGGGCGGCCTGGCCGCCTGCATGATGCTGGCAGTGCGCGCCCTGCAGCCGCTGCGCCGCAGCCTGACGGTCTGGCTGCGCTACCAGGCTTTCGTCGCGGCGCAGGCGCGACTCAAGGATATCGCCGACATGCCCTGCGTCGACGACCAGGCCAAGCCGGCGCTGCCGCCCGTGCGCACGGGCATCGAACTGCGCGGCGTGACGCTCGGCCGCGACGGCGACGGCGACATCCCGTTCTTCCGCGACGTCTCGCTGCAAATAAAAGCCGGCGAATGCCTGGCGATCAGCGGCGACAGCGGCAGCGGCAAGACCAGCCTGCTGTCGCTGATGAACGGCCTCGAACCGGCCGACTCGGGGACCGTGCTGGTCGACGGCCACCCGCTCGACGAATTCAACGCCGACAGCGTGCAGCGGCAGGTCGCCCTGCTACCGCAGACCGGCACGATCATCAGCGGCACGATACTCGAGAACATGACCATGTTCGACGAGCGCCTGAACCAGGCGGTCATCGATATCGCCCAGCAGATGGGCCTCGATCACATCGTTGCCGGCATGAAGCTCGGCTACGAGACGCGGCTCGGCGAAACCAATGCCGAAACGCTGCCGGCCGGCGTGCGGCAACTGATTTCGATCGTGCGGGCGCTCGCGCACAATCCCAGCGTGATCCTGTTCGACGAAGCCAACATCTCCCTCGACATGGCCGCCGACCAGTTGCTGCGCGACTTCCTGATGCGCCGCAAGGGCAGCTGCACCCTGGTGCTCGTGACCCATCGGCCGTCACTGTTGTCTCTCGCCGACCGGGTGCTGACGCTCTCGGCCGGCCGCCTCGTCGAGGGCGGCGCCGTGGCGCCCGGAACGGCTGCCGCCGCGACGGCCGCCCCGGTAGCCGCGGAACGGCCTCTCCACGTCGACGAACTGGCCGACATCGTCCGCCAGTACTACGTCGAGGAATCGGACTTCTCCCGCTGCCTGCTGCCGCTGCTGCAAGCGCTGCGCTGGCAGGGCCGCGGCCGCGAACTGGCCGAGGCGATACCCCATATGCTGCGCGCCCTCGACCTCTCGGGCCTGTGCAATGTGATGGCCAACCTCGAGTTGCTGCCGCGCCATTTCAACGGCAGCCTGGCCAAGCTCGACAGCCGCCTGATGCCCTGCCTGTTCATCCCGGCCGACACGCCGGCCAAGGTCGTGCTGGAGCGGCAAGCCGACGGCCGCCTGCGCTGCTTCGACGGCGGCAGCGGCCTCGAGGAGATACAGGAGGCGACGAGCGCGGCGGGCGAGGTCTATGTCTTCCATGCGCAAGAACCGTCGGTCGGCCGCGCGCGCGGGCAAGGCTCCTGGTTCACCAATCTGGCGCTACGCTTCCGCCGCCACATCATCCTGGCCTTCGTGCTGACGGTCGTCGGCACGGCTTTCGATCTGGCGGCACCGCTGTTCGTCAAATCGATGTACGACCACGTGCTGCCGAGCGGCGACATTCCGATGCAAAGCTATCTGCTGCTCGGCGTCGCCATCGCCCTGACGCTGAGCTTTCTGCTGCGCCGCCTGAAGAGCCGGTTGATCGCCCACGTCGGCGGGCGCGCCGAGTACATCCTCGGCACCAGCATCTTCCGCCGCGTCATCGGCCTGCCGGCCACGTCGACCGAGAGCGCCTCGGTCAACCGCCAGGTCGGGCGCTTGCGCAACTTCGAGAGCCTGCGCGACTTCTTCCTCGGGCCGCTGACGGTCATCGCCTTTGAACTCCCCGCCAACCTGCTCGTCGTCGCCGTCATCGCCGTCATCAATCCGCGGGCGCTGTTCGCGATCGTCGGCGCGGCGCTCGTCTATGGGCTCCTGGCCCGGGCCACGCGCCGCGTCAGCGAGCGCGCCGTGGCCCAATCGACGCGGGCCACCGTCGCGCGCTGGGAATTCCTGACCGAGACGATCACGCAGATGCGTCTGGTCCGCGGCGCCGGCTGCCGCGACCTCTGGCTGGAGCGCTACCGCGAACTCAGCGGCAAGGCGGTGATGGCCAACTACCGCAACCAACAGATCCACGCCCGCATCGGCGGCGGCGCCCAGTTGGTCAACACCGTCGCCGGCCTGTCGGCGCTGGCGATTTCCGCGGTCGCCGCGATACAGGGCGAGCTCAGCGGCGGGGCGATGATCGCCACCATGCTGCTGGTCTGGCGCGTCACCGGGCCGATGCAGAACCTGTTCCTCGCCGCCACCTCGCTGGCCCAGATCCGCACCAACGTGCAGCAGATCGAAGCCCTGATGCGTCTGCCCGGCGAGCGCGACGGCGGCGTGCGCCAGACCATCCGCCCGCCCTTCGAAGGCGCCTTGAGCTTCTCGCGCGTCTCCTTCCGCTATGCCGCCGATGCCGATCCGGCC
>Ga0209211_10012932_pt1 | contig 10421 bp, 6 predicted proteins | sample RifGroA2_FD_183992 | JGI IMG/M metagenome (GOLD analysis project Ga0209211, IMG submission 183992) | Groundwater microbial communities from Rifle, Colorado, USA - Groundwater A2 (SPAdes) (version 2) | ecosystem: Environmental > Aquatic > Deep subsurface > Groundwater | place: Rifle, Colorado...
AATTTTCATTGCTTCTTGTTTCCTGCTTCTTGTTTTTTGTCTCGCCAACTTCCACTCTGACCGGCCTTAATACCTGATCATGTATTTTATACCCTGTTTGGACAATTTTAACAACTATATTTTCATCTCCGTCAGATTTTCCAATACATTCCATTTCATTCGGGTTAAAAGTCTTTCCCAAAGCGTCGATTTCCGTCATTCCTTCGTCAAATAAAATTGTTTTCATCTCATCGCGGGTTGATTTTGCCCATATTTGGTCCGGATGATGCTCAACGGCCAACCCTAAATCATCCAAAATTTTTAATAATCTCGATATTAAATTTTTGTTTCCAAAAATTAAAGCGTCCCTAACGGCTTTTTCCGTCCTAAACTCCAAGTTTTTATAATCAGCCAAAGCCCTCTTCCAATTCCCATCCAGCTCATTAATCCGTTGCTGAAGCTGTTGAATTTCAATTTGTAAATCCGGTTTTTGTTTCTTTGTCATTGTTTAAAAATTAAAAATTGAAAATTAAAAATTTTTTTCTACCATTCCCTCCCAATCTCATTTAACCAATCTCCAATTTTTCTAACTCTGGGAATAACAAATGAATAATCCAATCTACAAGGTCCCAAAACTCCGATTGATCCATGGGTATTACCCAAAGAGAATCTGGAATATACCATTCCCACAGGCATCAACTCCTGCATTCTAAAATCATCACCGACCAAAATATTCATTTGATTCTCCAATTGTCCCAAGCCGAAAATGTCCATCATTTGTTCTACGTGGTCAATCATCATTAAAACACGCCGGAAAACATCAATGTCAAAAAATTCTTTAACTTCCAGAAGATTGGCATAACCCGCGTGATATGCCCGACCTTGATCTGTGGCAGCTACCGCCAACATTTTAGTTTCATCGGCCAAAACATGGGTAACTTCGCGCATTAATTTTTCTACTTCTCCCTTAGCATCCCAAACTTGTTGCTTAGCTTTAACTTCTTCAGTTATCGGCACATCTTTTTCCTTCATCAATTGGTTAACATAGAATTTAATTGCCGCAGGAGTAGGAATTCTGCCTGAAGATGTATGAGGTTGGGATAAATATCCTTTTTCGTCCAAGCGGTTCATTTCGTTTCTGATGGTAGCCGGAGAAAAACCAATCTGATATTTTTTATCCAAAGTATCAGAACCCACCGCCTCCGCAGTTTCGCAATATTCCTGGACCATCGCCCGCAGAATTTTTACTTGTCTTTCAGATAATGCTGGTAATTGAGTAGAGTTGTCCATGCCTTAGCAGAATACTATCAAGACTGCTAAATAATGTCAAGAGGCTAACCCGCTATAATCTTTTGTATGTCCACCATCAAATCTCCGTTTTCCCTCAACCCCGCCCAGAAAAAAGCGGTGGAAACGATCGAAGGACCGGTTATGGTCATTGCCGGACCGGGAACCGGCAAAACTCAGACTCTGACTTTGAGGATTGCTCAAATTTTAAAGTCTACCGATACTCCACCAAACGGAATTTTAGCCCTGACGTTTACCGATGCCGCCGCCCGCGAAATGCGCGAAAGATTAGTTAAATCGATCGGCCCAACCGCCTACTATGTTAATATTCAAACCTTTCATTCATTTTGCTCAAGCGTAATTCAGGGACGGCCGGACATTTTCCAATCTATGGGACAGTTGGAGCCTTTATCTGACCTGGAACGGGCCGGCTTATTCAGAAATCTGATTGACAAAGGAGACTATCAAGTAATCCGTCCAAACGGCGCCCCTTATCTTTATATCCGGGATTTAGTCGCGTCTATTGCTAATCTTAAAAGAGAAGGTATTTCTCCTGATAATTTTACTAAGCTTCTTTTTGAAAATCCGCCCGATGATCCAAAAGACAAATATTATCAACGCAATTTAGATCTTGTTAAAGTTTATGAGGACTACAATTCGGAATTAAGAAAAAAAAACCGCTACGACTTTGAGGATATGATTTCTTTTGTAACTCAAGCTTTTAGCCAGGATAAAAATCTTTTATTGGAGCATCAGGAAAAATTCCTGTATATTCTGGTTGATGAATACCAGGATACCAACGCCGCCCAAAACGCGCTTTTATTGCATCTTTCATCTTACTGGGGCCAAAACGCCAATTTGTTCGTTGTCGGAGATGACGATCAGGCCATTTTCCGGTTTCAGGGAGCGTCGATTGAAAATATTTTGTCTTTCCATAAATTGTTTAAAAAGGCCGAAATTGTGGTATTGTCGGAAAATTACCGGTCTCAACAATTGATTCTGGACGCCTCCCGGGGAATCATCACCCGCAACCGGTTGTCACTATCCAACTCTTTACCTCAAGTTAAAAAAGTTTTGCGCTCAGCGATCGATGCGCCTGCCGAAAAAATCCAAGTGGCCAGACTTTCCGCTGGGGCAATTGAATTATTCTTTGTCGCCAAAGAAATCCAAAAAATGATTCAGGCCGGAGAAAATCCGGAAAACATCGCGGTTATTTTCCGCAACCGCAACGACGGAACTGAAATGGCAGATATGCTTTCAAGATTTGATATTCAATTTAATTTAGAAGGCGGTCAGGATATATTAGGCCGGCCGGTGATTGAAAAATTAATTATGCTAATGAAGACCATTGAAGGAATCAGAAATAGAGAGGAGGGGGTAGATTTATTCACCCTCTTAAACCAACCATTTTTCAATTGCAATCAACTTGATATTCTAAAATTATCCCGCTTTTCTGCCGACAAAAAAATTAAACTTTGGGACGCTTTGGCGTCTCTGCCTTCCAACCTCAACAACCCGGAAAGTTTAATAAAAACCAAGGGAATATTATCCCAACTACAACAGGATGATGCCGAAGGTCCGTTTACTTTATTTTTTGAAAAATTAATCCACAAAACCGGATTTTTGGATTGGTGCTTAATGTCAGACGACGCTATTGAAAAATTGAACTCCGTTAATTCTTTATTTTCAGAAATTAAAAAACTTAATTCCGCCAATCACAATCTACGGCTTAAAGATTTTTTGGAAATAATTTCCCTGATGGTAGAGCAAAAAGTTCCGATTTACGAAGAAGATCTTGACATAAAAACCGGCGCCGTATCCTTGTTAACCGCCCATAAAGCAAAGGGGCGGGAATTTTCTACCGTGTTTATTATTAAGGCCACAGACGGAAAATGGGGAAATATTGTAGTCCGCGAATTGATAAAACTTCCCGCCGAAATAATTTCCAATACCGATTTATCCGTCAAGGAAAAAAATGAGGACGAAAGAAGGCTGTTCTATGTAGCATTGACCAGAGCCAAAAAACAGATCTACATAACTTCTGCCGTAACCGGATCTTCCGGGCAAAGAAAAAAAGAAAGTGTGGAAACAATGTTTTTATCAGAAATTCCGGAAAAATTTCTGGACAGAATCGACCCTTCCGGATATGAACACCAGGCCAAAGAGATATTGCAAACTTTGTTAAAAGTCCCCACTCCCCGGAAATCTACTTTAGAGGAATCAAAATTTCTGGCAGAAATTGTTAAAACTCTGATATTAAGCCCCACAGCTTTAAACACCTATTTAAACTGCCCGTATAAATTCAAACTGAATAATTTATTACGGGCTCCCCGGGCCAAAGCCATTCCGATGTCATTCGGGTCAGCCATTCACAAAGCCTTAGAAGAATTCTTCCGTGAATTCAAAAAAACCGGGAAAATACCGTCTACCGCCATTTTGCGGTCAACATTTAAATTGGCGCTGGAGAAAGAAATATTAACTTTGATGGAAAATGGCCGGTTATTGAAAAGGGGTTTAAACGTCTTGGAAGAATATGTGTCTTTTTATAAGAATCAACTGATTCCGCCATTCGAAGTTGAAAAGTTTTTCGGCTACGGGTTTTCAAAAATTATTCTTAACGGCATCCCACTGGGGGGAAAGATAGACAAGATAGAGGCTATAACAATGAACAAAGAACAAAGAGCAGAAAGCAATGTGCTAGAAACAAATAAATTTGCCAGAGTAATTGACTATAAAACCGGATCGGCTAAATCCAGAAGTGAAATCGAGGGTAAGACTGCCCAATCGAATGGAGACTATAAAAGGCAACTGGTATTTTATAAATTATTGGCTGATTTGGATAAAACTTTTAAACTGACAGTTTCGGAGGCGGAATTAGATTTTGTCGAGCCCGACCGGACCACCGGAAAATTTAAAAAGGAAAGATTTACCATTACTGAAACAGAGGTAAAAGAGTTAAAGAAAACTATTAAAGAAGTATGGAAAGACATCCTTAATTTAAAATTCCCCAGAACTACCGATGTTAAAAAGCACTGTCCCCGCTGCGAATGGCGCCTTCACTGCTGGCCTGAAGGGATACCGGTAAAAAATTAGTTTACTAAAGCAAGTTTCAAAACGTCGTCCATGTGTTTGACGGGGAAAAATTTGACGTTCTTTTTGACTTCATCCGGCATTTTTTCCAAATTTCTTTTATTTTTTTCCGGAATAATAATCCGCTTCAATCCTGACATATAACCGGCTATGGCCTTTTCTTTCAGGCCGCCTATTTCCAAAACCCTGCCTCTCAGTGTCACTTCTCCGGTCATGGCCGTATCTTTGCGGGTAGCTTTTCCGGTCAAAGCGGATACTAAAGCTGTAGTAATTGCGATTCCAGCCGATGGACCATCCTTAGGGACAGCCCCTTCCGGAACATGGATGTGAACGTCAATATCTTTATGAAAATCCTTTTGCAAGCCCAAATCCTGCCACTTGCTACGAACATAACTGAATGCCGCTTGGCATGATTCTTTCATCACCTCACCTAGCTGACCAGTTAGGGTCAATGATCCTTTCCCAGGGACAATACTTACTTCTATAAATAATATCTCTCCGCCCACTTGAGTCCAAGCTAAACCAGTGGCCATACCTACGTCATCTCTTTCTTCTGACAAAGTTTCACTGAATATTATCGGGCCTAAATACTTTTCGATTAATTTTTTGGTGATAATAATTTTACTTTCTTTTTTATCAGCATTGTCCCGGGCCACTTTCCTTAAAATTTTACTCAATTCCCGTTCCAGATTTCTAACTCCAGCTTCCCGGGTATATCCAGATATAATCCGCTTAAATAATCCCGGCAACAAACTAACTTTTTCTGGCAATAATCCATTGGCTTCCAAAACTTTTTTCCATAAGAAAGCACCGGCAATATTAAATTTTTCTTCCGGAGTATAACCGCTGAATCTGATAATTTCCAATCTATCTCTTAACGCCGGAGGAATCGTATCCAAAACATTGGCGGTAGTTATGAAAATTACTTCGGATAAATCATAGGCCATGTCAATGTAGTGGTCTTCAAAAACACTGTTTTGTTCCGGATCTAAGGCCTCTAAAAGGGCAGCCGACGGATCTCCACGGAAATCGGCTCCGACTTTATCGATTTCATCCAACATAAATACTGGGTTTAAGGTACCTGCGTTTTTCATCCCCTGCATAATTCTTCCCGGCATGGCCCCGACGTAAGTCCGGCGGTGACCCCTGATTTCCGCCTCGTCCCGAATTCCGCCCAAACTGACTTTGACAAATTTTCTTCCCAAAGCATGAGCTATTGATTTACCAATGCTTGTTTTACCAACTCCTGGCGGCCCAACAAAACAAAGTATCGTAGGGGAAAATTCTTTTTTTTCCTTTTTATCTTTATTTTTTAGCTTCATAACCGCCATATATTCCAAAATTCGATCTTTAACTTCTTTCAAACCATAATGTTCTGTATCTAAAATCTTTTCAGCATTTTTGATTTCCACATCATTGGGAGTCCTTTCTGACCAGGGTAAATCCAAAACTGATTCCACCCAACTAGTTAAATAACCACGTTCCGGGTTATGAATATGAAGTTTTTTCAGTTTTTCTATTTCTTTTTTGACTCTCTTTTCCGCATATTCTGGCAATTTTTTTTCGGTTAATTTTTTTAATAATTCCTGTGATTCGGAATCAAGATCTTCATCTTCTCCCAATTCTTTTTGAATAGTTTTCATCCGTTCTCTCAAAACCGCATCCCGCATTGACTTATCCATTTTCTCTCTGGTTTTAGTAGTTATATTTTGTTCAATCTCTAAAATCTTTAATTCATGACCTAAAAATTTGCGCACTTCGACTAAACGTTCTTTAACGTCCGTCATTTCTAATAAAATTTGTTTTTCTTTTGTTGATATGTCCAAAGATGAAGCGATTTGATCAGAAAGTTCGGCCGGATTCTGACCGGCCATTAGTCTCATCATCGTAAAATATTCTACCGGCTTGCCCATATTTACAGCCTTACGGAATTCACTTGCCAACAATCTGGTTAGGGCAACCATTTCTTCCGACTCCTCCACCACATCGGGAATTTCAGAAATTTCTGCCGCTAAATATTCTTCTGCTTCTACCCATTTAGAAATTGTTACTCTCTTAGTTCCCCTTACCAAAGCATTAACATCATCGTTGCCTTGCAAAGTCTGCTGTACTTCTCCTAAAGTCCCTACTAAAAATAAATCTATTCCTAACGGATCGTTGATTCGGGAGCTTTTTTGGGACACAAAAATAATTTTCCGGTCATTTTTAAAAGCCGCATTAACTGCAGCCACCGATCTTTTTCTGCCAAAAGTTAATATTGATTCTGTATTGGGGAAAATCACCCCTTCCCTTATAGCCACTACTGGATATTGCTTAGGTTCAGAGACAATAATGGAGCCCGGTCTTTTGATCAATATAGCCATAGATCTAGCAGTCTATCATAAGGATTGCCAAATTGCAATTCAAGTTTTTGGAGCTATTCCGTGAACAACAACTCTGGTACCAGGATTATCTTGTGTAGACTTTATCATATTGGATCCTTCCGGCAAAACCGGTCCAGACCAATAAAATATTTTTTCCGCATCTGGAATCGCCATGTTCACACATCCATGGCTCATCGGTTGGCCAAAGTTATTATGCCAATAAGCTCCGTGCAGGCCGAATCCCTGATAAAAATACATTACAAAAGGAACGTTTGGAAGATAATAATAAGTATTCTTAGTCTTATCCCCTCCGGACATCTTGGTATATCGCAGTTTTATCCAAATTCTATATTCTCCAGTTGGAGTAGGAGCCCATTTTCCGGATGAAATTAAAAATTTCATAACTTCTTTATCTCCTTCCATCGCCCGTAAAGTTTGAGAGTTTAAATCAACGTCTATCCATTTTTCTTCTGAACTTATCCCCAAAACCGCTAATGATTGTTTCTGATTAGGCAGGGCTTGGGCCAAGGGAGAAATTTTCTCATTCATAAACCAAGCCAATTGCTCTCCATTCACAAATTCTCCTGATCCTAAAATGCTGTTTTTCCCGCCGCAAACATATTCAGGGGTTACGGTATTCTGTTTCCAATCAGTCACACTTCTTACCAACATGACGGTTAAAATTGCGGCCATTCCGGCCATCAGAGTTAAAAACTGGATTGGTTTGGCAATCGGAGCAATTAAAAGTTTGTTTTTGGAAATAGAACGGACAGGATGTACTCGCATTAGCTAATGATTAAATTAATTATTTTATTGGTAACAAATATAATTTTAACAATTTTCTTGTTTTCAAGATACTTTGAGACTTGCTGATTATCCATGATTACTTTTACCACTTCTGATTGACTTTGCGCAACTGCCGGATCAACTACCATCACAGCCCTAGTTTTACCATTAACCTGAACCGGAATTTCAATTTGTTCTCCCTCCAACATTTTGGGGTTATATTCCGGCCACGGACTTAAATGAATTGAATCTTGGGAATCAGGCAAAAGGTTATGCCAAATTTCTTCGGTTATGTAAGGGGCAAAAGGCGCGAATAACTTGACCAGTTTTTCCGCGTCCTCTTTAAAGAGATGTCCTCTGTCCTCTGTTTCTTGTTTCCTACTTTCTTCATCCCATACATTCATGAACTCCATCAGAGCTGCAATTGCCGTATTGTATTTAAATTTAGCTAAATCTTCCGTTACTTTCTTAATTGTATGCTGTAGCGCTATTTGTAATTTCAAATCAATGTTTTCATTGTTTTTTGTTTTTTGTTTTTTGACTCTGTTGTGGAACACTCTCCAAACCCGTTCCAGAAACCGATACATCCCCGCCATTCCGGTGTCGCGGAAATCCCCGCCCTGATCGTATGATCCCAAAAACATTAAATACATCCGGAGAGCATCTGCCCCATACCGGCTGATATATTCGTCAGGATTAACCACGTTTCCGCGCGATTTGCTCATCTTGGCTCCATCTTTAATAATCAACCCATGAGAGAAGAGAAATGGAAATGGCTCGGAATTGTCAATTCCTGCTAAATATCCCCAATCTTTAAAACACATCCACACAAATCTGGCGTAAAGCAAATGTAAGACTGCGTGTTCCGCCCCACCGATATAAACATCAACAGGGAGCCATTTTTTAGTCAATTCCAAATCCCAAGGTGTTTCCTGCTTCTTGCCAATACTCGGATATTTCAAGAAATACCAAGAGCTGTCCAAAAAAGTATCACTGACGTCAGTCTCCCTTTTGGCAACTCCACCACATTTTGGGCAGACAGTTTCCAGCCAACTTTTAGGCGCTTTTTGTAAGGGAGACAATCCGTCTCCGGCGGGCTTAAAGTCCTTAATGTCCGGCAATAACACCGGCAACTGATCCTCCGGCACCGGATTCCAACCGCATTTTTTACAATTAATCATCGGAATCGGCGGTCCCCAATATCTTTGCCGGGAAATCAGCCAATCTCGGAGGTGATAAGTAGTTTTCCGCTCGGCAAATTTTTTTTCTATCATCCAATCCGCTATCTTCTTTTTACCGTCACTCCAAGCGCTTAATCCATCAAATTCCCCTGAATTAACTAAAATTCCTTCACCTTCATAAGCTATCCGTCCGCTTTTAACTTTAGCGTCAATGTCTTGATCCGGATACGAAACCACCTGCTGCACTGCTAAGTCATATTTTTTGGCAAATTCAAAATCTCGCAGATCATGAGACGGAACCCCCATTACTGCTCCGGTGCCAACATCAGTCAAAACATAGTCGGCTATCCATACAGGAACTTTTTCTTGATTTGCCGGATTAATGGCATAAACTCCCGTAAATACTCCTGTTTTTTCTTTTTCTTCAATTTTTCTTTGCTGCTCTGTTTTCTTTGAAGCTTCCCTAATATAATTTTCTATCGATTGTTTTTTTGATGAAGGAATTTGAAGTGATTTTATAATCGGATATTCGGGGGCAATAACCAGAAATGTGGTTCCGAATATTGTTTCCCAAAATTTCGTCCAAATCACAATTTTTTCATTGCTTCCGTCAACCCGAAATGAGACATTCAGACCTTGTGTTTTCCCAATCCAATTCTGTTGTGCAATAGTAATTTTCTTCGGCCAGTTTAGTTTTGGGATATTGTTTAAGAGCTGATCGGCGTAAGCAGTAATCTTAAAAAACCACTGCTCGGTTTCTTTTCTGGTCGTCTCCGTCTTACACCGCTCGCAGACTCCGCCTTCTACTTGTTCATCTGATAAAACCGTTTTACAAGAGGGGCACCAATTTACCATTGCTTTTTTCCGGTATGCCAAACCATTTTTGTACATCTGAACAAAAAGCCATTGGGTCCAACGGTAATATTCGGGATCGTAAGTTTCCAATTTTTGATCCCAGGCAAATCCGTCACCGATCATATGGAGCTGTTCATAGAAATGTTTTTCGCTGATCTTGGAGTGTTCTTTAGGATGACGGCCAACTTTAATGGCGTAATTTTCGGAGTGAATTCCAAATCCGTCCAAGCCGATCGGTTGAAAAACGTCAAATCCCTGCATCCGTTTAAACCGGCCGTGAACATCCGCGCCGGTAAAAGCGTACATGTTCCCAACGTGTAAGCCTTCCGCCGACGGATACGGAAACATCATCAGATTGTAATAGGGCTTTTTGGCTACCACCAAATCCGGTTGATAAACCTTTTTGTCCAACCAAAACTGACGCCAGCGTGGTTCTATCGTCTTTGGATCGTAAATATCCATTTACATCCTTGATGCTCTGGGCTGAGCGACGTTAACTCTGAGAGTTCTTTCGTCCAGTTCTTTCCCGTTCCACATATCAACAGCTTTCTTAGCATCTTCTTCACTGGCCATTTCCACAAATCCAAATCCGCGGGGGCGGTTGGTTTGCCTGTCCATCATTACATCGGCTGATACCACCTGTCCGGCTTGTGAAAAAGCTTCACGGAGTCCGTCGGAAGTAGTTTTATACGATAAATTTCCGATATACAATCTTTTTTGGTCCACTTTAAGTAAGTCACCTCCTTTTAAAATCTAATCTTGCAAGAAAAATTATACCATGAGATACTTTGATTTAAGATGATCAACCTGACCCAGGTCATTCTGGTTGTGGTTATTACCACTCTCACCATTCTTCTGACCTTTATCGGCATTCAAGTCG
>Ga0209211_10012933_pt1 | contig 10419 bp, 6 predicted proteins | sample RifGroA2_FD_183992 | JGI IMG/M metagenome (GOLD analysis project Ga0209211, IMG submission 183992) | Groundwater microbial communities from Rifle, Colorado, USA - Groundwater A2 (SPAdes) (version 2) | ecosystem: Environmental > Aquatic > Deep subsurface > Groundwater | place: Rifle, Colorado...
ACCATACCTACGGCTTGCATATGGGCATAAATTATGGTTGATCCGACAAACTTGAAGCCTCTCTTCTTCAGATCTTTGCTGAGAGCATCTGACTCTTCTGATGTTGCCGGTATTTCTTTTATTGTTTTCAGCTTATTTACCTTGCATTTACCTCCTACAAACTGCCAGCTATAGGCATCAAAAGAACCAAATTCCTCCTGTATCTTAAGAAACGCATGTGCATTGGTAGCGGCGGACTGGATTTTTAACTTATTCCGAATAATGCCACGGTCTGTTAACAACTCATTTATTTTCTTTTCATTAAAACGTGCAACTTTTTCTGCATCAAACCCAGCAAACGCCTTCCTGTAGTTCTCACGTCTTTTTAAAATGGTTAACCAGCTTAAGCCCGCTTGTGCCCCTTCCAGGATAATAAATTCAAATAACTTTTTATCATCGTGTACGGGGACACCCCATTCCTTATCATGATACTCAATATATATGGGGTCATTCCCGACCCATTGACAGCGGTTCATCATATTCTCTTAACCTGTATAACCTTCTCACCCTTCAAGCATCTCCCTATGCACAGAATTAAATGCCTCTCTTTTAAAGTATCTCATATTTTAGGGAGTGCTACTATCGAAAAAATCATCAGGGTTGAGTTACTTTTACTGCGAGATTAAAATGATGTTATACTAATTCTATAGCTAAATTCTGCGTGCAGCAAAGAGGATAATCAGATGATGTTTCCTGATGAACAGAGTGAGCAGGGGGAATTTGTCAGGCAGGAAGACCAGTTTCGTGGCTGGGTGACACGGGACGGCTCAAGTGGCTATCCGGCTGAATCAGGACGCTATCATCTCTATGTTTCCCTTGCCTGCCCATGGGCTCACCGTACTGTTATAATGCGCAAGTTAAAGAGGCTTGAAGATGTCATCGGGATGACAGTTGTCGATCCGATTCGGGATGAGCGTGGATGGGCGTTTAGAAATGGTCCGGGGTACAGCGTGGACCCGGTAAATGGCTTTAAGTTCCTCAGTGAGGCATATAAGGCCTCGGACACTGACTACAACGCAAGAGTTACAGTCCCAGTCCTATGGGATAAGAAGACGGGCCGGATTGTCTCAAATGCTGATGATGACGTCATGCGTATGTTTAACGGCGAATTCAACGCCTTCACCAACTGCGATCTTGATTTTTATCCTGAGCCACTTCGTGCAGAGATTGATGAGATCAATAACTTTGTTTATCTGAATGTAAATGACGGCGTATATCAGTCCGGTTTTGCAACCACACAGAGTGCCTACGAACGGGCAGTCCGGATACCTGGTAGGCAATCAGATGACTGAAGCCGACTGGCGGTTGTTTACGACCCTGATACGCTTTGATTCGGTCTATTACGTCCATTTTAAGTGTAACATCCGGAGGATCGTTGATTATCCAAACCTATACGGATACTTACGTGAACTGTATCAGCACGAAGGAATTGCAGAGACGGTTAATTTTGATCACATCAAGCGACACTACTACATCACTCATAAGGAAATCAATCCCTCCGGGATAGTCCCTCTCGGCCCTGAACTTGATTTAGATTTGCAACATGGTCGTGATAGCGCTTAAATCATAGAAAAGATACAGAAATGTTTAAACGGTTTACTCTGATATTGTTAACATTCCTAACACAGCACACTGGATTTTTAGCCAGAAAACCATTATAATCATTATTGACTACAGGTTATTAATACACTCATTTTTGTTATCCTTCATTGATTTTCGTTTAATATTGCATCACCCGGATTGTATATGAGATATGCTAAAAAGGCTTTTAACCCATAAGGGCATTTATACAAAACTCTTTTTACTCTTTTTTATTATAGGGGTATTACCCCTGATATTAGGGAGTTATTATTATTATTCCAACAGCAGGAAAGCGCTTTTGCATTCAGCGCTTCAGGAGCAGGAACTTGAGATAAACAGCGGCATGCGTAACATCGTGATCCTTTTTAATGAGGCCGGTGTTAATCTCCTTCTGACTGTCGAAAATCCTTCCTTTGTTCGTTATATTGAAGAAACTGATTCAAAGAGGCTTCATATAAATGAGCAGGAAAAGGCCCTCCAAAAAGTAATGTCTCTTTTCCCATGGCCGGTTGAATCTGCCGGCTTTGCAGATATTAATGGAGAAATTAAGAGTATTGCGTATAGCAAGGTTTATGACATTACAGCAGAGAGGAAAACCAATATTTCCGGAGAACAAATTTTCATTCAGACAATAAAGATCGAAAGGGGAGGAGTCTATTACGGGCATCCTGAATTATCTCTACGCTCTCAGAAGTGGGTTATTCCTGTTTCAACGCCGGTATTTGATCGTAAAGGGAGACAGTCCGGCATAATATATGTACAAATCTATCTTGATAACATTAAGAAATTAATCCGGGGGACTATTCACACTGAAGATATAATGTTTGTCATTGATAATGACGGCCATCTCATAGCACACACACAAAAAGAAACAGACAGCACACTTCCACCCGTCCTGACTGAAGGAGGGGGGGATAGCTTCAAGTCTGTTATCAATCGTATGGTCTCAGGAGAAGGTGGATACAGGCAGTTTTATTATAACAACCGGCCGGCATATATAAGTTACAACATTATACCTGGTGATAAATACAATCAGAACATATGGAGCATTGGTGTTATTACATTTGAGGAGACAATCTATGCCGGTATATCTGTAAAAAGATATATATTATTTCTCCTCTCTGCTTCATCAGTCCTTTTTGCCGTTGCCGGGATTCTTGGATGGAGGATATCACGGCCGGTAAATGAACTTACAACTGCCAGTGTGGCAATGAGCAACGGAGACCTCTCAACTCGTGTCAGTATAAAAAGAGATGATGAGTTCGGTCAGCTTGGAACTGCCTTTAATAAGATGGCGGCCTCCATACAGACTTCGCACAATGAACTAGTCAGATTATCTTCTACAGATGGACTTACCGGACTTTATAACCACCGGGAGTTTCAGAACCGGCTGGAAGGAGAGATAGGCCGCAGCATCAGGCATAAGTCAATCCTGTCATTATTGATGATTGATATTGACCGTTTCAAGAAGATTAATGATACATATGGTCATCAATCCGGGGATAAAGTCCTTTCCGCTATTGGGGCTGCTATCCTTGATGAGATCAGAAGTTCTGATTTTGCAGCACGGTATGGAGGTGAAGAGATGGCAATTGTCCTTCCTGAAACAGATCCTTCTGATGCACGGATTTTCTCGGAACGTCTCAGAGAAAAAATCATGAACACTGCGGTAACAGTGCTGGAAACAGAGACCGTCTCCGTGACAGTCAGTATTGGAGTTGCTTCATTTCCCGAGGATGCTTCAGGCAAGGGGGAACTTATAGAGATTGCGGATCAGGCGCTCTATTTTGCCAAGAAAAAGGGGCGTAACAAGACTATTCTCTACAGAGAGACATTTAAATCAGTCCTTGAAAAGAATCCATCAGAGGCCGAGACATTACTGGTGCAGGCTGAGGAATGGATATTCAAAGACCTCGCCACTGCTGTAGAGGCAAGATTACCATATAAGAGAGGTTATTTTGATGCTGTAAACAACTCAGCGACACAGGTCGGAAAGATGCTTAAACTGGGTGAAGAGGTAATTAAGGAACTGCAAATGGTTGCAATGCTTTATGAAGTAGGCGCACTTGATATTCCTGCTGATATCCTTTTAAAACCCGGGCCTCTGACTGAAGAGGAACGGACGATTGTAAACGGACATCCGGAATTGAGTGTAAAACTCCTTAGCAATGTGCTTAAGATCCAAAAGGTGCTTCCTGCCATTAAACATCACCATGAACGATACGATGGTGCCGGTTATCCTTCCGGGTTAAAAGGTGAAGAGATACCGCTTCTTGCACGCATTATATGTGTGGTGGATGCCTATCATGCTATGATATCCGTAACTCCCTATCATAAGAAAATGACCGGGCAGGAGGCGATAGAAGAGTTGAGACGCAAGGCAGGAACGCAGTTCGATCCACATATTGCAGATGTCTTTATAGAATATATTAAGAAGGATCAATCCCAGGTTTAATGGGGCAGGGAGGGGAATACTTTATATCTCCTTACTTCGCGCTTCTCAACAAATCCCCAAGCTTTCTTATCTCCTCGCCGTAGAGAGCCCAGTCGCCGCGGCGCTGTGCTTCAAGGGCGCGGTTGTAATGATCTCTGGCCTGCTGGAATACATTTTGACCTGTCACCGGCACTCTGGGCTCTCTGGCAACAATCCCGGCTGTTTCTTTTTCTGTAGCGACCCGGCCGCCAAACACGGATGCCAAAGCAGAATCCAGAGTCTCTTCCATAGCAATACGGTTCTCATACGCCACAATCACCCTTTTCAGTTCCGGGATTTTGCCGCCTTCGGCCCGCAGGTAAATCGGCTGGATATAAATGAGCGCTTCCTCAATCGGGATTACCAGAAGGTTGCCTCTGATAACTTCAGAACCTCTCTGATCCCAGAGAGAAATCTGACGGGAGATCTCTGCGTCCTGGTTGATGCGGTTGACAATCTGCATGGGTCCATAAATCAGTTTTTGCTTGGGAAAACGATACACCACCAACTGTCCGTAAAACTCTCCGTCATTGCGCGCCACCATCCATGCCGAGAGGTTGTCTTTGCCGCGGGGCGTAAACGGAATCATTAAAATGAACTCTTCCTGTATTTCGCCGGGGAGTTTCATAATCATGTGCCGCATCATTGAATCAGCCTGCTTTCCGCCGGCGATAACCGGAATCTGCCACTGGTCTTCCTTGTTGTAGAAAATCTGCGCCTCATCCATGTGATACACCGTGTAAAGCGCCGTCTGGTAGGCAAATAAATCTTCCGGATATCGTATATGAGTCCTCAGTTCCTCATCCATCTCATCGAGCGGAATAAACGAACCTTTAAATATTTTGGAATATGTCTGAATAATCGGGTCTTCTTTGTCTGCGATATAAAACGTCATCTTGCCGTTATAGGCGTCAATCACCACCTTGACTGAATTTCTTATGTAATTGAGGCGTCTTCCCGCTAAAGAACCAAACGTGTCGTTGACCAGCTCGGCATACGGATAGCGGTCAGAAATTGTGTATGCATCATATATCCATTTCAACTCTCCCTTTTTGGTGACCACCATATAAGGGTCATGGTCCATGCTCAGGAAAGGCAAGGCCCGTCTGACCCTTTCCTGAACATTACGGTAATACATTATCCTTGAGTCCGGCGTGATATCATTGGACAAGAGAATCTTCAATGACCCGAATCGCATGGCAAACAGCGCCTTGCGGAACATTGATCCAATTCGAACGCCCCCGCTTCCTTTATATTCGGCAAAGACATTTTCCTCGCCTGAAGGATAGTCAAACTCTTTTGTCCTGGTGTTTACCACTACCCAGTTGCTCGCAAGTTCTCCATAGTATATTTCCGGCCGGCTCACTGAAAGCGATTTGATGCTTGATGATGGCGGAAGGTTTTTCAAAAACAGCACCGGCAGGCCCTCCGGTGTTACTTCATTAACCGGACTTAATGTGAGTCCAAATCCATGCGTAAATGTTAAGTGTTCGTTGATAAAGGTGCGCTGAGGCAGGCTGGCAGGATTAAGCTCTCGGGGAGAGAGCAGAACCTGGCGGTAGTCGCCGTTAAAACGATAGCGGTCGTTATCAATGGAGATAAAATCATAGTACGTGCGGATTTCCTGCAGTTGGCCAAACGTGTCAAGGAGGGGTTCACGATCCCATAACCGCACATTTTTTATAGTGGAGCGGTTGTTATTGATGTCTGCCATGGTAAGTACCGACTCGCCGGTAAGATTGCGCTCTTGTATCTTATCCAACGCAAATGCCTTTTGTGTGGCTTCAATATTGTGTTTGATAAAAGGGGTTTCCTTGATGAGCTCATTAGGCGCAATCACAAATTTCTGCAGGAGGGCCGGGTAGACCCAACCGCCCAGGAAAGAGACGAGAATATACAAACCAATAGCAAGGACAATCAGGTGGTTGCCGGACTTAAAGATGTTTATTATCACCAGGATAGCCGCGGCAACCGCAACAAAAATAAGTATATTCAGGAACGGCAGCATAGCGTGAATGTCAGTGAATCTGGCGCCGGTAAATGGTCCGGCAGAGCTGTATAGCAAATTGGGGATTCTGACGGCATAAATTTTAAAGCTCGTTAAAACAAACAAAAGGGCAATAAGGATTGACAGATGCATCTTCGCCGGTTTGTCCATGAATAAAGATTTCATGATTCCAGCGCCCGGACCCGGGTAATTGAAGGCGATAGCACCCCGCAAGGCATAACTTGCAACCGCTCCGATCAGAGACACAATAATAAGCCAGACCCCCAGCCCGACCAAAGTTTGAATAAACGGCAGATCAAAGAAGTAAAAAGCAATGTCCCGGCCAAATATGGGATCCTGCACGCCAAACGGTGTCGCGTTAAAATACTTAAGCACTGTTTCCCAACTGCCGGCTCCGGCCAGTGCCGTGAAAAATCCAAGTATAAGCGAGACCGGCAGGGCGAATGTATTAATATATCTCGTCAGATCCAACTTTCGCACCATGTCAGTCTGCGCCCCAACGCCTTCCGGAAGCCTGACAATCAGCGGCCTTGACACAACGAGCCGTTTCGCCAGCCAAAGATTGACGTAGATGATGACAAAGCTCAAAACACCAACAGACAATCCCAAAATAATCTTTGTAATAAAAATTGTAGTGAAAATATTGCTAAAGCCGATTTCCTGAAACCAATACCAGTCAGTCAGCAGCCCCAAAAAGTTGGGTACTATAAAAATAGCCAGCAATACTATACTGTAGAGGATGTATGAAATAAGTTTTTTGGTGAGCATATCAACCCGGAAACCATTATACACAACCCTGCCGCATTCGTCTATACATTATAAGGAATCTTTCTGAGCCACAAGGCTGGCCCTGTATGTTCCATTGGTGTCCTGGCCTTCGCGATAGAATAGTACACGATAGTCCATGAAATATTTCAGCAGTTCATTATGCTCAAAGCAGAACTCCCGACGCCTTGGATGACCGGCTGTCAAATGCTGGTCTATCAGGAATGTCTCGTATATCATGATGCCGCCGGGTTTAAGCGCTTCTTTCATTAGCGGTATAAGATTCCTCTGGAGGTAATAGAAACATATAACCACATCATAGGTGACTTTCTCTATCTGATAAGATGCCAGATCTTCCAGGTCTGTACGCCGGATTTCTAAATGAAGCCCGCGGCTTTTTGCTTCGGCTCTGCACAGACCTATTGATTCCTCGTCCTTCTCAAGTCCGGCCACTTCAAGGCCATGAGAGGCAAGAAACAATGCATTCCTCCCCTTTCCCATTGCCACGTCAAGCGCCTTTCCTTTCGGGAGCACGGGGAGAAACTCAACAAGTAACTGAGCCGGATCAGGATGAGGAGACACGTTTTCCCTCCAGCAGCGCCCAGTTATTCCGTATAATGGGAGATCTCAGATCAAACCAGTTATTATAAATCTTTACAATATCGTCAATCTGTTCTTCAAGTAGTCCTGACAGGACGATTTTACCGCCGGGACATATAATGTCTGCAAATTTCGGTGCAAGTGATATGAGTGGTTTAAGGAGGATATTGGCTATAATGACATCAACTTTGCTTATAATCAGAATTTCAGGAGGCAGTACTGTTACACATGACTGCACACAGTTTTTCTGAACATTCTCACCGGCAATTCTGAGGGCATCAGGATCGTTATCTGTTGCCCAGACATGTCTGGCCCCGACTTTTCCCGCTGCAATGGAGAGTATTCCGGAGCCGCAGCCATAGTCAACTACCTCCAGTCCGTGCAGGTCACTTCTATCTATCCATTCGAGACAAAGGGCTGTTGTAGGATGGGTACCTGTGCCGAATGCCTGTCCGGGATCTATTGCAATGTTCACAGCAGAGGGATTCGGGAAATCGAAACCGGTCGGGCATACCCAGATGTTTTCCCCAAAACGCATAGGACGGAAATTGTCTCTCCACGCACGTGTCCAGTCGCGGTCTTCGAGATACTCCGTCTGAAAGTCAGGAAGATGGTCCATCCGTAGCTCAGAACTCAGGAACGCACTTGTAGATCCAATATCTGTTTGTGAGTGGAAAAGCCCTGTTATCCGGCCCTCAGGAGGTAATTCTTCCATGTGCCCCGGACTCATCAATGTAACAGCAAGCGCCCCGGCACTTGTCAATGCATCTTCTGCACGTTCTAAGTCTTCAATATCAATAGTGAATGATAACTGTAACCAGTTCATTTCTTTCTCCATGTAAGCATATGACCTCTACAATATTAGTTGTATTAATGATGCAGGTCAATCTAAAATTCCAAATCCAGGTTCCTTCCCGAATCACGAGCCGAATATCCTCTTGATATTTATCCTCCATTAGTTTATATTAAAAAACCTTATTAAGAGGTTAAACAATAATGAATCGTACAGTACTTTACGAAGCGCATAAGGCGCTAAATGCCCAGTTTGTTGAGTTTGCCGGTTGGGAGATGCCAATTTCATACTCGGGCGTTCTTGAAGAGCACAAGGCTGTAAGGACAGCGGCCGGCTTATTTGATGTCTCCCACATGGGAAGGATCCAGGTTGACGGCCAGGGAGCCAAAGTCTTTCTTCAGCATCTATCTACCGCAAATGTTGATTCACTTCGCTCCGGCCAGGCATGCTATACACTCTTTTGTAACAAAGAAGGTGGTGTTATAGATGACCTTATCATATACAAACTTAAGAGGGGGTCATTCCTCGTATGTGTTAATGCTGCAAACCGGGATAAGTGCCTTAACTGGATTAAGACACACTCACCAAATTTTCAGAATGTCACTATAGTAGACTTAGGTGACAGCATCGCCCAGATAGCAATACAGGGACCAAAGTCATTAGAAATACTGCAGAAACTGACTGATGTTGATCTGTCTCCTGTCAGGTTGAAGAACTTTGTAGAAGGACGACTTGGAGGAATGGACGCATACATTGCGAGGACAGGTTTTACAGGCGAGAGGGGTTATGAGATTTTCTTGCCGGCGATGATTGCTCCAGGTATATGGGATTCCATTATGAAACAGGGTGAAGAATATGGGATTAAGCCTGCAGGTCTTGGCTGCCGCGATACACTGAGACTGGAGATGGGTTATCCTCTCTATGGTAATGATATGGACGATAAGACGACACCTGTGGAAGCCAGCCTTGATAAGGCCGTTGACTTTGAGAAGGGAGACTTCATTGGCCGGGATGCTATCCTGCAAAAGAAGGAAAAGGGGATAGAGAGGAAACTTGTAGGTTTTGAACTCTTGCAGAAGGGTGTTCCAAGACATGGTTGCAGGATATACTCAAACGGAAAGACCCTCGGTGTTGTTACCAGCGGTAACTTTTCTCCGACCCTTAAGAAAGGGATAGGGCTTGGTTTTGTATTACCTCAATACTCAAAGCCCGGAACAGAGATTTTGATAGACATACGCGGGAAGGCCGCTGTTGCTGTAGTTGAGGAGCCCCCATTTTATAAAAAGGTGCGGAAGAAGTAGCCTGTAGTGAGTTTATCGAACTACCTGTAGTGAGTTTATCGAACTAATGGAATATATTCCAAATACAGCTAATGATCAGAAGGAGATGCTCAACACTATAGGGGTATCTTCTGTCGAGGAATTGTTCAGTAATATACCTCCTGACTTAAGACTCAAACGAGACCTGAATATCCCTGATGAACTTTCTGAGTTTGAATTGCTTAAGTATGTTAGTACGCTCGGAGGCATGAATGCACACACCGGCGAATATGTGCCTTTTCTCGGAGGCGGGGCATATGACCACTTTATACCAAGTGTAGTTCCCCATATTGTTTCACGTTCAGAGTTCTATACAGCGTACACACCTTATCAGGCTGAGATGAGCCAGGGTGTCCTCCAGACAATATATGAATATCAGACAATGATATGCGAACTTACAGGGATGGAGGTGTCAAACGCATCCATGTATGACGGCGCCTCTGCAATGGCTGAAGCTGCCCTGATGGCAGCACGGATTACCAAAAGGGATGAGATTGTTATATCCTCTGCCATAAACCAGCGATATCGTAAGGTACTGAATACTTATCTGTTCGGAATAAAGTTGCCTGTAAAGACTATAGAATGGAATAACGGTATAACTGATATTGAAAGACTTTCGCGGGCGATTTCAGATAAGACAGCGGTGGTTGTTATACAATATCCTAATTTCTTTGGCTGTGTCGAGGATATCAAGACTATTATAGAATTGGCCCACAGGTCTGGTGCACTTGCCGTCATAGTGACCGATCCTATAGCCCTTGGTTTATTGAAGTCTCCTGGTGAACTTGGCGCTGACATTGTGGTTGGTGAGGGACAGCCTTTGGGGATACCACTAAATTAT
>Ga0209211_10012934_pt1 | contig 10419 bp, 14 predicted proteins | sample RifGroA2_FD_183992 | JGI IMG/M metagenome (GOLD analysis project Ga0209211, IMG submission 183992) | Groundwater microbial communities from Rifle, Colorado, USA - Groundwater A2 (SPAdes) (version 2) | ecosystem: Environmental > Aquatic > Deep subsurface > Groundwater | place: Rifle, Colorado...
AATTCCTGAGCCCCGCCGTAGCTTACCCTAAATCCAGTTATAACTTCATCAAAAATCAGCAGTATGTTGTTTTTTTCAGTTATTCCCCTCAATTCTTCTAAAAAATTATTCTCCGGCAAAACAACACCCATATTGCCAGCTACTGGCTCAACAATCAAAGCTGCTATTTTATTTCTATTTTTTTTGTTATTGATTATTTTTTTTATTGATTTGACATTATTGAACTCAGCAACTAATGTATTTTCTGAATCTTTCTTAACCAACAAATCATCGACATGGCCATGATAGCAGCCTTCAAACTTAATTATCTTATTTTTCTTTGTAAATCCTCTTGCCAATCTTACAGCAGCTAAAACAGCCTCTGTCCCTGAATTAACCAGCCTTGCCTTTTCAACAGAAGGAACTGCATCTACAATTAATTTTGCCAATTCCGTCTCTTTTCTTGTTGGCGCGCCAAAGCTGGTTCCATTGCCCAGTGCTTTTTTAACTGCGGAAATTATTTTTGGATGCGAATGGCCTAAAATCAAAGGGCCGTATGACATGCAGTAATCAATATATTCATTATTATCCTCATCATAAATCTTAGAGCCTTTCCCTTTCTTAATGAACAAAGGGCTGCTATCTACTGCTTTGAATGACCTGACTGGAGAATTCACGCCGCCAGGAATATACTTTTTTGCTTCAATAAAATCTTTCGAGCTCATCATCAATCATCTTTTCAACTTTTTTTATCTCCTCTTTTTTCATTTTTTTATTTTCGCCAATTATTTTCTTAAAAAACCCGAACCTTATCACTTCAACATTTTTCATTTTGTCAATTGCTTTGTCAACATCATAAGGCACAGCCAAATCAACTATAACCAGCTTCTTGTTTTTTGGGATGTCCTTCTTGTAGAGGACGGGAAGAGGGCAGGCTGTTGCGGAAAAAACAGCATCTGCATTTTTCAGCAGTTTTTTAATATCATCAAGCCTGGCAGCCTTTCCATTGACTTTTTCTGCCAGTTCTTTTGCCCTTTTGAAATGCCTGTTTGAAACAATTATCTCATCAATATTTTTCCTTGACAGCGCCTTGGCTATTTTTCCGCCCAACATTCCAGAACCTATAACAATGACATTCTTTGGGTTATATCTCTTTATTACAAGCTCAACAGCAATTGACGGAAGAGATATTTTTCCATAATTTATTCTTGTCTCGCTTCTGGCCTTTTTAGCCAGTTTTAATGCCCTGTTGAATGCCAGTGCTAATTCCCCATTGCAATGGTCTTCTTTTACTGCTGTTTCAAATGCATTTTTAACCTGCAATGCAACTTCATTTTCTCCAATTATCATGCTGTCAATGCCAGATGCTACTTTAAACAAATACCCCAAGGCCTCTTTACCCTGCCTTATTTTGTAGCCATTAAGCCTTACCGGCTTATCAGAGTAAATCTCTGCCCTGTTGCATGTCACCAAAGAAACAAAATTTATATTATTTAAGCTAAGGGTATAATCGTTAATATTATTTATAGCTCTGCCCAAGCTCTTTATTCTTATATCCTTAAAGCTAACTCCCGTTTGGCATATCATTTTTTATTCAATTCTGCAATATCAGGCTTTTCAAGCATAAAGTCAACGTGCAGATTGTGTTTTTTAGCCTCTAAAGCAACTTTCGGGCCGATAACCACTATTATTTTTTTATTTAGTTTTTTTATTAAAACTATTTTGGCTAAGTGGGCAAGAATTTCTGAGCTGGTTGGAAAGATAATATTAACTTTATCAATTGATTTTATTATTGACCTGTTTCTTGGGTAGATAGTGTCATAGCAATATATCTTTCTGAATCCCTTCACATTTGTATGCTTTGAACAAAAAACAACAATATCTTTTTTATTAAATCTTTTTAGATAACTCATCAAGCCATCAGATGTTTGTATTTTTGGAACAATTGCTTTTTTCCCATATCTTCCTATTGTTTTTCTGGTTATATCACCAATAGCAACAAATTTTCCATTAAGCTTTAATTTAGAAAAAGAAAAAACAGATTTCACAGCATTAGGGCTTGTAAATGCGTATATTTTGTTTTGAGGAATGTTTTTTTTGTTTAATTTTTTATATTGAATTTTTATCAACGGAATATTTATAACTTCAAATTTATTCAGTAACTTTTTAGTTTCCTTTTCAGCCTCTTTCTGCCTGAACAATAAAACCTTATTTCCTTCTATTTTTCTGTTTATTTTCCCAACAACCAGCAAGGAAGGCGCTTCTATCTGCGCTTCTTTAGCCAGCTGCAGAATAGTGTCAATTTTTCCGTTGATTATCCTATAATTTTCCTTAAATGCATTCTCTATTAATATAAAATCAGAGCTAAGATGCTTATTTTTCTGTTTTAGCCTTTTTATAATTTTTTCCAGATTTAAAACAGGCATATAAAAAACAAGTGTATCTGCGCAAATTCCTGTATAATTGCTGGTTTTATCTGCCCTTGAGCCAGTGATTAAAGCAACAGAAGAAGCTGTTTTCCTGTAAGTTATTGGAATCTTTAATTTATCCAAAACCTGAAATGCGCTTATGCCGGGGATTATTTCTACATTAATATTCTTCTTTCTTAAAAACAGATATTCCTCATAGCCCCTGCCAAAAACAAATGGATCGCCACCATGGAGCCTTGCAATCTTTTTGTTTTTATATCTCAAAAATAGCTTATTGATGTTATCCTGTTTTTCGCTCTCTCCCAGATTTTTGCCAGTATATATTTTTTTGGCTTTTCTGTTTATTTTAAGGATTTCTTTATCAATCAGCCTGTCATAAAGTATAACATCTGCTTCAGTTATAGCATTTATAGCTTCTATTGTCAGATGCTCTTTTGCTATTCCGCAGCCGATTAGATATGTTTTGCCTTCCATCTTCTTATCTTATTCATCATCCCTTCTTTATTTCCTGAAAAATCTACCAATATTCTTCTATTTCCTTTGTAAACCAAACCAACTAAATTAAACTTTTTGTTTTTACAGCTGCAATAAGCGCCAACCGGCTTTTTACAGCCGCCTAAATCTTTAATAAATTCTCTCTCTAACATGCAGCAATCATACAATCTATCCTTTTTTAAAAATGAAAATTTATCTTTTTTCCTTTTTACAACAGCTATTGCTCCCTGGCCTGCTGCAGGAACCATTTGTTTTATTGAAAAAATGCTGCCTTTTTTTATTTTTAACCTGTCTAAAGCAGCTTTAGCAACAACTATTGCGCCATATTCCTTATTATCCAGTTTTTTTATCCTTGTCTGTATGTTGCCCCTTATTGGCTTAAAGTTTAATTTTATAGGTTTATAGTAATTTTTCAATTCATACTGCCTTCTTATGCTGTCTGTTCCGACAACAGATCCATTGAATATATTTCCAATGACGCAGTCTCTTGGATCAGCTCTTTCAACTATAGCAGCAATCTCCAATTTAGTATTAAAACCTTCAGCTGGAATGTCCTTTAATGAATGAACAGCCAAATCGATTTTTTTATTTAGTAGGGCTTTGTCAAGTTCCTTAGTAAATATTGCTGTTCCTATTTTTTGTAATGATTTTTTTGTAATGTCGCCTTTGGTCTTTATTATTTTGATTGCGCAATCTTTTAATTTAAATTTATTAATAAATATACTTACCTGTTTTAGTGCCAATTCAGAGCCTCTAGTGCCGATTATCATCCAACCACCTTAAAATCTCCAAAGCGCCATAGCTGATTATGATATCTGCGCCAGCCCTTTTTATTCCAATCAAGGCTTCATAAAGCAAGTTAATTCCTTCTTTTCTCAGCATGGCATATTCACCACTGACATTATAAGCGGCAATTTTGACCGTATTCCCAAATTTCTCTTTAGCCTTGGAAACAATATCCAGATAAGCCAAAGCAGGCTTTACCATTGCTATATCTGCTCCTTCTTTGATGTCTGATTCAATCTCTTTCAGCGCCTGATTCACATTTCTGAAGTCCATCTGGTATGTTTTCCTGTCTTTTGGCCCTTCCCTGGGAGAAGAATCAACTGCATCCCTGAAAGGAGCATAAAAATTAGAAGCAAACTTTGCTGAATAGCTCATTATCTTAACTTTTTTGAAATTATTTTCATCCAGAGCCTTTCTTATAGAACTGACCTGAAAGTCCATCATAGCAGAAGGGCATACAAAATCAACTCCTGCTTTGGCGTAGCTTACAGCAATCTTATTCAATAACTTTAAAGTTTCATCATTATCAACATCATTGTTTTTTAGAATACCACAATGACCATGAGAAGCATATTGGCATAAACAGACATCTGCATAAACCGGGATTTTTGAAGTTGATTTTATTTTTCTTATTGCTTTTTGCGCTATTCCGTTATCATTATACGCTTCGCTGCCAACAGCATCTTTTTTCTTTGGGATACCAAATAACAATATTCCTTTTATTCCGGCTTTTTCACATTCCTTAATTAGTTCATCAAAATCATTCAAAGAATATCTATATTGCCCAGGCAAAGAGCTTATTGGCTCTTTTTTGCTTATGCCTTCCTTAACAAAAACAGGATAAATAAAATCTCCTGCCTTTAAAGAAGTTTCACTAATTCTATCCCTTATCTCCTGGTTTTTTCTTAAATCCCTCATTCTTTTAGGCATTTTTTAATAAATCCTCAATTTTCTTTTTAATTTTGTCCCTAACTTCTCTAAATTTTTCAATACCTTTTCCTTTAGGGTCTTCTATATTCCATTCAACAGTCTTTTCTTTTGGCGTTATAGAGCAGCCTTTAATGCAACCCATTGTAACAAAAATATCATACTCTTTAAGCATGCCATTTGTTAATAGTTTTGGCTTATTTTTAGTTAGGTCAATACCAATCTCTTTCATAACCCTTACTGCATCAGGATTTACCTCAGTTGCTGGATTAGTCCCTGCAGAATCAGCTATCCCATTTCCTTTAGCCATATCATTAAAAAAAGCAGCTGCCATCTGGCTTCTGCAGGCATTTTCAACGCAGATGAATAAAACTTTTTTCATTTTGTCAAAAACCACCCACCAGAGATGGGTGGCATGCTCTGATAGTAGCACCAACAGCGCGGTGGTTTTTGATACTCAATATTCCACATCACGGCTGGTTTTTGAGCACAACAAATTCCACCCGCATCTTGTGGTTCTGCTAAACCGCTAATCAGAGATTAGTGGAATATTGTTGTTTTAATACTCTTTTTACTTCCTTGCTTAATTTGGGGTTTTTACCGAACGTTGTAAAAGCCAGTGTATTTTTTCCGGCCTTTAAAACAGCTGGAAAGATAACGTTTCCGAGCCTGTAATTATCAGCCCTACAAACCAGGGCCCTATTTTTTATTTTTTTAGTTATTTTTTCATTGATTTTTTTATCATTGGTTGCTGTAATTACCAAAAAATAGTTTTTAAGGCTAATCTCATTTAATTTTTTCTCATTAATTTCTTTTTTAATTATTTTTAAGTGTTTATTTTTTATTTCCAGCTTTTTGTCAAATTCCTTAGAAATAACTGTAACTAATGCTCCAGCTTCAAGCAGGTACAATGCCCTTCTGGAGCCTACCTTGCCCCCGCCTATAATAAGGATTTTCTTGTTTTTTAGATTTATGAATAGTGGGTAGTACATTATAACTTTGTAACGACAAATTCAAATACCTCTTTGCCTTCCTGCTTTTTCCTGTTAAACTCCAGTATCTTGCATCCTGAGCCTTTAACAACCATTGGAATTGATTCGCAGCTTTTCTTGTCATCAACCAGAATATTCAGCTTGTCCCCTTTTTTCAAGGTCTCAATCTTTGCCCTTGACCTTGCCTCGGGCTCAGGGCATCTTGCTCCAATCAAATCAAGTGTTTCGCTCATTTGTCTGCCTTTTTCAGCTTTACACCTTTTAATGCATGTTTCTTGAATTCTTCAACACCTATCTCATCAATTGCTTTTCCAATCCTTACAGCTTTAGGATAGTTGTCAAAAAATTCCAGTGTGTTGTCCAGTGCCTTAAAAACTCCTTCCTCATCTACAAACTCTGCTATTTTGTTGGCAAACCTTGGAAATTTTCCAATATTGCCACCGACAAATAGGTTATAGCCTTTTGCTCTCTCACCTATAGCATCAAAAGGGCAGCATCTTAAGCAGACACCGCAATCAGTGCACCTGCTGTAATCAACAACAGCTAATTTATCTTCATTTATAGTTATGCATTCAACCGGGCATGCTTTAACACAAACTTCACATCCTGTGCAATTCTTTAATATTTCTGGCCTTATGACAGCCATCGCGCCAAAATCCCTTATCTGAGGAAAAACGCAGGAATTTGGGCATCCTGCAACGCTAACCTTGAATTTATGCCTGGTAAACCTTCCGAAATATTTTTTATCTATTTTCTTTGCCAAAGCCTGCGTATTTTCATTTCCATAGATGCATTCCGGAATTGCAGGGCAGGCTGTTACATTCCTGAATGTTTTTGAACAGCTTCCTGGAGGCATATTTATTTTTACTAATTCTTTTGTTATTGCTTCCTTGTCTTTCCATTCAATATAGGGTATTTGGAAATCCTGGACTGTAGTTAACTTAACTTTAACATATGCATTCGGAGCATTTACCTCTTTTGCTTTTGAATATTTTTTTGTTATTCTTGCCAGTTCTATAAGCTGTTCCGGAGTTGCTTCCCCGCCAGGCAGCCTTGTTCTTAAGGTAAAATATTTCGGGTCTCTCTGCACCAGATATCCTTTTTTTTTCAAATCTGAAAAATCCTCTGATTTTAATGTGTCCAGCTTAACCATATCTTTTTTTGCCATTTTAAACACCTACACATCTGTATAGTTTGGGACTTTTTTATCTTTTATTTCATCATAAATTTTTTTTGGGACACCAATAATGAATTCATCATCCTTGAATTTGCCGTAAATCCTTGCGCCGCCGCAAAGCAAAGTTAAATTCGGCTTTTGCTCATTATAAACTTTTGCAATTGCCTCTCCTGCTATAGCTGCTTCGCATTCAAAATCTGCTTCTAGTTTGCCAAGCAAGAACGTCAGCCTCATCCCCTGCTCCGCATTCACTATAAACAAAATAACATCAGCATCTTCTACCGGGCCAATCCTGACTGACTTTGTCTTATCCTTTATTCTTGGCTCATAATCTTTTATATACTTTGGCTCTTCAAAGCCTAATGAAACATGAGAATAGGGATCAGTTAATTTATCATTTGTTATGATAAATGTCTTTCCTGAAACAGCAGCTTCCCTGACTAATTTATCAAAATATTCGGGTTTTCCTATAGGCTTGCCTAATAGCTCTTCTGATACCTTAATACCAACGGGGTTTAATTTCAAGCCGAGCTGTTCTTTTAGTGGCATTTTTTAATATCAAGACAGAGGAGTTTATAAATATTGTTGGTTTATAGAAGACGACATTACTTATTAGACATTTGTGTCATCTTCTAGGATAGTAAGCGACATATTATTTGCTATATATTTTGTGTCGCTTACTATTAGTAAACCATTGGAACATTGTTCAGTATTGTTGGTGCGGTTTTATTGCCATTATATCTCTCTAAAAGGGTTTCAAGATTGCCGAACAATTCCTGGAATCTTTTGCCTGAGAAGGATACAAGAAAGATGCTTTTTGAATCAAGGTATGTTGATGTATCTCCTGCTTCTTTGGATATGGAGCTTCTTATTTCAGCGCCATGACAGATTACAGCAAGATTAAAGTCACTAGGCTCAGAATTGCCAAATGTGCCATAGATTTTAGCAGTTGTTTGCTTACAAAATGCCTGCCCTGTAATCTTTTTTAACCCTTCTTCTGTTGCTTGTTCATTGCGGAAGTCATTATATCTATAAATCTCTCTTAGGGCTATTCTTCTTAATATGTTGTTATTTTTATATCCAGCTAATTTGTACCATAACCAATGAGTAAATAATACAAACTTATTGGTTCTTTTGTAGACAAATAATCTGTCTGCTTGCTCAATTGGAATTAAAATCTTGACTTCTTCAGGGAAATATCTATTTTTAACAAAGCTTTCAATAGTTCCGATTAATAAATGGGGTTTTTGGTTGATACTATCACTATCATTTTCTTTAATTCCTGCAGCTACTAATGCAGGTATTGGTTCTCGCTCTTTTAAGCCATCATAATAATGCCACTTCTCACAGCCACCTATCCTTGCCCGTAGAACTTCTAGCTTGTTGTTCTCATCAGCCCATTCTTTTTTTAACCTATCAATTGCATCATCATGCCTTTGTTCTCGTTTGAAATTCTTTGATGAATCCCTACCCAAAATTATCAATTTTTCTTTTCCTTCTGCAACAAATAAATCAGCTACACACTGCGAATAAACAAGCGAGGCATCCAGGTTTTCAGGTATTTCTTTCTCTTCCAATTTTCTTTGGGCAACTAGCTTGTAAGGGATATCTTTAATCAAATTATAATTCTGTTCCTGTTCTTCGGTTAATGGTTTTGTCATTTTAGGTTTTTAGTCTTATTTATTACGTCTCTTATTTTTTCCCTTAGCTCATCTTCCGATAAATCGCCGCTAATCCTGCCTATCTCTTCTCCCTTCCAAAAAGTAATTGTAGATGGAACGCTGGTTATGCCAAGCTTTATTGCAAATACCTTATTGTCCTCATCAACATTATATTTGGCAAAGCCAATTGCTTTGAATTCCTTTGAGAGCTTTTCAAATTTAGGGGCAAGCCTTTTGCATGGAGCGCACCAATCGCCATAAAAGTCAATAATTAGCGGCTCGGAGCTGTTGCTAATCCTGCCTTTGATGCTGTCTTTAGTCAGTTCCTCTACCATTATAAAGATTAGTTTCGGCTGTTTATTTATAAAGATTATTGCCTATATTATTCTTGTTGGAATATTTTTCATGCCCAGAAATTCGTTAAGTGCAATATTCCAGCCAGTCACAGTCTTTGCATATATTTGGCACTGTATCCTTTCCTGTTTTTTTATTGACTAATTGCATTAATTTATCAGCTTTAAGGCTCTTATTCAAACCTGTGCCTAGCAATTTTATTACATTATTGTCTTTGTCCCTTACTTTTAATTCTGAATCCGGGCCTTTTTTTGTACAACCATCATGGTTATAAGGGCAGGCAGAGCAAATAATGTCTGGCTTATTGATTATTTTAACAGGCGGGTTTTCTTTCTTAATCTTATTGATTACCCCATAAAAATTATCAACAAATTCCCTGCTGTAGCCTTTGCCTTTGAAGTTTCTCATGCAAAGCAGATGATGCGCTCTTATGTTCATTTTAGGCCCAGCTCAAACACAACCAAATCATTAGGATTCGGGCAGCTTATTCTTATTTTGCCATTCTTCTGCCATGGAAACCTGCCCCCAAACCTGAGAGTTGTGATATAGGGCCATAATGTGTGCATTGCATAAGGGCATAAGCCCATGAAAGGATGCTCGTATTTCTGGCCTTTTTTGTGGTTATAGTCACATTTGCCCCTAACACCAACTACCCTGATAACAATGTTTTTTCCTATACCAGCATCCATAGCAGCATGCCTCCAGCAAAAACTATTGCAACATAATCCCTCAAGCCTAATTTCAGTTCTTTAAAATTGCTGTATCCATAGTTCCTGTAGCATCTTGACTCCATCGCATCGCTCAGGTTGGAAGCTCTTTTAAATACCTTTTCCAAGAGGGGGATTATAATCAGTTTTATGTGCTTAAGCTTTTTAAGCTCAGCTAATCTTGACAATTTTGCATCCCTTATCTTCATCGCCTCCAAAAAAAACAAAGGGATAAACCTTAGTGTTATGGATACCATCACTGCTATATCTCTGGATTTTACCCCTATTATTTTTAAGGGCTTAAACAATTTTTCAAGCGCTAAAACAAGGTCGCTTATTGTTGTGGAAAATGTAAGCACAGAAGCTATTATTATCAGCAAAACAAAACGCAAGACTGTGATAATTCCCTTAATCAGCTCATTTCTTGAGAAAAGGGCGTACATAAGAAGAATAAAAACAAAGAAGAAAAGGAATGGCCTTAGGTTTCTCAGGATATTTTTTATTTTAATGCTGGAGAGCAATGCTATAGCTGCAATAAAAATTACAGCCAATGCAAAGCCGGCATAAGATTTTATTAAAAATAATACAATACTAATCAAGATTACAAACCATATTTTTATTCGGGGGTCTAATTTATGGATAAATGAATCTTCATAGACATACTGCCCTATTATAAGGTTTCTAAGCATAAAGACCAGCTTTTTTCAATATGGTTGATTTCAATTTTGATTTATTGCCGGAAAAAATAATCTTTCCATCTTTCAAAGCAACAACCTTTTTTGCATTTTTTAAGTCAGCAAGAACATTTGTAACCAAGATTATAGTAATTCCTTCTTTCTTGTTTAAGTCATTGATAATGCTTAGAATATTCTTTTTATTTTTTGGGTCTAGCATTGTTGTCGGCTCGTCAAA
>Ga0209211_10012935_pt1 | contig 10418 bp, 12 predicted proteins | sample RifGroA2_FD_183992 | JGI IMG/M metagenome (GOLD analysis project Ga0209211, IMG submission 183992) | Groundwater microbial communities from Rifle, Colorado, USA - Groundwater A2 (SPAdes) (version 2) | ecosystem: Environmental > Aquatic > Deep subsurface > Groundwater | place: Rifle, Colorado...
ATTGGTGGGTGAGGTTATGGCGCCAAAGATGATCAAAGAAATAATTTTAGTTAACCCCCGAGGTTTTTGTGCCGGAGTCGCCCGGGCGGTAAAAATTTTAAGCCTAGCCGCTCAAAAAAGCCGGGAACCGGTGTATATGCGCCACGAAATTGTCCATAATCGCCGCGTCGTCCAGGATTTTGTTAAAAAAGGAATTCATTTTGTGGAAAATATCAGCGATATTCCCCGTGGGGCGACCGTAGTTTTTAGCGCCCATGGCAGTAGCCCGCAGTTATATGAGCAAGCCCAAAAAAGGCACTTGACCGTAATTGATGCTACTTGCCCTTTGGTAACTAAGGTCCATTTGGAGGCAAAGCGGTTTGTCGATCAGGGTTATTTTGTCATTTACCTTGGCCACAAAAATCACCCGGAACCAGAAGGAGTGTTAGGAGAGATTGCCAAAGATCGCTACGTCTTTATTGATTCATTGGAACAAGCGAAAAAACTTAGATTAGCCAAAAATGAAACCAAGCTAGTGATTTTAACCCAAACCACTTTGAGTTTTGATGACACCAAAGACATAATTTCTCTCTTGCGGCGGCGTTACCCGCAGATAGGAATGCCGCCAACCTACGATATTTGTTATGCGACGCAAAATCGGCAAAATGCGGTTAAAGAATTAGTGAAACAAGTGGACACGGTTTTAGTCGTTGGCTCTAAGACCAGCTCCAACTCCAATCGCTTAGTGGATGTAGCTAAAAATTTAAGCAGGCGGGCCTATCTTTTGGATAGAGTGGCGGATATTAAAGATGAGTGGCTAACCCGCTGTCAAAAATTGGGCATTACCGCCGGCGCTTCTGCCCCGGAAGAGTTAATTGCCGAAATTGTTGATCATATTCGCAATCAATACGGTGGAGAAGTAAAAGAGCTGGAAGTGTTAAAAGAACAAGTGGAATTTCCTAATTTACCAAAGGAACTAGGCCAACTATGAAACACTTGGCAATTATTGGTTCCACCGGTTCGATCGGCCAACAAACTATAGCGGTCGCAGACCGTTTTAAAGATGAATTTAAAGTTGTTAGCTTGGTTTGCGGCCGCCAGTCACAGGAATTTAAGCAGCAGATAATTAAATACCGGCCCAAATTGGCAGTGGTAGCGGAAACAGACGGCGAGGCAGCCGTAATTAAAGCCGTGACTTTGCCCGAAATCGACCTAGTGGTGATGGCAGTCGTTGGCTTGGCTGGGTTAAAACCGACTTTGGCAGCAGTTAAGGCTAAAAAAACCGTGGCTTTAGCTACCAAAGAGGTGTTGGTTGCCGCCGGCGATTTAGTGATGACGGCGGTCAAGAAAAATCAGACTCGATTAATCTCGATCGACAGCGAAATGGCCGCGATACAACAATGTTTAATGAGTGGAGGAAAACAGGAAATTAATCGTTTAATCTTAACTCTTGGCAAGGGCAATTTAGCCTTAATGACCCGCGAAGAGTTAAGGTCCGTGAGCGTAAACCAAGTAAGTAAACGAAACCACTGGGAAATGGGTAAAAAAATTACTATTGATAGTGCCACTGGAGTTAATAAAGCCATGGAAGTAATCGAGGCCTCTTGGTTATTTAGTATTCCCGGCAAAAAAATCGATTTGGTCGTACACCCGGAATACCTGTGTCATTCGCTGGTGGAATTTGTTGACGGCAGCATTATTGCTGAACTAGGAGTGGCGGATATGAAGCGGTATATCCAACGGGCTTTGTTTTATCCAGAGAGGCGGGAAACCGTTAGGCAACAACGTCTGAGTTTGATCGGCAAGAGTCTAAGTTTTGAACTGGCTCCGGTTGATAAATTCCCGGCCCTAACCTTGGGGTACGAGGTTCTAAAGAATGGAGGCACGATGGGTGCTTTTTTTCTGGGCGCCGATGAAACGGCAGTTGAGTCTTTTACTGACGGAAGGATTAGTTTTGATCAAATCCCCGTATTAATTAAACGAGCGTTGCGGCAGCACCGAGTAATTAAGAATCCTAATCTTGAACAGATTTTTCAAGCTTACAGCGAGGGAAAAAACTCTTTATGATTTCAGCTGTGATTACCGCCGCCGGCAACGGGACCAGATTTGGTCAGAATAAACTATGGTCAAAACTTAACGCTAGGCCGGTAATCGAACAGACGATTAACCAATTTATCAAGATTAAAAACATTGATGAGATTATTGTGGTTATTAAACCAGGCGATGCCAGTAAATACCAGAGCCTTGTTAAAAACGATGTCAGGATTAAGCTGGTAGAGGGCGGGCAGGAACGAATTATTTCCTTATTTAATGGTGTCACTGCTGTTCGTGGCGAAGTCACGATCGCTCATGACGGTGCCCGGCCGTTGGTTTCAGTCAGCCTAATCAAAAAACTAATCAAATCTGGCTTAAAATACCAAGCGGTAATGACCGCGCTCAAACCGGCGGCGACGGTGAAATTGGTTAAAAATAATCAGGTACAGAGTTCGCTGCTCAGAGAAGAAACTTGGCTAGCGCAAACGCCGCAAATTTTTAGCAAAAAATTATTACTTAGAGCCTTAAGCCAAGCGATTAAAGAGAGATTTTTTCTCCCCACTGATGATAGTGAAATTGTGGCCAGATTTACCGGTATAAAGGTTAGGGTTATTGCGGGCGAAGAAACAAATATTAAAATTACCAGACCGATTGATTTAATCTTAGCCAACCAATTAATCAAGGAGGGTAAGGCATGAAAATTATTCATAAAACCTTAAAACTTAAATCAGCTAAGTTTCTGGATTTTATCGATTTAACCGATGAAGTTGAAGCACTGGTTAAAACCAACCGGGTTAAAAACGGTCTGGTGATGGTCTCTTCCAAACACACCACCGGTGCCATTAGAATTAACGAGAAAGAAAAGGGGCTTGTGAAAGACTTTAGGCATTTTGTCACCAAGTTGGTGCCGCCGGACCACTATTATCACCACAATGATTTAACCGAGAGAACGGAAAATTTAGTCTGTGAACCGGGTGCCTCAGATTGCCTCAACGGCCACTCGCACATTTTGCATTTGCTGATGGGGGCGACCAGCGAAACCCTGTCGGTGATTGACGGCAAACTGATTTTAGGCACCTGGCAGCGCATTTTCTTTATCGAATTGGATACCGGCAGGCCAAGAGAAGTCTTAATAAAAATTATGAGTGATTAACATGTTTCGAGTTGGTTTGGGCATTGATAGTCATCGGTTAACCACTAAAAAATCCGGTCGTCATTTAAAGTTGGGCGGTATTGTTATCGGTCGGGTTAAAGTTGCCGCCCGTTCTGATGGCGACGTTATTTTACACGCCCTATGCAACGCTTTGTCTCAAGCGTTAGGGGGCGGTTCTTTCTCTAAGGTGGCCGATGCTTTGTGGTGTCGGGGAATTTCTGATAGCCAGAGTTATGTTAAAGTTTTTTCCGGCCAGATGAGAGAAGCCGGTTATAAATTAAGCAATGTTGGTGTGGTAGTGGAAGCGGGAAAACCAAAACTGGAAATGTTTAATTTTGCCATCAGGCAACACTTGGCCAATTTACTGGGCTTGAAAGAGGACCAAGTCGGTTTAACGATTACTTCCGGAGAAAAATTAACGCCTTTTGGTCAGGGAAAAGGCGTTCAAGCAACGGTAATTGTTTTATTGGAGAAAAAATGAAACTGTTAGCGCCCGCCAAAATTAATCTCGGGTTGTCTATCGAAAAGAAGTTAGCCGATGGCTATCATCAGGTAAGTTTGGTTAATTGTCAGGTGAGTTTATTTGACGAGATCAGGCTTAAAACCAATAGTCAGGCAAAAATTCCTTTCGGTCAAAAGAACACGGTTGTTAAGGCCCTGAAACTTTTAGGCAAGGATTTTAACGTGCAAATCAATAAAAATATTCCGGTTGGGTCCGGTTTGGGCGGGGGCAGCAGCGACGCCGCTCAGGTGTTAAAACAGTTTAAGCGTTTAGACTTGGCCCCAAAAGTTGGTATGGACGTGGCTTATGCCGGTTTGGGCGGGGTGAAGCTAGAGAAACAGGGCAGTGTTAAGGGCTCCAGGTTTACTGTTTTGCCGGATTTGCCCGACTGTTATTTAGTTGTCTGTATCCCCAAAAAACAATTAAAAACAAAATTGGCCTATCAACAGATTGACAAAATGAAATTAAAAAAAACGACACTGGAATTACTGGTGCGGTCAATTAAAAATAGCAATTTACCAGAAATTGCTAAAAACCTAACCAATGATTTTAGTTCTTTAGCTAAAAGGGTCTGTCTGGAAATTGAAGTCATCCAGAAAAGATTATTAGACAGTGGAGCGTTAGGAGTGTCGATTTCCGGTAAAGGCCCGGCGGTTTTTGGAATTTTTAAGACAAAACACTCAGCCGCTAAAGCAACGTTAAGCTTACAAAGGCAATATCCACAGACGTATTTAGTTCAACCATTAAAGGACGTTTATGTTTACCAGGGATAAAACCAGGGTGGTGCGTATTGGTAAGTTAAAAATCGGTGGCGGCAATCCGATTCGGGTGCAGTCAATGACCCAGACAAAAACTCCCGACGTTGCCGCCACAGTCAAGCAAATTCATGAATTGGAAAAAGCCGGCTGTGAAATCATTCGGGTAACGGCGCCGGACATGGAATCGGCCAAAGCTTTGGGAGAGATCAAAAAGCAAATAAACATTCCTTTGGTCGTCGACATTCATTTTCAGTATTTATATGCCTTAGAAGCGATAAAGCAAGGAGTCGATAAAGTCAGGATTAACCCCGGCAACATCGGCGGACCGGACAAAATTAAAGCCGTGGTTAATGCCTGCAAAGCCAAAGGCATTCCCATTCGCATCGGCGTTAACATGGGCTCTTTGGAAAAAGATTTATACGCTCAGTATGGCAAGTTTGGGGTGCCGCGGGTGATCTTGGAATCGGCCCGGCGGCAGATTAAGTTGCTGGAAAAGTTAAAGTTTTACGATACGGTTGTGTCTTTAAAGGCCTCGGACGTGAACATGGCGATTCAAGCTTACGAATTATTTGCAAAGGAATACGATTACCCGTTACATGTTGGCATTACCGAGGCTGGAACAGAATGGGCGGGGAGCCTCAAGAGTGCCGTCGGGATCGGTTCAATTTTAAGCCGGGGCTTAGGGGATACGATTAGGGTGTCAATTGCCGCCGATCCGGTAGAGCAAGTTAAGGTTGGTTGGGAAATTCTTAAATCACTGGGCTTGAGGCAAAAAGGGGTAACGATTATTGCTTGCCCAACCTGTGGCCGGACGGAAATTGATTTAAAGGGTTTGGCAAAGAAAGTTGAGGCGGCCCTAAAAGAGATTGAAGCGCCGATTAAAGTAGCGGTAATGGGTTGTGTGGTTAACGGCCCGGGCGAATCACGGTTTAGTGATATTGGAATTTCCGGCGGCAGAAAAAAGGCGGCCATTCACCGGGGCGAAAAAGTCATTAGGATTGTTGAAGAGCAGGAGGCTTTACCGATATTCATTGAGGAAATAAAAAAGGTACTGGTGGAAAAAGGCTATCCTGAAGAAGCTAAAAAACTTTAAACAGTAACACTTATTTAGCCGATCGGCTAGTTAGATGTTACGCTCCCAGATTCTGGGTTTGGGTTTGCCACCAGGCGATGGCTTTATCCAATTCTTTGCCGTCAAAATCCGGGAACAGGGTGTTGCAGAAATAAAGCTGGGTGTAAGCGATTTGCCACAACATAAAGCCGGAGAGGCGGGTGTTGTTTTGGCCGGTGCGGATTAAAAGATCGGGATCGGGCAGACCCCGAGTATCTAGGTTTTGAATAATGTCTGTTTCAGAAATACAATAAGGAGTCTCCTTGCAGGCCTGCAAGGAGACTCCTTGTAGGAAAGAATTCACCGCCCGGACCAGTTCGTCGCGGCCGCCGTAGTTGATGGCGATCGTTAAGGTTAATTTTTTATTCCGGCTGGTTTTTTTGAGCCATTGGTTAAACAAATCCTGAATGTCTGAGGGAAGCTTGGAAGCGTCGCCGATTAAATTTAACTTGACGTTTTTTTGATTTAGCTTGGCCAGATTTTTGGAGAACAAGAGGCGCAATAACTTAAAATATTTATCTACCCAAGCCTTGCCCCGGCGCCAGTTTTCGGTGGAGAAAACCCAGAAAGTTAAGTAGGAGATTTTAAGTTCCAAGCAGCGATCGATCAACTGGTTCATGGTGACTTCGACTGCCTGCTGGTGGCCGGCAAATTCCGGCAGACCTTTAGCTTTGGCCCAGCGGCGGTTGCCGTCGCAGATAATCGCAATATATTTGGGGGTCATAGCGCCTGAAAGCCGAGCGAGTACTGTAACAGTTCGATAATCCAGTAAGCGGCAAAAATGATGGCAAAACCAACTAGGGCGTTGACGATCATTTGCTGGCCCTGTTTGGTTTTTTCCGGGTTGCCGGCGGAGACAAAAATAGTAAAGCCGCCGAAGAAAAACATCACAAATAAAACCAGCCCGGCAATGACAAACACAAACGGCAGAACGGCATTAATGATATCCGCTGGTTCAGTTAAAGCACCAAAATTCCATTGGGTTAGTTTTTTTACTCCCGCTAAAGCACCAATGTCTTCATCAATCTTGTAGCCGCCAAGATCGAGAGCTAGCTTACTCATAGTTTAAGAATTCCCAATATATCTACCCCAATAAATCTTAACAAAAACACCGAGAAGAGAATAAATAAAATACCCGAGATGGCCGAGGTAATAATCTCTTTGCCCTCGTTAATCTTTTCCGGATTGCCGCCGGCTAAAATAATTGTTACCCCACCCCAAAGTGAAAGCAAAACTGCCAGTCCTCCGCCGATAGCAATCGACCAACCCAAGATCCATTTGACGAGTTCAGCCGGGTCGGTAGGAATGTAGCCTAGGGCAGTATTAACATACCCAGGAGTTATTGTTCCTGTACAAATCCAAATGCCCGGGTCACAAGTTTGACCAGGAGGGCAACCAGTTGAACGACAGTCTGCAAAAATTGGGCGAGGAAAGAGAAGGGTTAAAAAAACAAAACAAGATAATGTTATTAAAACTTTCTTCATCACCTCAAGTTTAGCACAAAACACCCGCCAGAGGCGGGCAGGTGTTAGAATGAAATCATGAGAAAATGGCTGATTTTATTACTAATAGTATTGGGCGGTGTTCTCTGGCGCCAGGCGTTGGCGCTTGACCCGATCGAAGATTTACAAAACCAGATCAACGAGCTCTCCCGCGCCCGGGAGCAAAGCATTACCGCTACTAAACCGCTGGAGTCCGAGTTGACCCGGCTGCAGCAGCGCCTTAACAGTATTACTGCCGGCATTGCTAAGGCCAAAGACGATTTGCGCGCTCTGGAAGCCAGCATTGCCCAAAGGGAAGAGGAGTTTTCCGTCCAATACGCCCTTTTATCCGAACGGGTGCTGTCTTATTACAAAGCCTCGCGGGCGCCGGCGACTTTTTTGGTTTTGTTCACTTCCGGCCCGTCCGGCAACCTGGCCCGCGATCTTTTCTACCGGGGGGTAGTGACCGACCGGGACAAAGACATTATTGCCCAAATCAGCCAAGACTTGATTCAGTTAGACACTGACAAAAAGAAACTTGAGGCCGACCGGGTCCGCTTGGCTAATCTCCAAGCCAAAGTCGATAAAGAAGCCGAGTTTTTTGAGGGCGAGATCGCCGGCGCCAAAGCCTACCAGTCTAAACTCTCCCAGCAGATTGCCTCTTTAACTCAAAAGCAGCAGTCGATTTTGGGTCAAAGACTGTCCGGCTTGAATCTGCCCCAGTCGTTGGGAGCCGGGCCTTTATATTGCACTGACGACCGTACCCGGGACCCGGGTTGGTCAGGCTTTGCTTTCTTCACTTACGGCATTCCTCATCGGGTGGGCATGAACCAGTACGGCGCTTTGGGACGGGCTAAAGCCGGGCAGACCCACGAACAGATTCTTCAGGCTTACTTTGCCAATTTTAGTTTTGAAACCAGGAGCGTCGATATCGATGTCCAAGGCTACGGCCGGATGCCGATCGAGACCTATCTTTTGGGAATTTACGAAATGCCCGGTGATTGGCCGCCGGCGGCGCTGCAGGCCCAAGCGATTGCCGCCCGGTCTTACGCGCTCGCTTACACCAATAACGGCGCCAGTTCTATTTGTACTACCCAAAGTTGCCAAGTGTATAAAGGCGGTAACAAGGGTGGTGGTTGGGAAGAAGCAGTCAAGGCCACGGCCGGGAAAACCATGGTTTCCGGCGGCCAACCGGTAACTGCCTGGTATTCTTCGACCGACGGCGGCTACACTTTTTTCAACAGCGACGTTTGGGGCGGGTCGCAGCGGCCGTGGACTAAACGGTTGCAGGATACCAGCGGCAATGTTGGCAGCTTCGGTGAATTAAACGAGCGGGCTTATGACAAAGAATCGCCCTGTTTTTACTCGGCTCAAGGCTGGCGCAGCCAATATGCCAATTCCGCCTGGTTAAAGAGCGCGGAGGTGGCCGATATTGTTAACAGCTTAATGTTGGCTAAAGCCGACTCGGGTGCGGCCGATCATCTTTATCAGACCGACAAACCCCATCCTTACGGCGGCGAAGTCTGGAATGAGGACAAGGTCAAGACCGAACTGCGAAGCCGGAACCTTACCCCTTATAACAATATTAACAGCGTCAGTATTAGCGCCGATTTTGGCTCGGGCACAACCACGACTGTTTCAGTCAGCGGCGACGCCGGCAGTCAATCATTTTCCGGGAGCGAGTTTAAAAACTACTTTAACCTGCGGGCGCCGGCCAACATTCAGATTGTCGGGCCATTATATAATGTAGAGAGAAAATAAATGCCGGATATTTTTGTCGGTCAAAAATACGAAACAGTGGCAGACCGCTTAAGCAAAGAAAAAAGACGGGGCGGTCACGCTTTCAGCGCCTTTTGCTTGCTGCCCGGCAAGGTGCGTTTTGAAACCCAGGAGACACACGAAAAAATCATTCTCTTACTTCGCCAACATTGGTTTACCCAATTAAAGTGGATTATTACCGCCGTCATTATGGTGTTTGTGCCCCTTAGCTTGAATCAGATTCCGCTTTTGGATTTTTTATCGGATAAGGGCCAGCTGATGGCAATCATCATTTGGTATCTTTTGGTGGTCGCTTTTGTGTACGAGCAGTTTATCAGCTGGTACTTTCATGTTTTTATCATCACCGACGAACGGGTGATCGATGTCAATTTTTATAATCTTTTATACAAAGAAGTTTCCGAAGCCAAAATCGACAACATCGAAGACGTCACTTACCGCCAAGGGGGAGTGATCCGGGCGCTTTTAAATTTTGGCGACGTCAACATGCAGACGGCCGGAGAGAAACGGGAGTTTATGATCGAAGACGTGCCCTTGCCCGGCCGGGTAGTGAAAATCTTAAACGAATTAAAACTTGAAGAAGAGCACGAAAAAATTATCGGGAGAGTCAGATGACGCCGTTTGACCAGTTTTTACAATTTTTGGTTGCCGGTTGGCGGCTGGACGTGGCCATCTTAGCCAAACTCGGCGTCTGGTTGTTTTTGCTTTTATACTTGGGTTTTAGCTTGGTGGTCGTCAGGCAGGTCAAGTTAATGAGCCACACGGTTAACGGCTTTTTGGAAAACCAGCTGTCAATTATGGCCTGGGCCTTGGTATTATTGGCAGTGGCGGTATTTATTTTTAGCTTGTTTTTCTTATGAATTTACAGATAGCCAAAATCGTCGGCAGTGTCAGCGGCAGCGGCTGGTCGCAGGTGCACTCGTTTGCGCCCGATGACGCCGCCAAACGCAAAAGCCACGGTGAATTGCTGGCGGCGATCAGTTTTAAAGCCAAAGCGGAAATCGAAATCAGCTCTTTTGGCAGTGAGATAGTGAAACGGCTCCAGGAAATTTATTACAGCAACGAGGCTGGGTCGGTGTTAACCAAATTGAGCCAGACAATTGAAACTTTGGCGGCCGAGTGGTTGGGCCAGGTGGAACTGGAAATAGTCGCCCTCGTTGCCTGGGGCGACTATCTTTATGCCGCCCGAAACTTAAGCGGTCAGGTGTGGATTTTAAGAGGTGAGGCGCTGGTGAAGTTATTTACTGCCGCCAGCAGCGGGATAGAAACAATCTCCGGCAAGTTAATCCCGGGCGATGCTTTAGTGGCGGCCACCAGCCAGTTTGACCAATTAGTGCCCGAAGGCAGTCTGCGGGGAGCCTTAAAACAGGAAACGGCCGAGTCGGCAGCCGAGAGTTTAACTGCCCAAGTCCACGGGCATGCCAATAACAGCCAAGCGGCGGCAGTGGTAGTCAAAATCCCGGGAGTGGTTGAGCCCGCCTTCGCTAAGGCTCCGGCGAGGCAAGCCGAGCCAAAGGAGAAGATTGATTATAAAGCCAAACTGGTCGAGTTTATCAGCCGGTTTAAACCGAAAAGAAAAATTGAAATTTTCGTCGGCGCCCACGGCAATAAAACCCGCCGTTTG
>Ga0209211_10012936_pt1 | contig 10418 bp, 12 predicted proteins | sample RifGroA2_FD_183992 | JGI IMG/M metagenome (GOLD analysis project Ga0209211, IMG submission 183992) | Groundwater microbial communities from Rifle, Colorado, USA - Groundwater A2 (SPAdes) (version 2) | ecosystem: Environmental > Aquatic > Deep subsurface > Groundwater | place: Rifle, Colorado...
TGCAATCCCTATATCCGCCTTTTTCAATGCAGGAGCATCGTTTACCCCGTCTCCAGTCATTGCCACGACATGACCCTTTTTCTTCAGGGCATCAACAATCCTGATTTTATGCTCGGGGTTTACTCTTGCATAAATTGCAATGTCCTCAACAGCATCTTCCAGATTTTTTATCTCATCAAGCTGCTGCCCTGTTATTGATTTGCCTTCCAGCCCAATCTCTTTTGCAACAGCCTTTGCAGTGATTTCGTGGTCTCCTGTAATCATTACAATCTTTATTCCTGCTGTCTTGCATTTCTCAATTGCAAGCTTTACCTCTTCTCTTGGAGGATCCATCATTGCCTGCAGGCCGACAAAAACCATGTCTTTTTCAGGGGCTTTTGAGGGGGCTGGATTATAGGCAAATGCCAGCACTCTTAATGCCTGCTGCGCAAATTCCCTGTTCATTTGCAGTATTTTGTCTTTATCTTCCTTTGCAAGCTTCTTTACTTTTCCGTTTATGAGGAAATGCGAGCATTTTGCAATCAATACATCAGGAGCGCCTTTTGAATAAGCAATCTCTTTTTTCCCTATTTTATGGATTGTAGTCATCATCTTCCTTTCCGAAGTGAATCCTGTCTCCCCAACTCTCGAGTATTTCTCGATTAAATCATCCTGCAGCAGCCCTGCTTTTGCGGCGCTGACTATCAAAGCCCCTTCTGTCGGATCTCCTATGACTTTATTTTCCTTTATTTCAGCATCATTGTTCAATGCTCCGATAACAAGAAGCAAGTCAATTTCCTCAGATTCTGCTTTTTTGCCGTTAAAAATAAAATCCCCTTTTGACTCATAGCCTGAGCCGGTAACCTCAACAATTTTTCCATTCACAAACAGCTTTTTAACAGTCATCTGGTTCACTGTCAAAGTCCCTGTCTTGTCCGTGCATATGACTGTAGTAGAGCCTAAAGTTTCAACGCTGGGCAGCTTTCTTATCAGCGCGTGCCTTTTGAGCATCCTCGTAGTGCCTATTGCCAATGATATTGTTACAACAGCAGGCAATCCTTCCGGAACAGCAGCGACAGCAAGGCTCACTGCCACAATAAGGAACTCCAATACTTTCCCTCCCTTTATGACTCCAGTAATAAACACTATTGCCGCGATAACTATAGTTATTGCTCCAAGCCATTTGCCAAGCTGATTCAGCTTTTTCTGCAGAGGCGTTTCCTCAGTCTCGACTTCCTGTATTAAAGTCGCTATCCTTCCTATTTCTGTCTGCATGCCTGTTCCTGTAACAACCGCCTCTCCCCTGCCGCTTGTTACAATTGTGCCGGAATAAACCATATTCTTCCTGTCAGCCAATGCTATTTTTTCAGGCAGCGCGTCTGTAATCTTCTTTACAGGAGTGGACTCTCCTGTCAAAGCCGCCTCCTGGATTTCAAGGTTGAACGAGGCAATTACTCTGGCATCAGCCGGAACTTTATCTCCTATTTCAAGAATCAAAATATCGCCGGGCACGATTTCTTTAGCATCAATATCTATTTTCTTGCCCTCTCTCTTGACAGTTGCTTTCAGCGATGCAAGTTTTTTCAGCGCATCAATAGCCTTTTCCGCTTTGTACTCCTGTATAAACCCAAGAACTGCAATGAGGGCAAGTATTACCGCAATTACGACAGCATCAACATATTCTCCCAATATAGCAGAGATTATCACAGCAGCAATCAATATCCAAATAACAACACTCTTAAATTGGGAGATAAAAATCTTAAGTGGAGAAATCTTTTTTTCTTCCCTTATCTCATTTAACCCGTACTGCTCAAGCCTCCTTTTGGCTTCAGAGGAGCTTAAGCCTCCTGCTGCTACATTAAGCTCTTTCAGCACATCATCTGCTTTCTTGCTGTATTGCATAGGCTATTTCATCCTCTTCCTGCATTTTTGCAATTAAGCTGCTTTTAAACATTTCTATCCACAGAGCCGCTTGGAGCGCTTATTTTTTCTTCATTTTTTGCGGCTGTCGCATCCTTCAGCTTTATAACAAAGTACTCCATGCAGTCAATCCCGCAGAAAGACGCCTTTCTCTTCGCGTCATCAGGCCCGAACAATATAGTATAGTTGCTCTGGCTGTAGAAGTTCAGGAAATTTGAGCAGGTTGCGCATGTCTTCTCATGCTCCCTCAGCCTTCTCTTGATTTTCTCCTCAAGAAGCCTTTTGGTGTTTATTCCCCCATTGTCCAAGTCAGTCTTCATACGCATAAGCTCCTGATAATTCAGCGCATCAATCATATCCTCATATGCATTTCCCATTTATTCTTCACCCCTCTCTTCAAATTTTAAATACCATTTATTAGCATCATCATCAAACAAGAACACTACATTGTACTTTTTTTTCTCATCAAGCGTAAACAGAAGAGGCATTGGTATAGTTGTTTCGTAGCTGCTTCCACGTTTGTATAGTTTTCTTCTGAGTTCTTTCATTGGATTTTATTTTTCTTTTATCTTGAAAATTTTTCCTTCCTTTGGGTCTAGGCTCGCCCAATGAGGCTCGCATTGATTTGATGTGAGCATTCACAACCGCCACATTTGGGCGGAAATGCTGATGTGCCTTTCTGTCCTAATTGAATTATAATATACTTATTTTTTAACTTATTTATTTACTTATATTTAAAGTTATCTAATGGTTAAGAATATAAAATACTTAGTTTTATACTTATTTTAGTACTTATATATAAGAGTTTTGGATTTGGCGCTTCTACTGGACTTTCTTTCATTTTTTTAGAACAATATTTTTAAATGAAATGACATTTTCATGAAAAATGAAGACAAGATATCATGAAACTTCTCTTGTCCCATATTTTAAGGAGTTGAAAAAGTATCCTCCTTTGGGCGGGGATGAGGAATCTGGCCTGCTCCGTAGAATGAAAGATGATCCTGAAGCAAAAAAACTGGTTATACGAGCTTATACTCGTTTTGTAGTTCAAGTAGCGAATGAATATAAAGAATGTGGACTTCCTCTTCCTGAGATTATTGCTGAGGGAAATACAGGACTCATTAGAGCAGCTGATAAGTTTGATCCCTTTTTAGGATACAAATTCAGCACATATGCCATATGGTGGATAAGGCGGAGGATACAAATGGCGTTTGATCAATCTAAAAGCGTGAGAAGACCCGTAAATGTTATGGACAACTCCCGTAAAGTTAATAGGTACTTAGACCTTTTCTATCAAAATCATGAAAGATATCCTACAGAAGAGGAGATAGCAAACGCTCTGGAGATTACTATCCAAGCCGCAAGAAAAGCATTGAGTAGTATGAAACCTGAACGTTCTATTGACTCCCCTTGGAGAGAAGAAGAAACATTTTATCCAACAGAAATCCAGATTTCCCTGATGAACTACGAGGAAAATCCTGACGTAGTCCAACAACATACCAAGGAAGTTATAGGTGATCAGCTTCATAAAGCAATGGAATGTCTTACCAAGCGTGAAAGAATAGTCTTAAAAGCGCACTATGGGTTTGATGATAAAGATATGACTCTTGCTGAGATAGCGAAACAGTTTGGTGTTTCAAGGGAAAGAGTAAGACAAATAAAAAATAGGGCTCTCGAAAAACTGTCTGAGGAGTTTGTGTCAGACCCAAGAGAAATTGAAGGATTGAGTTTGGAAGAGCTTATTTCAAGAATTTAAGGCGAAAAAGTAAACTCCTAAATTCCCTACAAAATTATGCGAATAGAAAAAACTCAAGAAGTTTTAATTGAAGACTATCTGATAAAATGGTTTTAGACTCACAAGCAAGCATGGAAGCATATTCTATGGAGGTATATAGGTGTGCAGAAAAATACCCTAATTTCTTGAGTCCTGAGCGGCAGCTCCAACTTTCGCCACTTGCAAGAGCGGGCGACCAGAAAGCGATCCAAGAACTGTGTGAAGCTAATTTGCGCTATGTTATATCAGTTGCAAAAGAATACGAAAGGAGGGTAGAAAGTCTGCTGCCATTGGATGATCTAATAGGAAGTGGAAATAAAGGACTTGTCAAGGCTGCTATAAAATTTGATGGAACAAAAGGTAGCTTCATTACTTATGCCAGAATATGGGTACATCAGGGAATATTAAGCGCACTTGCAGAAGAAACCAGCCCCTATCTCATACCTATAGAGAAAGGGGGTTTATTAAGAAAAATTAATAAGTTTGTAGAATCATATTGTGAACTACCCCGAGTTTCGCTTTGGGCTCAACTCGGGGCGTCCAGTGAGTGTTTAGCCAGCATAGCTTAGCAAAGTTTTCTGAGGTAAGAATTGCCTTTGTTCCCAGTGTTTTTTCTGGCTTTCTTTTACGTATCTTCTTACTGTTTCTGCCGTGACTACGCCGACAGTTCTGTGGAAATATCCAGCACTCCAGAATTTTTTGCCCCAGAGCTTGTTATGGAACAGGTACCAGTGCCCTTTGCGCATCTTTCTGCTTGCATACATTTTAAGTTCGCGCGCTAAATCCTTGATGGAGTAGTTTTTCCAGTCCTCAACAAAAAGGTGAATATGGTCTGGACCGCAATCAATTGCGGCAACATGAACTTTAAGCTGCTGCGCTCTCTCAACAAGATAAGCTATGGTAAGTTCTCGCGCAAGCGGCTCGCGGAATATGTCGCGCCTGTATGCCGGCGTGAACTGCAGGTGCAGGTTTGTCTCGCCAACAGTGTGGGCACTATGTTTTAGCTCGTTTTTCATTTTTTGCTCCGATGGTTTTTTATAGAAGACAGCTCACGCTAGTTTAGCATGAATTTTTACAGAGCGCAACCATCACGCGCTCGATTTTTTCTTTTTTTACTAGAATAAGAACATTGCGAAGCGGCGTATCTATAGACCTGCTTTCAACTGCGGATTTCGCTTTGGGCTCAATCCGCAAGGGTTCAGCAGGTCACGCCGCTCCTAAATCTCAAGAGCATCCTGGAGATTCCCCATCTATAAGCCATATAGCCGAACAACTTGATGTGAGCGCCAAAGCTGTCAGAGATGCTATGGAGAGCGTTGTCCATACTGTTTCATTAAACAGCGCTCCAGGTAACAATAACGGCTCAAGCTCGTATAATCCTATAGAAGCAGAGGCTTCCAGAGCTGTTCAAGCAGAAAGCCCTGATGCTGATTTGTCAAGGCAGCAATTAGAAGAAAAAGTAGAGCAGTTTCTTTCGCGCCTTGAATCAAAGTACCCAAAGCAAGCCAAAATCATTCGATTGTATTTCGGAATTGGCGGTGAGACTAAAACTCTTGAGGAAATTGGAGCAAAACTTGGAGTAACCAGAGAGGGGGCAAGGCAGATTAAAGAAGAAGCCCTTAGAAAATTAAGATTCTTAGCAAAGGAGGGCGGAAAATCAATTGACGATTACCTATAGAGAAGCAATAATTTTTAACCAAATAATTTAAAAACACCCTTTAATAGCCTAAATCATGGCTTTCATATTTTCAAACCTGATTGGGGCTTTTGTATTTGACGAAAATTTTCATGTAAAAGAGCAGATAATATTCAGGAATCTGTCAGATTACCAAAACAAAAGCAACACATTAAACATGCTCCAATCGAAATATCCTGATGCAAAGCACCCTGAGGGAAAGCAGTTAAGCGAGATTCTTGCATATTTTAAAAAAAAAGAGTTTTTTCATGAATTTTACAGGAAGAACATAGACATCACAAGAATCGGCATCAGGAATTCTGTTGCCGAGGATTTGCTGATAATCCAGGCTGTCGGCTGTATTGAAGATTTGGACAAAGCCATAAATCTGCTTGCCAAGAGATTAAGGGAATGGTACGGGCTCCATAATCCCGAGTTTTCAAGAAGCATTGAAAATAACGAAAAATTTGCGCAGATAATATTGAAAAAGAAAAAAGAAGAGCTGCTTAAAGAGCTTAATATAAAAAAAGAGGAGAGCATCGGGGCTGATCTGAAGCAGGAAGACCTGGATGCGATTATGGAGCTTGCATCTGAGATAGTCAGGCTGTGCAACTTAAGAAAAAAGCAGGAAAATTACATTGAGTCTGCAATGAAGAATTTCTGCCCTAATCTGATGGCAGTCGCGGGCGTCCTTACAGGCGCAAAACTGATTGAGCAGGCTGGCGGCCTGAAAAAGCTCAGCATAATGACTTCTTCAACAATCCAGATTTTAGGCGCTGAAAAGGCGCTTTTTAGGCATATGAAGACCGGCGCAAAGCCACCCAAATACGGCTTAATCTATTCCCACACCATTATACAAAAGCAGAAGCATGAGAACCAGGGAAAGGCTGCAAGGGCATTGGCGGATAAAATATCCATTGCAGTCAAGGTTGACTATTTCAAGGGGGAGTTTATCGGAGAAAAACTGAGAAAAGAACTGGAGGATAAGTTTGTGCAGCAATGAAAAAAGAAATTAAAATTATAAAATCAAAGACATTTGAGGTTTACGAGTCCGGAGAGGGAAAATTCAGGAGGTTATACACTGAAAATCTCGTTCCGGGAAAGAACGTTTACGGGGAAAGGCTTGTTGTCCAAAATAAGTCTGAGTACAGGGACTGGAATGCCTACAAGAGCAAATTATGCGCTGTCATCCTTAAAGGAGCCCCAAACATTTTCATACGGAGAAATGATGTTGTGCTTTATCTTGGAGCAGCCTCAGGCACTACAGTAAGCCATGTTTCCGATATTGTCGGGGAAGATGGATTTATTTTTGCTGTGGATATAGCGCCAAGGGTAATGAGGGATCTAATGTTCCTGTGCTACGAAAGGAAAAACATTGCCCCGATTCTTGAAAGCGCCGGCAAAATAAATGCAATCTCTGAAAGAATCTCGCAGGCTGATGTGGTTTATCAGGACGTTGCCCAAAAAGACCAGCTCGAGATATTCCTGAAAAACATTGACATTTTTCTCAAGGACAAAGGATACGCCCTGCTGGCACTGAAGGCGAGAAGCATTGATGTAACAAGAAATCCAAGGGAAATCTTCAAGGAAGTCAAGCACAAGCTGGAAAGCAGGTTTACTCTGATTGATTACAGGGAACTTGCCCCATTCCAAAAGGATCATGCGATGTTCATCTGCAAGAAGTGATTAAAAGGCAGCGTTGAAAATGAAGGTTAGCAGCCTTAAGGCGAGCCCATTTAATGGATACATAAAAAGAGGTCAGAGGGTCGGCTCCTACGGAGCATGACCGATATATAGTTACGGACTTAAATAATTGAGCAATAATTCTTCCGCCATTATATCAGGAGGACACAAAGTATTTTCAATCAATCATTTGTGTCCGAGATTATAGGAACGATAGTGACAACACTTAAATAATCAAAGAATAAATTTAAATAAAACCCATCAGGCAACTTCTGAAAATGGAGATGTCAATACACCTGGCAACATCTTTGGCTTTAGCTGCAGCCCTATACCCTTTTTTTGGGTGGGTTTCACTGCTTGTTGCGGTAGGGGGCTTTCTTATAGACATTGACCATTATTTTTGGTATATTTACAAGACAAAAAAATTCAGCATAAAAGGATGCTATGATTATTATATGCTGCCTCCTAAAAACGGGAATTTTTTTAATAGCAAAGATTCACTTTTGATTTTTCATACGATAGAAGTGATAATGCTAATCCTAATTTTGGCTTTATTTAATGAACACATAAGATTTATCCTGTTTGGGCTGCTTCTTCACTTTTCCCTTGATGTGTATTATAGGCTCACTAAGGCGAAATACTTATTTCTTTCACAGCCTTCTGTCATATGGTTTCTCATTAGGTCTAAGAAAAATTCAGCCCAAAAAAGTTAATTCATTAAATCTCTAAGATATATTTTTAAACCTTGCTCTATTTGTTTCAATTATGATAAAAGCCGTAATCTTCGACCTTGACAACACGCTCATAGACTTCATGAAAATGAAGAAGCTGGCCTGCGAGGCTGCCATAGATGCAATGATTGATGCAGGGCTTGAAGCTGACAAGAAAAAGGCAATGCAGGCTTTATTCAGGCTTTATGACAAATACGGCTATGAGGATGCCACAATATTTCAGAAATTTCTTATGCAGTTAACAGGCAAAATAAACTATAGGATACTGGCTAACGGCATTGTGGCATACAGGAAAATAAGAAGCGGCCTGCTTGAGCCTTACCCTCATGTAGACTATACATTGTTTAAGCTTAAGGAGAGGAAAGTAAAGCTTGCCATTCTCTCAGATGCCCCTAGATTAAAGGCATGGATAAGGCTTGCTGCCATGAAGCTGACGAATTTCTTTGATGTGGTAGTTACTTTAGAAGACACAAACAAGCTGAAACCCCACAGATTCCCTTTTAAGAGAGCGCTTGAAAAGCTGAATGTGAAGCCTGAAGAATGCCTCATGGTAGGAGACAGGCCTGAAAGAGATATAAAAGGGGCAAAGACAATTGGGATGAGGACATGTTTTGCTAGATACGGCAATACTAATGCAGAGAAAACAAATGCTGATTATGAGATAAATGACATTAAGGAGTTGCTAAATACTGTCAAAATCAGGAGGCATTGAAAAGTCTCTTTTAGTGTTTTTACTCATAATTTAGCTAAACATTTAAATATTACTTCTAAAATAACAATAATCTGAGGTGCGTAACATGGCAAGAGGAAGATGCATGAAGTGTAAAAAAGAAGTTGAGATTAAGGATGGCAAGGAAGTGACCATGAAGAATGGCATGAGCGCAATGAAGGGAGTATGCGCCGCATGCGGAACAAAGGTTTTCAGGATTCTGGGGAAAGCTAAAAAATAATGCTATTGCTTAATTATTTCTTTCTTTTTCTTTATATCTTATATACTTTATATCCATTAAGAATAAATAACTGCTTAGCATAAACGTCTTTTAGGGGGTGCGGAGTTGTAAGGCTCAAAAACCCTGCAATGCTGCTATAAGTTTTTAACAATGATTTTGGCAAGAGCTCAGCAATGCTGATTTCATCTCAGTTGAGGCCCATCGACCGGCAAGACTGATTGCCAGAAGAATATGGCACATTATGCAAGGGCATCAGCACAAAGCTGGACTTGCAGCCACAGCCCCTTTGTTTTTAAAACTGAGACACTTCTTCGGTAAAATACATTATATAATGGCGGAACTAAATAATTGAGCAGTAATTCTTCCGCTATTATATCAGGAGGACACAAAGTATTTTCAATCAATTATTTGTGTCCGAGATTATATTTAATCCTATAATTGCGCCTATATCCTCGCGCTCTCAATAGCCGTCTTACAATTGCACTCCCAGTCCTTAATCTTTGAAATAGAACTCAATAATAATTTCTTGACATTTTCTGCATTGTCCTTCATTACATGTAATATCTCACCTATGCTAACGGCAGGTCTATCTTCCATAAAGCAGTCGTAGTCTGTTGACATGGCTATTGGCTGGTAGCATATTCCCGCTTCCCTTGCCAAAACTGCTTCAGGAACAGTTGTCATGTTAATTGCATCGCAGCCCCAGCTTCTGAACAGATGTGATTCTGCCTTTGTGGAGAATCTCGGCCCTTCTATTGTAATTATTGTGCCTTTTTTGTGATGGGAGACGCCAAGCTCTTTTGCAGTTTCAATAATAGCATTCCTTAATTTTGGGCAGAAAGGCTCTGCCATTGGAATATGGCATACTTCAACGCCTTCATAAAAAGTCTGGTGCCTTTTTGTTGTCCTGTCAATGAACTGGTCAATGAAAACAAGATCGCCGGGCTTGATTTCTTCCCTTAAAGAGCCGCAGGCAGTTGGCGCTATGATATGGGTTACGCCAAGCTCTTTCATAGCCCATATATTTGCCCTGTAATTGACGTTTGTAGGATAAACCCTATGATTATCGCCATGCCTTGGAATCACAACAACAGGAATTCCTTTTACAGTGCCTGTAGTGACTAAATCAGAAGTTGAGCCATAAGGTGTATGAACCTTTATTCTTTTGGCATCTGGCATTATCTTTGGGTCATCAACGCCAGAGCCCCCTATAATCCCTATTTTAACCATAGAGGAAAAGAATTAGCAAGGCATTTAAATAATTTGCTTATAATGCCCTCTAAAATATCCTCTTAAACTTCCTTCTTTTCATCCGCATAAACACCAAGCCGTTCCAATGCTCTATCTGCTTATGCAAATACAAGTTTCCTGTTATTGTAATATAATCTAATTTCTGAGAACCTCTCAAAATTAGCCACCCCCTACGAATCCCCTAATTCTTAAAAATATTTAGAGGATTAGTGGTATAAAAACCTTTGTTTTTCTCGTATGGTAAAAAGTATACTGGGATATTTTTGTAATTAATTTTGCGGAATTTTTTGGCATTTTATCTCCTCAAAGAATCGTTTTAAGTATTCTTCCATAAACTTATGGTATGTATTAGGCACTTCTCGATAACTTAAATTCTAGTAAATTATATTCTCTATCACCAAAAAAATTAAATAGTAGTTAGCTACATTGTAGCTAAAATGCTAAAAGAGACAAAC
>Ga0209211_10012937_pt1 | contig 10417 bp, 7 predicted proteins | sample RifGroA2_FD_183992 | JGI IMG/M metagenome (GOLD analysis project Ga0209211, IMG submission 183992) | Groundwater microbial communities from Rifle, Colorado, USA - Groundwater A2 (SPAdes) (version 2) | ecosystem: Environmental > Aquatic > Deep subsurface > Groundwater | place: Rifle, Colorado...
TGGTGCATCCGGTCGCTGAGTCCGACCACCGTAAGCGCCGTCTCCACATGCTCCCGGCGTTCTTTCTTTGAAAGTGAAGTCAGCAAAAGCGGGAGTTCGACATTCTCAAACGCCGTGAGCACCGGCATCAGGTTATAGAACTGGAAGATGAATCCCACGTTGTGTGACCGCCATTTCGCCAGTTGAGATTCTCCCAGTACCGTGATATCCTGGTTCCCGATGATGATCTTCCCTTTGTTGGGTTTGTCGATGCCCGCGACGAGGTTCAGCAACGTCGTCTTGCCGGAGCCGGAGGGACCCATCAAGCCGAGAAACTCCCCTTCGGGAACATCCAACGAGATGTTGTTCAGAACGGGAATTTCAAAACTATCCCGCCAATACGATTTTGAAACGCTTTGCACCTGAATAATGGAAGCCATTGTTACTCCAGAGTTATTTAACCTTGACTTTTATTCCATCCCGGATCGCATCGTTCACCTTAATGATCACACGGTCACCGGAGGATAAGCCCCCCGTAACCTCGATGAGCGCCCCCATTTCCTTCCCCGTTGTAACAGGAACCTCGACCGCTTTGTTCTCCTGAACAAGATAGGCGACCCGCTGACCGTCGCGGGAGGCGAGCGCCGACGAGGAAACCGTTAAGATCGGCTTGGCGTTTTCCTCTGCAACGTCGGCCTGTTTGGTCAAAAACAGGACTTTCGCGCTCATCTCCGGCAGCACCCTCCCGTCGTACGACTCAAATCCAACTTTTACCAAGACAGTCGCCTTTGCCCGGTCGGCCGTGGGGACGATTTTATTGACAAAGCCCCGGTAGCGCGATCCGGGATAAGCATCCAGGGTGATTTCACACGGCTGCCCCGCCTTGATCCGCTCGATATTGGCTTCCGAAACATCGGCCTCAACCTCGAGTGAAGTCATATCGGCAATGGTGACGACGGCGGAGCGTGAGCTGACGCTTGCGGCCATCGGGGCGACCATCTCTCCCACGTCTGCGTTCTTTGAAAGGACCGTGCCGTCAAACGGTGCGCGAATGAGCGTGTTTTCGAGGGCAACCTGCGCCGCGGCGATGGAAGCCTTCGCCAGTTCAATGGAGGCGACAACTCTCTTGTTGCGCGCATCGGAGGCATCATACTCGGCCCGCGTCGTGAGACCCTTTTCTAAAAGGGACTTCTGCCGCTCAAGGGACTGTTGCGCGTCGAAGAGATCGGCCTCGGTCACCCGGAGGTTGGCAGTTGCCTGATCGAGAGCCGCTTTCATATCCGAGCTCTCGATCCGGGCGATGACCTGCCCTCTCTTTACTTTGTCCCCTTCCACCACCCCCAGGTATTCAAGCCGTCCTGTCGCCTTGGAAGCGACGGCAGCCTTGCGTTGTGCGACTACGTACCCGCTGGCGGTGAGTACGGCGTTCGCCTGTGAGGGAGAAGAAAGGGATACGGTGGTCAATTGAACGTCAATCGCCGGATCGAGTGCGCTGCCGAGAAAGTAATATCCAACGGCAAGCAACATGAGAACAATTACTATCACGCCGACCTTCATTCCCCAACCGGAGGAAGGCCGTCCCGATTCTTCAGTGGACGATCGGTTAATTCGCAAGGATGATAAGTCAACGTTTTGATTTTCCGACATAGCCTGAACTTGTCAATGAAAAATGAAAAAGGAAAAATGGAGAAAACGAACAGGTCGAAGATATTAAGAATTTCATCCGTTTCAAAAACAATAAGCGCAATGAATTTGCCCCATCAAAAACACCAGCAAGATACGTTTGTGAGGTTAAAAGGATACAGGGTTTTCGGTGAACGGCAGTTCACCCTCGGTAAATGGTCCCGGCGTTCGGGGGAATATTCATTCCGGTTTCGTTCAATCATGCCGCAGGATTTTCAGCCGATTGGGGCTTCCCGAATTTTGCCGCGAGAAGCGCAAAGAGGCCAAGCAACAACCCGTAGAGGAATCCGACAATCGAACCGGCCATCAGAACGAATATCTGCGGAGAGAGCCCCCCGGGTATCTGTTGAAAGGCCTGGGCGGATTCGGGATTCGATGCAACGTACGAATCAAAGAACAGAGACTGCATGACGGAATTCCCAACTCCCATCAAAACACCGGTGAACAAGCCATGGAGGAAGACCCGGGAAGGAGTGGTCTTTGCGAGCCACCAGGCTGAGCCGAGCGCGATGAGAAGCCAGAGGATCGGTTCGATACCGCGGGTGAGCCCGAAGAGGGAAAGTGTTCCCATGATCAAGCCGGACAGGGAGAGCGTGAAAATTTGTTTCCAGTTCATCGCGCTGTTCTCCGTAGTGATAAGATCGGTTGAGGAAGGAATCTTCGGCAAGGTGTGGTGTTGTTGGCCCGCCCGATTAGGGCACAAGGTACTGGGTGTTCGGCTGATGCGCAAGCAATTCCCTCTTCGGAGAGGGAGAGCCGATTTTTGCTTCGACCGCGAAAAGAGCTTACATTGCTCACCGGCAACAAAACCGGGCTTTTGCCGTATCTCAACAACAGCCGGGTCATCCCCCTATGGCATATTTCGATACTCATCCCAATCAATTCCGCCTATTCTTCGGTTTGGTGGCGTCCGCACTCTTTCTGTTGGCGCTGGCGTCGGTGTACCGCGTCGCAAGCACGCCGACCGATGAAAACCTGTTTACCAATCCTCCCTCTACTCTTTATGTGATACAACAAATTTCCGGGACGGCAGATACTGTACGCGTCGGCGATCTTCTCATCGATATCAATGGAAAACCGGTCGGCGGTCCGGATGGATTACGGACGGCTCTGAATGAGGCGGAAGGTGCATCCATCACGGTGAAGGTGTTCCGTCCTACGAAGGGACGGAATTCAACCATGCAAATCGGTCCGAACCGTCTGCGCGGTGAGTTTTTCCGCAGGCTCGATCCGACCGCCATGGTGATTGCCGTAACCGAAGGGGGCGCGTCGGATCGCGCGGGGATGCATGTGGGCGATTTCATCATGACGATCAACGGCCAGCGATTCAAGAACTCGCTCGACGCGGACCGCGTCATGCGTGAAGGACAGGTAGGGAAAGCGATAGCGTACGAGGTGCTCCGCACCAACGAAGTGGTGACGCTCCATGTCGCGCTTGCAACCTTCGGCATGCCGATCGCGTCGTTTGCAATGACCCTCTCCGGTCTGCTGATATTTTTCTCGGGTGTGTTCTTCGGCGTGGCACGGCCCCGGTTTGTCGCGGCAAGACTGAGTGGCCTTGCCTACCTCTCGATCGGTTTTTTTGCCATCGTGGTTCTGAACGCGCGGGGCGGGTTGGTAACAGGCGCGTTCGATACGGTCCGCAACATGGCCTTGTTGATGGCCCTGTTCCTTTCTTTCCCTCTTGCGTTTCATTCCTCCCACTATTTCCCCAAAGAGCGTCCCGAGCTGATTGAACGGCGCTGGATCCGGATCGTGGCGTATCTTCTCGCCGGCCTTTCCATGGCGACGGCGGTCACGCTTGGCAACGCCGGGTTTCTCGTCGGCATTGTTGGGATGGCGGCCTATATCGGCATCATCTCCCTGGTGTTCAGAAAGAAAGCCTCGGAAGAATACAAACGGATGAACCGGGCCATGCGCTATGCTTCCATGTTTACCGGGATCGGTTCGTTCCTGTTAGGACTGTCGCTTGTGTTCTTTAACCAGGGACAAAATGCAGGGTTTATCGGGTTGTTCGTCGTTGCCGTACCGCTCGCGCAATGGTATATCATCGGGAGGTACCGCCTCCTCGACCTCAGTCTGCGCGTCCGTCGCAACGTGCAATATATCATTGTCACAACCCTGTGGGGGATCTTCCTTGCTGTGCTGGCCATTCAGATCCTGATGTTGTTCCAGGGGATGAAGCTTCCGATCCCCAACATCCACTTTTCGGCAACCTCCATCGAGATCCTCGAATCGCCGCTCAGTCCCGAACAACAGATCTGGTACGAAAAGGGAATTCTCATGCTCCTTGCTGTGGTGACTGCCTCCCTCGCATGGCGCGTAGCCCGCAACGGTCAAACGGTGATCGATAAGAAATTTTACCGGGCACGATACGATTACCGGCGGGCCGCAACCGAGCTTTCGGAAATGATGGCGACGAAGCTGACGATGGTCGACCTTGCGCGGGGGATGGTGGAAAAACTTTCGGATCTGATGCAGTTGAAGCGAGTCGGCGTGTTGTTCTTTCGGGATCAGAAGGTGTGCTGTTGCCAGGAGGCGCATGGTTTCGACGGGGCGGACTGGAGGGAGTTTTGCCTCCGGAAGGAAATCGGGATAGCCGGGGCGATCCGGGAATTTAAAGGAGTGTTCAGCGTCGATTATCTCCCGCCGGAGATCAAGGCGGAGTTCCAGGGGCAGGAGTTCCACCACGTCGTTCCCATTCGCTCCAAGGATCAACTTGTCGGGGCCCTGCTGGTGGGGGAAAAACGATCGGAGGCGACGTTCCACAACGAGGATCTTGTCTTTCTCACCTCCGCGGCAGGACAGGCTTCGGTGGCGATCGAGAACGCATTCCTGTACGAAGAACTTGCCCAACAGGAGCGGATGAAGCACGAGCTGGAGATCGCACGGCGGATCCAGATGGCGTCGCTCCCCCAGGAGACGCCGAAGATCGACGGGCTCGACATTGCCGGCAGCTCCGTACCGGCGCTCGAGGTCGGTGGCGATTACTTCGATTACCTCAACGGCGATCCCACAAAACTGACCGTGATCGTCGGTGACGTGAGCGGGAAGGGGACCTCCGCGGCCCTCTATATGTCCAAGGTGCAGGGGATCCTTCGCTCGCTCCACGAGTTCGGGTTATCCCCGAAGGAGCTCTTCGTCCGGACGAACAAACTGCTTTGCCAGGATATGGAGAAGAAATCGTTCGTGACGGCGATCGGAGGATTTTTCACGCCGGCAGAACGCCGATTGATCCTCGCGCGGGCGGGACATCTTCCCCTCTACTACTACGATGCCGGGACGGGAGTTGTGGAGCGAATTATTCCCAAGGGTCTCGGGCTGGGTCTGGAAGCCGCCAATCTTTTTTCTTCAGAGTTGGAGGAACGCGTTATGCAGTATCACCCGAACGACGTGTTTATGTTCGTGAGCGACGGTATCACGGAGGCGGAGGGGGAGAACGGCGGGCAGTTCGGTGAGGAAAGTCTGATGGAGCATCTTCGGCTCTCGGCGGGCCGTCCGGCTGAAGAAATCCGCGACAGGCTCCTCGCTGCCGTCAAGTCTTTTGCCAACGGCAGGGAACAGCATGACGATCAAACGGTGGTGGTGGTGAAGGCCATGTGAAGGACCAAGAATTGCCCCCTCATCCCCCCCCAAAAAAGCAACCGACATAATCCCCAGCCCCCTAAATCTTCTCACACTCCTGCGAACGGACCCATCCCACCTTCCCATCCGCAAGAGTAATCTTCACCCACTCACCAAGAGCATCACCCATCGTTACCTTCAACCCCTCATGGACCACGAACGCATCGACGCTTTGCGTGTCGGGGGAAGTCTTGACCGTTGCGATTGGGGAGATGATAATGGCGTCATCCCGGGATTGGAATTCAAAATACTGCATGGTTGCAAGAGCTCCCAGGGGAAGCAGCAACAACCCGGTGCTCAAGGTGACCAACCGAGCGAACCGAAGGACGGTATCGTTGGAGAGAAAATAAAAGAGTGCGAGCGATCCGAAAAAGAGGACCCAGCAAACTACGAAGATATAGATCATCGTCTGAAGAGGAAGAAAGGAGGAGAGGGAACGGAGCCACTGCAGGAAAAAGAGTTCTGGCAGTGCCTCAATCCGGTCGAGGGTCTTGAGATTGGCAAGGTCGAGGTTGTGCCGGATCTCGGGATCACCGGGGGCGAGGCGGCGGGCCCGCTCATATGCGAGAATGGTGGGCGCGATGCGGCCCAGGCGGTAGTACGTATTGCCGAGATTAAAATAGAGTTCAGGACTGGCAACGCTCTCCCGAAGGATCGCCTCGTATGCTTCCACAGCCTGAACAAATGCCCCGCCGCGATACAATTCGTTCGCACGTTCAAATTGGAGCGTGAGCGTTTGCGCCGCCGAGCATTGCACGAGCAATCCCAGCACCAGGAACCCCAAAACCCGCTGTACGAAACCGTTCATTTCTTTTTTTGGTACGTTTTCTCGATTGCGTTGATGGCCTGCGCCGTCCCCTCAAGCAGTTCCTGCCGGGAGGTTTTGGTATCAGCCGACGGAGCGAAACGGGCGAACTCGGCTCGCTCAAGACATGACTTCACCCCGCTCACAGCCTCCGACGAGACGCCCCCCCGTTCCAGGACATGCAATGCCTGATCAACGGTAAACGATGCCTTGGAAATATGGAGTTTGTCCTCCAGGTATCCCGTGAGTGCCCGGGCAACTTCGGCATGATAACTTTCCGTGTTTCCCTGGGCCAGGAGCTTCTTTGCCTGTTTCAGGCGCCTTGTCGCCTCTTTCCCCGCTTTCTCGAAACGGAGCCTGCGAACGTTACCGGAGATTTTTTCCACTCGTTTTCGATACACAAAGGCGCCGATGAACAGGAAGGGGGGAAGTATGAGGCCAAGGATGACCATGCCTCCGGAAAACGGTGATCGATCGGCATTCCGCAGTTCTCCTGGGGAGAGTTTGATGAAACGGATATCCTCACCCAGCAACCGGACATCGCTCTTCGAAGCCATGCTAACTCCCGGACCGGCATCCCTCCCCTGGGAAATCGTTAATTCAAAGCGTGGCGATCGGAGCGGGGTGTAACTCCTTTTCTCGAGATCGTAGTACGTGAACGTCACAGGCTCGATGAACCGCTGTCCCGCGTTGCGGGGAATGATAAGGTACTCGGCAACTTTACGCCCGCGGATGATGCCGTCGTCGCGTGTGATCTCCTCCGAGATTTTCGGTTCATACGCTTCCACGTCGGCAGGAAGCGTGGGTTTGGGGAGCGTCAGCAGCTTTACGTTGCCGGAGCCCGAAACGGTGATTTTCAATGTGACGGGATCGCCGGTCTTTACCTCTTTATTATCCACGGTGGCGGACATGGTAAAACGTCCCACCGCGCCGGTGAACCCTTCGGGTGCATCACTGGGGAGAGGATCGACGGTGATCGAGAGAGCGTTCGAGGAAAAATTTTGCTCGACATTCTGGAGCCGTGAAAAGAAAGGGTCGTTGAAGAACGCGTCGAACGGATCGTTGGTGCGACGGCGCTGAAGCTGAACGGCACACCGAACCTCCAGCGGTGCGACACTCAGTTTTCCGCTCTGCGTGGGGAAGAGGGCGGTCTTGCGGATCGTGGCAACGCGGTACTGTTTTCCGTCATGCATTTCTGTCGTGACGGCAGGCTGTCGCGGTTGTTCGATCTCTTCCGCCCAGAAACCCTGGTAGACCGGCGCCTTGGAAAGATCGTACCCGCTTACCTGCACACGCGTGTAGAGTTTGTAAATGATGGTTACCTGTTCCCCCTGTTTCACGCGTTGCTTGTCGGCCGTTGCGCGGATGAAGAGGTTGTCGCCAATCTCCTGTGATTCCTGTTGACCCGTTTTTCCCTGTTGCTGTTGCGGAGAGGCCTGCGTAACCTCGATCTGCAACGGTTGCGTGCGAAGCGTGTTCCCCCTGTACTCCACCGTAGCCGCGCCGATGACATATTTTCCCGGGGTTCGGGCGTACACTGCGTAGGAATACGTGAGAGAACCGGTAATTTGACCGTTGACAATCTGAATGTTGGTGGAGGAAGAGGGGCCGCTCAGCACTACCAGTTGACCGAAATCGGGGGCTTTGAAATTGCGGGCACTGTTCACATCCGCCCCCGAGAGCGTGAACGAAACCTGAAACTGCTCGGTCGCCCCCACGGTGCTTCGGTCTGCGGTCGCGACAAAACCCGGATCTTGTGCAATACCCCGGGCTACGGCGAACACCATAAGGAGAACGGTCAACAAGAAGTTTTTCATCACCAATCTCTCTCCACCCTTACCCGGGCGCCCTGGCGCTTCCGAAGCTTTTTTTGCAGTTCCTTTTCGTTGTTGCGTAAAGCCTGCAGGATTTGTTCCGCCTGTTCTTTCGGCATCTGGTTCTGGCGCTGTTGCGCCTGTTGCTGCTTTGTCTGGTCCTGCTTTGCATCCTGTGGCTGAGGCTGCGATTGTTGCTGGTCTTTCTTCTGGTCCTGCTGCTGTTGGTTTTGCTGCTGATCCTGATTCTGATCTTTTTGCTGGTCCTTGTTCTCCTGTTGCTTGTCCTTCTGTTGTTTCTGGTTTTCCTGGTTCTTCAGCTTGTCCATGGCGAGTTGGTAATTATAGCGCGTATCGTCGTCCGTCGGGTTCAATCGCAGAGCCTGTTTATATGCCTCGATGCTTTCTTTGATTTTCCCCCCTTTAAATAAAGAGTTCCCAAGGTTGTGATATGCCGCCGCCTGGTCGGTTGGCGTCGGAGCTGCTGCAACGGAAGCGTTGAAGGTGCGGGTTGCCTCGTCGAACCGGTCCTGTTTGTAATACGTATTGCCGACATTGAACTGGGCTTCGCGCGAGGTCGGGTCTTTCTCCAGGGCTTTTTTGTACTCGACCTCTGCGTCGGGAAACCGGAATTTTTCGTAGTGGTGATTTCCGTCGCTTACGTGAGAGCGGACCGTTTGGCCGTTGGCCGCGGCGGTGAATGCAATCGTAAGCGCAATCAGCCGCGTTGCGGGCATGAGCTTCATCAATCGTATCATAAATTTTCCCCTTCGTTCACTCAACATCACTTCAAGGATCAGGAACAGAATGGCGAGTCCAAGAGGATAGTGAAACTGGTCTTCATAGCCGGTCACCTGAAGCGTCCCCATCTCCGTTTTTTGGAGAGCCGCCAGTTCCTTGAAAATATCATCGATCTCATTTCCACCGCTGGTTGCCCGTTGGTAGGTCGCGTCGGTGGAGAGCGCGATCTGTTGAAGCGCCGATTCGTCCAGCTTCGTCAGCACGATGCTTCCTGCGCGGTCGCGCTTGTAATCGGTTCGCGTTCCCCCCTGGAAGATCGGGATCGGTCCACCGTCCGGGGTTCCCATCCCCACCGTGTAGACGCGCACGGCAGCCTCCTTCGCCTTGCTGATCGGTCCCGCAAGATTCCCCTCGGTATTTTCCCCGTCGCTGACAACGATGATCGCTTTTTGTGTCGGAAGGTCGTTTCGGAACGACTCGAGCGCCTTCTCGATCGCACTTCCGATCATCGTGCCGGGGGTCGGGACCGATTCCACGTCCACCGCACTGATGAACAGGTCGGCTGCGGAATAGTCTGCGGTGAGCGGAAACTGCACATACGCCTCTCCAGCGAACACGATCAGCCCTACGCGGTCCCCCTCGAGCTTGCGCACGAGGGCAGAAACATCCCGCTTGGCTTTGTCAAGCCGGCTGGGACGGATATCCTCCGACTTCATGCTCAACGAAACATCAAGGGCGATAAAGACATCAATTCCTTCCCGTTTTACTTCCTCAAGGCGGGTTCCGACTTGCGGGTTTGCAGCGGCGAGGATCAGCAAGGCAAGGGCCATGAGCAGCAACGATTGCTTGATGGCCCACTTTGCCGTGCTGGAGTCCGGCACAAGGTCGGCAACCATGGAGCGGTCGATAAATCGCCCCAGCAGGATTTTCCTCCACCGATGAAAGAGAAAGAACGCCACTGCGAGCACGGGGATCGCCCAGAGCGCCCAAAGATAGTCGGGATGTGCAAAACGGAGCATGGGGGTTAAGTTATCAGCGTTCAGTAATCAAGTTTTAGTGGTCGGCTCTCAGTTTACGCAGAAAGCCGGCCAGCATCTTTTTGATTTCGATGACATCTCGTGACAATTGTTCGAAGATGTTTTTATCCAAGAGTTCAAGATCATGGGCGAGAATAAGGTGATACTCGACCTCGCTTGCAGAACTAAAAGAAATTTGAAGGAAACGCGCAAAGTCGGCATTTGTTCTCCGTCCACACCCCTCGGCGATGTTGGCAGCAATCGAGGAGCTCGATCGACGTATTTGACTCGTTAAACCGTACAATTCTTCTTTCGGGAATTGCCGTGTCGTCCTATAGACGGCGAGTGTTAACGCATGAGCCTTTTTCCACACTATGAGATCCCTGAAGCCGCGCATAATATCCTCCGCACTATGTGTGATAGATTTAGTAGAACTTGAAGCCGTCAGCTGATTACTGACCGCTGACTGCTTCAAGGAATCTTTCTCAACACCGTCGAACCCAACCCAATCTCCACCAGTAACACCAGCAAACCCGCAAAGAGCCAGTTGTAGAGTTGTAGAACAATTCCGTGTAACGCTTGTAGGCGGTTACTTCGATCTTGGTCTTTTCGAGTTGGTCGATCTCGTCGTAAATCGCCCTCAGTTTGCGGTTGTCGGTTGCACGGAAGTATTTACCTCCCGTCATCTCTGCCACCATGGTCAGGGTCTTTTCGTCGATCTCGACGGGGACGAGCCGCCGCTGGACGCCGAAAGG
>Ga0209211_10012939_pt1 | contig 10414 bp, 7 predicted proteins | sample RifGroA2_FD_183992 | JGI IMG/M metagenome (GOLD analysis project Ga0209211, IMG submission 183992) | Groundwater microbial communities from Rifle, Colorado, USA - Groundwater A2 (SPAdes) (version 2) | ecosystem: Environmental > Aquatic > Deep subsurface > Groundwater | place: Rifle, Colorado...
GATACGGGCAAATGGAAAAACTCTCCGGAGTAGGCCAGGGAATATGCCAGAACAGGGCGATGGTCGCGTCGGGACGCCTCTCTTTAATCAGTTTGGCCAGCAAGGTAAAATGGTAATCCTGAATAAAGATAAACGGGCTTTTTGCCGGAAGCTCCGCGATAACGCTTTCGGCAAATTTCAGATTCACTTTTTTATACATCTGCCAGTCAGGCTCCCGGAAAACCGGCCGGGTATGGGTATTATGGCAAAGCGGCCACAGGCCTTCGTTAGAAAAGCCGTAATAGTATCCCTCTTCTTCCTCTTTGGTCAGCCATACCCGCTTTAGAATATAGCGGTTATCCTCCGGAGGCACTCCTAACTTATCTTTTGAATTCACGAATTTCCTATCCGCGTTTCCACTGCCGTGGGCAATCCACATCCCTCCGCAGGCGCAAAGGATAGGATGTATCGCCGTGACTACGCCGCTGGCCGGCCTGATGCAGTTAGCTTTAGCGCTTGGCTCATCAATAACATGCATATACGGCTCGCGGTTAGAAACCACAAAAAAGGCATTCTCCCCCAATTTTGCCTGGACCAGGTTCTTGAGCTTAGCCTCCGTCCATATCTCCTCTTTCTCAAGGCGGGCCGAGGCTAAGTCGCTAAGGGTCCGCCTGGCTATCCTCAAGCTAAGCGCCACCTGCTCCACCTCGCTGGCTAATTTTCCCAGCTCTCCTTTTTCTTTAATAGGGTGCTGGGAATCAATCTCTCCCTTCTGAAAATGATGAAACCATTGGGTAAGCCGTTTTACCGGAAGGATAAAAATCTGCCGCTGGATAAGCAGGGCAATCAGGCCAATAGCGATGACCATAATTATCAGGGTAATGCTAATGCGCCGCCATAACTCCGCCAGCATAGCAAAAACATAGGAGGTATCATAAATGACCTCAACTAACCCTAACAGTTTATTATCATCATCCACAACCGGCAAAACATAGCTATATACGGAATATTGCTTAAACGCTTCCAATTCACCGCGAGGGGTTTTATTCTCTAATATTTCCTTCACATACGGCTTATCTTTTTCTTTCCACTCCTCAAAACGCTCGGTGATGGCGACGATATTCCCCTGATTGTCATAAACGGCGCAGCCCTGCAGGCGCTCCCGGGCCTGAAAACGCTCAACCAGGGATTTAGCGCTTCTTAAATCATTATTTGAGAGAACGTATTTTACCGCCAATTCCATGCTTTCAGCAACCGCCTTGGCCTTGCGTTTTAAGTCATCCAGCATCTTTTCCTCTTCAAAGCGCACCTGGAACACGCCAAAGACGGTAAAGCCGATGCTGACTATAATCACAATAGGCAGGATAAACAAAAGTATTCTTTTCATTCCTCTTGACCCCCTAACTTTACCTCAAAGAAAAAAACCGCCGTCTGATATAATATCAGATGGCGGCCCGACCATCCCGCTGCCTCTGGAAATTCTTTTAATGAATAACCGGCATTTCCAGACCCTTTGCGTTTGTGCTAAGGTTTATTATATGTGTTTCCATACAAAAAAACAAGATGTTTATCTTTAAAAAGAAACTATCTTATCCGACTCGGCAATTATCTTATACATATCCTGCATTGTGGAGATGGGGCAGAGGTTGGAGCCGGAGTTGTTACGTTGTTTTAAGCAAGTGCCGCAGGCAAAAATCTTGCCGCCGGCGCCTAAGAGCTTCTCGGCCTGCTCTACGATATTAAATTCAGCGGAGCTTATCTGCTGGTATTCCACGCCTTTACCGATAAGAAATACCTTTGCCTCGTCTTTGCTGTTGAGGCAGAAGTTGGCGAACCTGAAGGCGTTCCAGCAGGTATCGGCGTCGTTAGTTGAGACAATTATCCCTATTTTCATTCAACTTCTCCCTTATGTGCTAATGGTTAAAAAATTAAAGGCCCTTCTTTTTTATGGCTTATAGGCGCGGATGTTGGCGCAGAGAGCAAGCTCATGGCCGGTTCTGGCATTTCTTATTTTAGATATGACTTCTATGTTTTTAAACCCTACCTTATCCATTAACGCGAGAAATTCATTTTCCGGTAAGGCCGCGCCAATGCATCTGAACCAGTCATCAATATTTTTTCTTACGCTTTCCGGCAGGGCCGCTTTGAGGACAATTTCACAAAAAACAGTCCTGCCGCCTGGCTTCAATACTCTAAATACCTCCCGCATAACCTTTTCTTTATCGGGAGAGAGATTATAAATCCCATTGGATGCCACTACATCAAAGAAGCTATCACCAAAAAGAAGGCTGTCTGAATGGCCGCATTTAATTTCCGTATTTTTTACACCTACTGCCTCCATATTGCTCTTTGCCTTGCTCACCATGTCTTCTGAAATATCTAACCCGTAGACTTTACCGTTATCTTTTAGCGCTTTCGCGTAGAAATAAATATCTAACCCCGCTCCACAGCCTAAATCCAACACTACCTCGGCCCCCTTCAAATCCACAAAGGCTTGAGGATTATTGGCGCCGGTAAAAGATTCATACATAGATTGAGGCAGCGTAGCAAGTATTTCTTCAGGATACCCTACCTTTAAAGCAAAAACTTTTCCCACTGGAAAGTTAAAGGACAAGGTTGGTTCTTTTGCCACTCTGCTATATTTTCCTTTCACAGCCTCCTTTATCTCATCCTGAGTCATTTCATTTAATAATTTCTTATTCATTTTCTAACACCTCCATATCTCATTTTAATCCACATTTTCTTAAAATCCAAATCATCGGGCACCAATTAGTGAATGCGGATTGTAAGAGATTAAATCCAACAAACGCTGTAAGCCATAGCCACTTTGGGCTGACAAAATAAGCTAATAGGAGACTCGTCAAAACGAAAAATCCCGCGATTCCTCTTAAGGCTCTCTCTAACATCATCTCTATCACCTCCCTGCCTGTCGTCAGGCAAGCGTTAAAAACTATATTTTGCCGTTACATAAACGTTACTATCTTTTTTATGCTGTCCGAATGTGGTAGTATCTTTGGCTCCGGTAAAAATGTTCATGCCTATGACACCGAGAAGATTATCGGTAAAATTATAACTAACCTCGGGAGTTATTAAGAAATCTTCTTCGTCCGGACTATAAAAGGTAAATAATGAAAGCTTCAGCGTCTGATATTTAAGTAATTTTGTAAGCCTCAAAGTAGCGTATTGATGGAGCTGTTTTCTTTTAGCAAATGCGGAAGGCAGAGTATCTTCATACCGGCTGTATTCATGCGTCAGTTCACCATAGTATTGGATTCCAACAGTAAAATCCTCAGGGAACGCCTTCTGATATCCAATAAGAAAGCGTGATTGCGAATTATTAATACCTGGATCTCTTCCGCTCCTATCATCCAAAGAATCATAATAGCCGTATTCAGTGCTTACTACACCACCTAAGGCGCTTCGTTGAGCGCTTAAACCATAGACGGCTAATTCCGGATAGAAGGATGAAATGGTAGCAGGTGAATTAAAATTATCAGCCTTCATAGCCGGCGATCTGAAAAAGCCCTTATAGGCATAGGCCGAAACATCAAAATCTCCGATATAGCGGTAAAGTCTTAAAGCATATTCCGTATTCCCAAAATTTTTAAATGCGGGATCCGGTTTCTCATGCTCTCTATTTGGTATGTTCGGGTATGGGTCGAAAAAATGAAACCTGCCTACTGAAGGAAGGTCGTCCGGCTCGAAAAACGGCATAACCACCGCCTCAGCAGAAACAATATCAGAATAAATATCCAGCTTTAAGCTGTCCGCTCCTATTTTTAAGTATTCTAGCGGCCTTCCCGAGTAAAACGCCTCCCAGTCCTTAGGAAAGACGTCATTTATAAAAAGAAGGTCCCCTACACCCCATGTATATATTTGCCTGCCCGCCCGGAAACTGAATTTGTCATCCCTAAAATCGAGATATCCTTCCCGAAAATCAAAGGCCCAATTTTCTCCTACCCAATCATGATAAAAGTCGGATTTTATAAATATCCCTATTTTACTTTTTTGCGGATAGAATGACCCCTTAAGTTGCGCTCTTTCTTCTCCCAAAATTAGGTTTCCCTGCTTTGCCCCTTGCGGGTTATCATCATTAACTCTTACTGAATAATTTGTCTGTAAGAAACCCTGCAGGGATAATTCGGAAGCATTAGCCATGGGAATAAAAATAAAGGCGGCGGCTATGAACGGTAATATTTTTATCTTATCCATTCCAAAGGCGGTTTTCTCAAATATCTCTCTGAAAAAGTATCATCTTGTAACCCTAAATTGTATTCCACCTCTTGAAAGGTTACTTCGGTGCGATGACCGGTCTTGATATTCCTCATCAGTCTTTTGGTTATGGTAGGAAAACCGTTTACATCTTTAATCTCTACTGCCTCAAACTGACGATAGAGCTCATTCTGTCTATCATAGAATTCTTCCCTTAAAGGCAGAAAATTTGTTTCATCAATCCAGGAAATTCTTTTTATGTATTCAGAAGGCTCTTTAGGGATACTCTCAATAACAAAACAACTTTTCTCACCCAATTTTTCTTTCCTTAATAAAGTGTGCCTGTCTTCGTCTGGTTTCCTACCAGAAACATCTTCATAGGTAAAATCGCTGCCTACGAAGCTGGAGTATTTATCATTGGCAGCGATTCTTTTTACCAGATTAATCGCGGGAATGAAAAGCCATCGGTCATCGTCTTTATCCGGGTATTTATAAACCATAAAAGTGGTATCCTTTACATCGGCAGGTTTATGAAAGTACATAAAATATTTCTGATTTCCTCCTTCTTCGTAATCCTTTTTTAACAGGGTAAGCTCTCTTATCCTTTTCTGACCATCCTTGTTTATAAGCTCCATCAACACTTTTGCCCGCGTATCATCACCGGCGTAATAAAAAGCGAGCCTTGATTTGGCGATAATATCAGCGGCGGATAACTCACTTTGGGCAAATGACAGCTTCTGGTTAGAACCAGCGGAAAAAAATAGACTGACTACAAAAAGTATTTTAATCACTTTCATTTTAAATCCTCCCTTTGAACAAAGATTTACCCCATAACTTCATAATCGCTGGCAGCAAAATTAAGGTAGCTAAGGTGCTAAATAACATTAAAATGGCAAAGAATGTCCCTACGGTTGCGTATGGCGTCAGCGTTGAGGTTATTAAAGGCAAAAATCCTAAAGAGATAACAATGGCATTACCCATTATCGCCCTATACGGTTCGCCGGCCATAAACGCATTAGCGGCTTCGATATCTTTAGATTCACGATACGCTGCCTTAAATCTCTGCAGATAATGAATGGCGAAGTCAACGGCCATCCCCAGGCTTAAGGCAGAGCAGACCGCGATAGGCATATCATACTCTTTGCCCGCGAAGCCCACAAAACCATAGGAAGAGATAATCGCGATACTCAATGGCAACATTGAAATAATGCCCAATCTTAACGAGCGAAATTCCAAAACCATAAGTAAAAATACTATAACAAAACTTCCCAGCACCGCCTTAAGCATTCCCCAGACCATAAGATTCTGCCAGACCTTATTTATATAGGTAAGGCCAGACCACCTGATGGTTATCTCTTTAGGCGGGGGATTATCTTTCATGAAATTATAGGACGATATTTCCACCTGGCGCATCTGGGTATTATCTCCGCCTTTCATCTGAATCCAGATATTTGCCTTTCGTGAATTGTAATCCAGGAAATTATCCAGATCATTGGGATTTCCGGTCATTGAGAATAAGAAAAGATACTGACCGATTTCCGCTTGAGTTTTAGGCACAACATCAAAGGTTTTATTTTCATCATGAAGCACATAATTTATCCTCTTTACAATATCTGCGACCGATGAAGTCTTGCCAACAATATTTAATCCTTCAAGATGGTCTTGTAACTTATCTAAATACGCCATAACCTCTGGCCTTTTAATCGTATCTTCTTTCTTGCCTTCTGCTACTAAGTAAGCCATGTATGTTCCGCCGAAAAATTTATTCATAACATCATCCGCAATCCTTATCTTATGGCTCGATTTAAACCACTTCACAGGATTATCATTAATACGAATCTGATAAATACCTATGATGCCTGCTATAAGCACTATTAGAGAGGTAAATAGGATAGCCTTGCTTCTATAAAAAGAAAACCTGCCAAATGCCTTTAGCATTTTGCCAAGGCTCGAAGTTTTCTTTTGCCTTTTTTCCAAAAAGGCGGTTAATTTTTCTTCGTTCATAAGCATGATAATCGCCGGAACGATTGTATTAGTAAAAACCCAAGCTGCCATTATGCCAAAGGCGACAAATAATCCAAATACCCTTACTGGTGGGATATCAGCCAAAGCTAATGAGCCAAAACCAACTGCTGAAGTAACAGAAGTAAAGAACATTGGCCGATAAAGACCTTTCATTGTCAGCATTATAGCTTTTCTTTTATCTTTAATCGTGAGGTAACGGTTAAAAAAACCACTCAAGATATGAATATCGTCCAAAAGGGCAATGGGCATAAGGAATATAGGGATCATCGAACTCATAATATGAACTGTGAATCCTAAGCCGATCAATAACCCCATCGTCCAGATAACACTCAACATCGCATCCAACATAGGCGGGACAACCGCTATGCCCATTCTAAAAATTAGAAACAAAAGTATCATTATAAAAAAACCCGCCAGTGGTGCTGTAATTCCCATCTGGACAAACATTTCATTGCCAAATGTGTCTTCAGCAATAGGCAAGCCAGCTAAATAATATTTTTGCTGGGGAGTTAATTCTTTTTTAATGATCCCCTCAATTTCTTTAGATATGCGGTAACTCTGGTCTTTTTTCTCAATAGGAATATAAATAGAAGTGGCATTACCATCGCGGGATACAATCTTATCTACAAAGAAGGAATTACCATAAAGAGCGGATTTAAGGTCTTCTATTTCTTTCTGATCCTGAGGGACTTCTCCCATAAAGCGCTTTACCACCAGAGTGCCGCCCTCCGAAGTTACATTATCTGATGTGCGTAAACTTACCACATCCTCAATAATAACCCCTTTAATTTTCAGAATCTCATCAGTTATATTCGCCACCCTCTTTAGCGTATCCGGCTTAAAGATCCCTTCTTTATCAGCTATACCTACAACTAAAAGGTCATGTATGCCAAATTCTTTTTTGACCTTATCATAAAAAACTCTATCGGCCTGCGTTTGTTCAAGCATGTTTTCCGGATCGGTATCTATTTTTATCTTGGGGAACTGCATGGTAAAAAAGACGGTAGCGATAAGCGCTGCGGCTATAGTTGTCTTAGGGAATCTTGTAACAATTTCAGTTAATTTTCTAAGCATTTTAGACCTTCCTTCTTAAAATCATCTTATTTAGTTATTCCTCTCACTAACTTTTCCCCCTCTTGAAGCTGCTCAAGAAGCACCTCCCGCAGAATATCACAGGCCTTAATCATCTTTGGATTGGTGACTTTGTAGTAAATATTTAAACCCGCCCTGCGGGTAGATACAATCCCGCGCTGACGCAGAATGCTTAAGTGTTGAGAAAGGTTTGCTTTAGGCAAGCCTAATCGCCTTTTTAACTCCTCAACTGATTTTTCTCCCGCGCGCAACAAATTCATAATTTTTAAGCGTGTTGGGTTAGCCATGCTTTTACAGACCTCCGCATGCATCTGGAACATTTTTTCTTCCATAGTTTTATTCATACTCGCGCCTCGCCCTGTGCTTGTTTAATAGTTTATATATTTCGCAACTATTATATTGCCTTATAGTCTTTTTGTCAAGAAAATTGCTGAGATGGTTGCTGGAACCGAAGCCTGCAAAAAACAAAAAACCGCCATCTGAAATTACCTTAAATGGCGGCCCAAGGGAACATAGGGTCAGGCCTTGAAACTTGAAATTAACTCCTCTGCCACTGTGCTGAGATTAGCATTTTTTTAAATAACAAGAATAAATCCAACATTCAATGCTTGATCCCCCTCTACCGGAAAAGCCGCCATGGCTGTAAAACCAAAAAAATTATTCTATGGCTAAATAGTGTTCTCATCACATATCCCGGTCAGCCCGGCAAAAGATCATCATTATCCCGTTGGTTAGCCGGGCAGGATTTATTGATTTAAGCATTTTCATTACCTCCTTGTTTTTGCCCCCGGGAATCTCACCAGCCTTCAGCCTTTGGGCCTTCGACATAGACGGGGATAGAAGACACCTCCACAGACAGCCTATCGCCTGAAGACACCAATATCCTTGTATTAAAGATATTTTTTGACGCGTGGTTTAAGTATCTTCCTTCCCTAACGTTTGGTATCGCCTCGGTTAATATATACGCGCTGTCTTTAGCGGCCTTTAACTCAAAACTTTTCCCGTTAAGGCCTTCTTCGCTCCATATTATGTAAACATCTCTGTCTTCCCGCGGGAACCTATATGCGTATATGCTGTCCTCTCCGCCGCTGATTACGGTTATGCCGCTTAATCGGGAAGATTTAAGTTTTTCTGTCATCTGCTTATAGGCATAGAAAGCGAGTTTTCTTATGCCGTAACCGGGGTCCCCTGGGCAATAACCATCATATATCAAACCGGTATAATCAAACATTGACCGGCAGTCAAAAGGCGGCCAGCCTTCAACCAGGGCCCAGGCCCAGAATACCTTCTTAACCCCATAACCGAGAGGAAAAATATATCTTTTTACCACCTGAATCGCCTGGTCTCGCTCACTTTCTTTGCTGCTTGAGCCTGTTTCAGTAATCCATATCTCAACATGGCCTAAACCGCTTTCGTTAAGAGCATCACGCAGCATCATAAATATTGAGCGGGATTCAACGATGCTTTCGTCAAACCAATGGAAATCAAATATATCTATCGCGTCTTTACTCAATATTCGGATTATAGGAATCCAGAAATCATTCAACAATTCAAGCCTCATCTGAGGAGGCGGGCTCACTATTCCTCCGCTTAATACCTTGGCGTCTTTATCAGAGCTTTTTACGGCCGAGGAAGTAATCTCGATAAACTCCGCGTAAGCTCTCCATTGGTCTGCCTCCGAATTGGCTATCCTTACCCCCTCAAAATCCGCCCGAGCGCGGCGGACTCGCGTCCTGTTCTTCTTAACCCGGACCTCCGGCTCGTTTTCGACCTGCCAGTATTTAACCGGGCTCTTAAGCCCGGGCATATCATATTGTCCGTCGCCGTCATATCGCTCCACCGCCCTCTTCACGAATTCAATATAAGCCTCTTTTGCCTGCGGAGTTATGAATTCCCATCCTCCCTGGCGCAGCAGCATCGGATTAGCGTTAATTGTAATCACAAGATTTAAGCCAGCGGGAACCCTCTTAATAAAATTATCCGGGATTTCCCAGTTATATCGCCCGTTTACAATCGATTCTTTATCCCTTTGGACAAAAGACCAATCCAGCACAGGGTTTGACAAGCGCTCCCATTTAACGCCAAGCTCTAACGCGGTGGAATAAGGAGGGGTGTCAGCGGGAAGACCGTCAAATTCAAAATTCTTCCGCTTCTTTAACATCTTTTCATTGCTCGACCTTTCCGGGGCATAAAAAGAAGTAGTGAACCCAAATGGAGAATCCACATCTTCTTTACTTAAGGCATAAGCCGTTGAATACGAAAGAAAAACAAATACGGATAATAACAAAAATGAAACCTTTTTTAACTCTTTCCCAAAATCATCCGGCAATATGATATTTAATCGTACCATCTTATTCACCTCCGCATTAAATATACACTGCTCTACGCATAGTAGTAGTAAAGTCAGGCCTTGAAACTTGAAATTAACTCCTCTGCCACTTTTCTGAAATCAGCATTTTTTTAAATAACAAAGATGAATTCAACATTCAATGCTTAATCCCCCTCTACTGACAAAGCCGCCATGGCTGTAAAACCAGAAATTATTCTATGGCTGAACAGTATTTTAATTTTTAAAACTTAACCTTTTCATTCTTTAATACGGGAGATATAGGCGCGCTATCAATACGCAGTCCGCCGTCATGCTCTATTTTAATGGTATACATCATACCGGGGATAAATCTTGTTCCCGGGGCCTCGATTTGAGCGTTTTTTACGCCTGCCCCCCTTGCCTGAATAGGATTAAGCACGTATTCCCAAAACTTTAACCAAAGCCTACGCTCAAAATTATTTTTCGCGCCTTCAACCTGGTAACCGGAAGGAATTTCATTAATTTTAGTAATATCAAATGTTTCGGCTCCCTTATCGGTCAGGATGAATGCCTTCAAAAATAGATACGCGCTCTTTCCCTTTAACGAATGTCCTTTTTTAACATAGAAATCATCAAAACGGATGACCATTGATTGAAACTGGATAACATTCCCCGAAAAGGTGAAATATTTCGGTTTAAGCGGCTTAAGTTTCGCGCTGTACTCCAGGAATTTGATAGTGGTATAGGTCTTTTTCGTCTTGGGGTCAGGCTTAACCTCGGTCACCATCACTTCGGCAA
>Ga0209211_10012940_pt1 | contig 10414 bp, 9 predicted proteins | sample RifGroA2_FD_183992 | JGI IMG/M metagenome (GOLD analysis project Ga0209211, IMG submission 183992) | Groundwater microbial communities from Rifle, Colorado, USA - Groundwater A2 (SPAdes) (version 2) | ecosystem: Environmental > Aquatic > Deep subsurface > Groundwater | place: Rifle, Colorado...
GGATGTTTGAGAAGATAGAGTAGATTCATGGGCAGGAACTTACTAATATGGGGTCCTGCCCATAATCTTATCAGAGCTAATTATGCGACAAGTCTAATACAGGATTGCCGCGGGGTACCTCGCTATGACATTGGAGTTTTTTTGATGGATTCCGGATCAAGTCCGGAATGACAGATAGTGGTTTAAATTAGAAAATGTCGGGGAGGTCGTTTTCGAGTAGTATCCAATCGAATTCCTTGGATAGTTCGTCAATCAAGGGCCAGAGGTTTGTGGGGTTGGGGATATAGGAGACGTGGATGTTACCAGATGGATTCCCGATCAGGTCGGGAATGACAGGTTCTTGGGCTGGATTGCCGCGTATCGGGCGGACACGGGGGTCCGCCCCTACAGGGGAGGATAAAAGGCCTTGTTCGAAACTGAGAGTACGGAGGGATTTGCCGACGAGAATGAATTTATCGAAAACGCCGGAGGCGAGTTTGCCGATTCTTTGATGGACTTCAACAGTTCTAAGACCAAGCTCGACAATGCCGGGAGTGATGAGGACTTTTTTCCCTGGCAGTTTGGAGAGATCATGGATCAAAGAAGTCAAACCTTCTTCGTTACTGGAGAAAGCGTTGTCGATGAGAGTGGCCTTATTAATTTTCTTGAGCTCCAAGCGGTGGGGAGATGAAGAAATTTTGGTCACTTGTTGGGAAATAATGTTGTTCGGAACTTTGAGCATCATGGCCATCGAAATAGCGGCGGTGAGATTGTAAAGATTGCTGGTACCAAAAAGAGATGAGGAGTAGGAGTAGGATTTATCTTTGTGAACTAGGGTGAACCTTAGACCTTGGAAAGAAAGAGAGTAACCACTAACGTAATAATCCGCTTGAGAGTTGGTAAGAGAATAGGTCTTGACATTCTTGTATCGGGGCAGAGTAATCCAACTGGCAATGTTGGTGTTATCCAGGTTGACTAAGGCATTGGAGGGGTTGACGGCATCTATTAATTCGAATTTGGCTAGGGTGGTGTTGCCAATATTCTTGAACCGTTCGAGATGCTGAGTACCAATGGCGGTCAGAATAGCATATTTGGGAGGTACCATGCGACATATTTCGGCAATTTCTCCACAAATATACGCTCCCATTTCGCAAATAAAAAACTTGGTTCTTTTGAGTAATTCAAAATCGACAACCTTAGCAATGCCAAAAATGGTATTGTAACTTTCCGGAGTTTTGAGGGTTTCTTGATAACCGGAGAGAATAGTGAAAAGAAAATCTTTTACCGAAGTTTTGCCAAAAGAGCCGGTGATGCCGATGACGGTAAGGTCTGGACTGCCGAGAACTTCTTTTCTGATACGGTTGATTGTCCTTCGACGATGAATTCTTTCGAAAGGGGTGATGATAAGAATGGCGGCGAAGAGAAAGACAAAGGGCTCGATGAAAAAGAGGATGGCAGAAAAGGGAAAGACAATAAAAAACTTATAGATGATGGAGAGGAGAAGTAGTAATCCAAAGAGGATGTAGGAGATAGCCATTAGACGTCTGACTTTTTGAGTTAGTGCTAAGGGTTTTTTGGTGGAGACGAAATAAGTGAACGGATGAGTAAGCCACCACTTAAGAAACCTGCCGGTGGAGTAGCCTTCTTGTTGGAGAATGGTGAGCTGTGTTTTGATGGGGTTAAGCATACTGGAGGTCGATTATTTGATTTAGATTTTCAATTAGTTGTTTGGGATGAGTAAGGTAGATGAGATGGTTGGCACCATAAATCACATGGAGATGGCTGTCCGGAATATTTTCGGCCAGATATTTGCCCATATAGGGAATAACAAAATCCTCACTGCCCCAAATAATATCGACAGGGGCTTTGACCTGATTGAGGAAAGGTTTAAGATCGTAAACGACAATCTTTTGGAGAACACGTCTTTGGTACTCGGTCGAGTTGCTGTAGTCTCGGGGAGTATACCAACCCAAAAAGCGCTCGAAACTGTGTTTGGGTAGAATGGAGAAGAGGGGACGAAGAACTTTGGCCAGAAGAATCTTGAATTTAGCCGATTTGGACCTTTCTCTGACGACTGCTGGAGAGATAAGAATAATTGACTTTAAATCGCTTGGAAACTTGAGGGCATAATCTAGTGTGACCTGACCACCGAATGAGTGACCGCACAGAGTGAAACGGCTGAGTTTTAATTTTTTAGTAAACGCGTTGACAAATAAAGTGTATTCGGGGATGTTGGGGTTGTTCGGTAGGGGAGCTGTGGAACCAAAACTAGGAAGGTCGAGGAGGATGATTCGTAGATCAGGGTCTAGTTGTTTGGCAATTGGGATCCAGAACTTGAGGGATGAGCCCCAACCATGAAGGATAACGAGGGTGTCAGCCTGTTTGGCGTTGAATACTTCGTAGTTTGTCAGAACGCCGTCGACCACAGTTTGCATTGAGGTGATTATAAATGAATAGTGTCACAGTGCCACAGTGTCACGCGGAGAAGGGGGTGATAAAATTACGCATATGGAGAGCTATGATTTTAAAAAGATAGAAAAGAAATGGGCGCAGAAGTATGAGGAATTTTCAGGTTACAGAGGAATAGACGTGGAAAACGATAAAGAAAAGTTTTATATGTTGACCGAGTTTCCCTACCCTTCCGGATCGGGACTACATGTAGGGCATGCTTTTGCCATGACAGCGGCTGATGTTTATGCTCGATTCCAAAGAATGCAGGGAAAGAATGTGATGTTTCCCATGGGGTGGGATGCTTTTGGGCTACCGACAGAGAACTTTGCCATAAAGAGTGGAAAAAACCCTAAAGAAATAACCAAAGAAGTGACTGATAACTTTAGATACCAGATGAAGAATTTGGGATTTTCTTTTGACTGGGATAGGGAGATTAATTCGACCTCGCCGGAATACTATAAATGGACACAGTGGATATTCACAAAACTATTCGAAAAAGGATTGGCTGAGAAGAAAGAAATGCCGATTAATTGGTGTCCGAAAGATAAAATTGGTCTGGCTAATGAAGAGGTAATTGACGGAAAGTGTGAGAGATGTGGTACTGAAGCGGAAAAAAGAACTATTTCCCAGTGGGTGGTAAAAATAACGGATTATGCCGACAGACTAATTAATGGGCTTTACGATACCGAGTTTATCGAGAAAGTAAGGGCGGCGCAGATAAACTGGATTGGGAAAAAGGAGGGGGTAAAGATCAGGTTTAAAATTAAGAATAAGGAAATAATTGGATGGATTCCCGATCAGGTCGGGAATGACAGCAAGGAAGCAGATTTCGATATTGATGAGATCGAGGTGTTTACTTCCAGGCCGGATACGTTAGAGGGGGCAACTTTCTTGGTGCTCGCACCAGAACATCCAATTGTTCAAGAACTCAGGAACTCAAGAACTCAAGAACTCAAGAAAATTGAAGAGTTTTTGGCAAGTATTAAAAACAAGACTGAGATAGAGAGAACTGATCTGACAAAAGAAAAGAGTGGAGTCTTTACCGGTTTAACTGCGATTAACCCGATTACCGGAAAAGAAATACCGGTGTGGACAGCTGATTATGTACTGATGAGCTACGGAACCGGAGCGATTATGGCGGTACCGAGCCATGACGAGCGTGATAAGGAATTTGCTTTGAAATATAAGTTGCCGGTTGATGATGAATACATACCGGATGAAAAGATGATTGGTGAGGTGATACGAAGGGGTGTGGGAGATAAAGCGGTTACGTATCACTTGAGAGATTGGATATTTTCCAGACAACATTACTGGGGAGAACCTATCCCCATGGTCTACTGTGAGAATTGTGCGATGGACGTGGTGGATACGGGCGGACGCGGGGGTCCGCCCCTACAGGGAGGGTGGCAAGTTGTTCCGTTGGAACAATTACCGGTGGTTTTACCGGAAGTGGAAAAATATTTGCCAACCGATACGGGAGAGTCACCCTTAGCCAATATTAAGGAATGGGTGGAAACAACCTGTCCGAAGTGCGGAGGTAAAGCTAAAAGAGAAACTGATACGATGCCAAATTGGGCCGGAAGTGATTGGTATTTTTTACGCTATTGTGATCCACATAATACCGACGTTTTAGCGGACCAAAAGAAAATGGAGTATTGGCTACCGGTAGATGTTTACGTGGGTGGAGATGAACATAATACATTGCATTTACTTTATTCGAGATTTATTTACCAGTTCCTGTGGGATCTCGGAGTTGTTCCAAAAAATATTCCGGAGCCATACAAGAAAAGGGTATCTCACGGAGTGATCCTTGGTCCGGATGGGAACAGAATGAGTAAAAGTAAAGGAAATGTAATTGTTCCAGACGAGTTTGTGGAGAAATATGGAGCCGATTCTCTCAGAACCTATCTTATGTTCATGGGACCGTTTGATGCGACTATGGCTTGGAACGAGAGATCGTTAATTGGGGTCAAAAGATTTATCGAAAAATTCTATAACTTGATTGGAACATATGCCGGGAAAGATACAGTATCGGACGTTGAAAGTAAACGAATACTTAATAAACTAATCAAACGAGCCGATGAAAATCTGGTGGCCTTTAAGTTTAATACGGTGATTGCGAAACTGATGGAGACAGTAAACGCTTTGTCGAAACCAGGTTTTCGGGTAAACGCCGATGACTTGGGTTCGATGATCAAGGTATTGGCACCGTTTGCTCCCTTTGTAGCGGAAGAATTGTGGGAAAAAATTGGAGGAGAGTTTAGTCTTCATGGTCAGCCATGGCCGGAAGTCGATGAAAAATATCTGGTGGATGAAAAAGTAAAAGTCTCGGTGGCGATAAATGGAAAAATGAGAGCAGTGATAGAAGTAGCCGCCGGTGCCGAAGAATCCGAAGTAGTTACCTTGGCCAAACTGGAGGAAAAAGTGGCTAAATACTTGAATGAAGGAAAGATTTTGAAAACAATTTATGTGAAAGATCGGATGCTCAATTTTGTGATGGAATAGTAACCATTCACGAGTTACCAACAGTTCGTCATTGCGACCTGCCCGTCCGGCAGGCGGGGCGTAGCGCGGCAATCCAGAAAAGGGATGGATCGCCACGGTTTGTACCCACTTCGGGGTATCTATAGAAGTCAAAACTCGCGATTACATAGTTTTTATTGTCAAACCCTGAACGGTTACTGGAATAGTATTTTGTTTTCGGGTAATGTTTGGTATAGTTAAGTTATGAATAAATTACAGCTTGAGGAGAAGGTAGCTATCTTTGAGGGGAGAAACATTCGTAGGGTGTGGGATGGAGAGAAAGAGCGGTGGTTTTTTTCGGTGGTGGATATTGTGGGAGTGTTGACAGAGAGTGCTGACTCTAGAAATTACTGGAAAGTATTAAAAAGTCGTTTGAAAAATGAGGGTAGTGAGGTGGTTACAAAATGTAACCAACTGAAAATGATAGCTTCTGATGGCAAAAAATACCTAACTGATGTGGCCGATATGGAAACAGTTTTTCGACTCATTCAATCTGTGCCAAGCCCGAAAGCAGAACCAATAAAATTGTGGCTGGCTAAAGTTGGACATGAGCGAATTCTGGATATTTCTGATCCTGAGCGATCTGTAAACAGAGGGCGTGAATATTGGCAAAAAATGGGCAGAAGTGAAAAATGGATTCAGCAAAGAATGATGGGGCAGGAAACGAGAAATAAGCTGACGGACTACTGGGCGACTCATGATGTGAAAAAGAGCGAGGAATTTGCGATACTGACTAACTTGATCCATGAAGAATGGACGGGATTGACTGTTAAAAAACATAAAGAGTATAAGAGTCTTAAAACTCAAAATCTGAGAGATCATATGAGTGATGCGGAGCTGATATTTACGGCTTTGGCGGAACTTTCGACACGAGAAATTGCAGAAACCGTAGAGGCAACTGGATTTGGAGAAAATAAAGAACCAGCAATTAAAGGAGGGAGAATTGCCAAAAATGCGAGGATCGAACTGGAGGAGAAAACAGGGAAGAGTGTGGTGACCTCCAGGAATTTTTTGGGACAAAAGAAAAATGTGGACAAACTTCTTGACCAATAACAAAGACACGTCTGAAAAAATTGTGATGATAAGGTAATAATTCTGGTATTATTCTTGTATGTCAGAAAAAAAATCCGGTTTACAAACTATCTATGCACCTATTTTGGTGCTATTGCTAATTGTGGCGTCTTTCTATGTAGGAAGGCTATCTTCTCAGGTTGAGGGGTTAAAGAATAACGTGGCTGAAGCAGATACCACAGCTCCTGTTCCTGCTGGAAATCAAGTAGCGCCAGCAGCGGGTGAGAGAAAATTGGATGTGGCAAGTCTTAAAGCACGGGCCAAAAACTTGGGTCTTAATACCGGTAAGTTTGACCAATGTTTGGATGGTGGGACGACTGTAGCTAGAGTGTCGGCTGAGCAAAAAGAAGGTTCCGCTTTGGGGGTGAGTGGAACACCATCATTCCTGATTAACGGAATCCTTTTGGTAGGAGCGCAGCCACAGTCTAGTTTTGAAAGCGTGATCGAGGCTGAGTTAAAAGATGGTACAGGTGATAAAGCCGCGGCGGCTCTGGGAGAAGATGGAAAAAGACTCACGTTGAAATTGGCCGACAGCTATATTGATGGTCCCGCAAATGCAAAAATCAAAATGGTGGAGTTTACCGATTTTGAATGTCCCTATTGCGAGAAAGCTTTCCCTACTGTGAAAGCAGTTATGGATAAATACAAGGGTAAGATAAGCTTGGAGTACAAGAGCTTCCCACTATCCTTCCATTCCAGCGCCCAGAAGGCGGCTGAAGCGGCTCTGTGTGCCGGAGAACAGGGTAAGTTCTGGGAGATGCACGACGATCTATTTACGGCGGCGAAGTAAACTTGTTTGGTTTCAAAAAAGTTGCCAAGGGTAAAGATAATACTGGTCCTTAGGAGTTCCAAGTAGTGCTACAACAAGGCCTGGTTTGGATTTGTATTTAGTGGCAAACTGCGTGAGGTGTTTGGAGGAATATTGCACAAAATTGGTTTTGACCTCGATGGGAGTGAGACCTGTTGGTAGATCGAGAATAAAGTCAATTTTTTGACCAGATTTGGTTCGCCAAAAATGGATATTGTGGCGACCATGGAGTTTGACCAGCTCGCTAAAGATATTGGTTTCGAGAATATTACCAAGGAGAGTAGGGGCAAAACCATCCAACCAAAGAAGTGATTGTAGGCCGGAGTCTAGGAAAAAGATTTTGGGATTTTTACTGATTTCGACACTGGGACTATGACTATATGGAGTGATTAACTTGATAATAAAAGTCTCTTCGAGAATCGACAAGTATTTGTGAATAGTGGGTTGAGAAATGCCTGTTTCGCGGGAGAGGGCGGCTATATTTAAAAGCTGGCCTGATTGGAATGATAACACTTTGAGCATACCGTTGAATTTGGTGATGTCTGTGATATCAGCTAGATCGCGGATATCTTTGCGGACATAGGTGTCAATTAGCTGGAGGAGGTGTTGTTGTTTTTTGACAGTATCCGGTTCAAGGACAATTTTGGGATAGCCACCATACGTGACAAATTCGGCGTAAAGCCTGCCAATATATTTGATACCGGAGGAACTCAGATTTATAATGTTTTTATACTCTGATTCTTTGAAGATAAGAAATTCGGCAAATGAGAGGGGGAAAACTTCAAATTCGATAGTGCGACCGGCGAGGGAGTTGGTGAACTTGGTTTTGATGTCGAAAGTGGATGAGCCAGAGACGATAAGATGAATATTTTTGTAGTGGTCGGCAATAATTTTGAGAAACGAGCTGGGATTGTCTAAATATTGAATTTCGTCGATAAAGACGAAGATGTTTTCGTCTTTTAGATAGCCCTTATTTGCTAGGTCAGCAATAAAAGTGTCTGTTCCTTGGTTGAGGAGGGAGAGAAGATTGGGGAACTCGAGATCATAATAGATGGTTTTATGACCTTGCTCGGTGAGATAGTTGTCGATATAGCGCAATATGTGGGTTTTGCCAACCTGACGAGCACCCAGGAGAACGAGAATTGTTTCGTCACCTAGATATGGTTGTATTTGATCAAATACACTTCTCTTGTATAACTGCATTTGATTATAAGTATAACTGATGATAAAGTGTATGTCAATAGGAGTTGTGTTTTATGGCTGGGGTGGGGCTGGAGGAGTGGTGGTGGCAGGAGCGGGACTGCTACTGCCGGGTGCGGGAGGGACGGGGGGTGGAGCAACTGTCGGGTGGATGGTGACTAGGGCGGCTGAGAAGGAGGTACTGGTAATGGGGTCGGCTGAATAAACAATGACAGAGGAGCCAACTTTAAGATCTGAAAGAGCCATCTTTATCGGTCCTGTTTGGTCGAAGCTACTTAATTCAGTGTCGCTCGTGAGACTGATGGTGTAGATTTTGTTGACTGGTGCAGTGGGAGGGGTTGCTCCCATGGCAGGAGGGGCGAAGGAAGAAACAAAGCCACTGACTTTGATAGTATTACCAGAAACCTCGGTGATAGGGCCGGAGAGACTGTTGCTCTCGAGTTGTTTGGAAATGGCAATGGCTTGAATATCGCGATTGCTGGTGAAGCGAAGGTCGTCGGCCAAGCTGATATTGACAGTTTCGCCGATACTAAGATCTTTGAGAGTGATCGCTAATTGATTAGCTATCGGTGGAAGAGGAGGAGTATTGGTAGTGGGGGATTTGAAGGCGTAGGGAATATTGGGGATGGGCTGGGTAATACTAGTGGTATCGGTAATGGCGACTTTGAAGCTGAGAACTTTACTATCGGTGTTGGGGAGAGTTTGGGCATTGACTTCGACGATGAGGGAGTTGCTGGATTTACCTGTAATCTTGGCTGAGGAAAGATTGGTGATAGGGAAGGATAGGTAGAGAGCATCGGGGTTAAGAGTAACTTTGGTGGAGGCAGGAGAAGTCTTGTTGGACTTCGGTAAAGAGATTAGATTGTTTTTGAGTGCGAGACTACCCATGTAACCAAGAAGAATGATAATAACAATCACGGCGATGGCGATAATGATGTTTAGAGGATCACGTTTACTGGAGTTTTCCATGATGAGATTGAAATTTTATTTTTTTAATTCTTGGATAACCTGCTTGAGCTCTTCGATTTGCTGTTGTTGATTGTCGATGGTCTGCTGTTGTTTGTCGACTTTACCTGAAAGCTCGTTCAATTTTTTCAAAATATCCACTCCGTCGACGATGAGCTTTTTGGTCTCAACCAGCCCGGCCTTGAATGATCGTCCTTACCTATTGACAACGGCCGTCACGGATGTGTATAGTTTAATTATGATTAAGAAGTTGAGGTTAAAAGAAGATAAAAAGTTTGAGAAAGGAGAAATATCAAAGATAATTTTGGCAACTCTAGGAATAGGAGCACTTTTAGGTGGGACTATACTAATTACTCCAAATTTTCCAATAATAATCGGTACTTTTATTAAGTTAATCGAAGAAATCAAGGGTATTAAACTACCAAAAACTAAAGTCAAAAGAACACTCCAGCAATTAGAAAAAAGAAAGATTTTAAATTTAGAAATAAAAGATAATGAAGTTTATGTTGAAGTTAAAGATGTTTGGAATAAGGAAATTATTAAATATTCTATCCAAAGCCTTCTTGAACTAAAACAAAAATCCAAATGGTTGGGTAAATGGTTTATAGTTATGTTTGACGTACCGGAAATTGAAAGAAACAAGCGTTATTACTTAAGAGGATTTTTAAAAGAAATAGGTTTTTATCAGTACCAACAAAGCGTCTATGTCTTTCCGTATGAATGTGAAAAAGAAGTAGTTTTAATAAAAAAAATCATTGAAGGCGGTAAATACTTAAGCTATATTATTGCTGACAAAATTGAATACGAAAACAAATTAAAAACTTACTTTCATTTACCTATTTGAAACGGCCGTCGGGGATAGGTATAGGTAGATTTTCATCTCCTCAATCTGCTTTTGCATTATAATAGACGGTAGATGGTAGAGAATAGAGGGTAGGGGTAGAAGGTAGATAATGGAAGGTAGAAAAAAACCCATTCTATCGTCTATACTTAAAAATATGATTCAATCTTTTAAAGATCTTGAGGTCTATAAAGAAGGATATGATCTTGCAATTATTGTTAATCGAGAAGTAAATAAACTGCCTATTTTTGAGAAAAATGACTTAGGTTCACAACTTCGTAGGTGTTCTAAATCTGTCCCTGCTAATATTGCCGAGGGATGGGGAGGAAAAATTGTGAGCTTAAGAAACAATTGGAGAACATTCTAATCTATTTTCTACCTTCAATCCTCCACCACTATCCTCTACCTTCTATCTTCTATCGTCTTTTTTAATTCCTCAATCTGCTTCTGTTGGCTTTCTACTTTCACCGAAAGCTCATTCAGTTTCTTGAGGAGATCCACCCCGTCGACGATCAATTTTTTAGTCTCAATCAGCCCCTCTTTAAATTTACTAATAAAATCAGTGGCGATATTTT
>Ga0209211_10012941_pt1 | contig 10414 bp, 8 predicted proteins | sample RifGroA2_FD_183992 | JGI IMG/M metagenome (GOLD analysis project Ga0209211, IMG submission 183992) | Groundwater microbial communities from Rifle, Colorado, USA - Groundwater A2 (SPAdes) (version 2) | ecosystem: Environmental > Aquatic > Deep subsurface > Groundwater | place: Rifle, Colorado...
CGCCGGGCCAGCGGCCAGCGCAGCGGCAAAAAACAATGCAACGGTTAAATTATTCATATTCGCATCATATAACAAGGTTAAAGGCGGCGACCGAAAGGCCGCCGTTACGGCAAAGACATGGGAAATAGCTCTTACTCCATGTTTAATTATAAACTGCCCTTGACTTGCACGATCCATGTGCGCTGCGAATATGGGTGGGCAGCGTAGTATTTTTCGTTGTTCAGATTGTCCACGCCGACGGACATCGAGAGGCGCTTATCGAAGCGGTAATTGAACTTGGCATCCATGACAAAGAACCGATCCACGCCACCATATACGTCACCGTTGGTATCGCTGTTGTCCAACTGGGCGTACTGCTTCCCGCTATACCGGCCGGCAAGCGTAAAGTCCATTGTCTCGTTGGCATGCCAGGTTGCAGCCAGCGTCGCCCTCCAATCCGGGATGCGCAGCATTTTTTTGCCTACGCTAGCCGGACTCTTGCTGTTCGCAAGAATCTCGGAGTCGGCGAAAGTCAGGCTGCCGGTCAGATCCAGCCCCTTCATGAATGTGTTGCGCCGCTGCATGCTCGCCTCCATGCCGCGAATGCGAGCCTTGTCGACATTCTGGATGTTTGTCACCGACGGGGTCACGGTGGTGTTGGTCTGGCGCGTCAGATAATCGGTCACGTCGTCCTGGAAAAGCGAGATGCGCAAATTGCCGGCGCCGCCAAGATCACGCTCGGCGGCCAGTTCGCCCGCCAGTATCTTCTCCGACTTGAGATTGGGATCGTTATTGGTGATGCTTGTGCCGGTGATTGTGCCCTGGAACAGCTCGGTGACCGTGGGAAAGCGCGCGGCCTTGGAAAGGGAACCGCGCAGCAGCCAGTCTTCAGTCGCCACCCATGCAAGAGAAAGCTTCGGCGAGGTATAGTTTTCCTTGCGCTCCGCATAGGCCAGGGTACTTACCGTGTTCGTCAAAGTGCCGCTGAAGGCGCTCCATTGCTCATGGCGCAGCCCCAGGGTCAACGTCATATCCGGCCTCATGCGAATCGCATCCTGAACATAGAAGCCCTGTGTTTCCGTCTTGCCCGTGCTGCCTGCCTTGACGGTCGTCGCGCTCCCTGCAAGCCAGTTCGCGTTCGTGTAAGTCCGGTCATTGAGGGTATGCTGGTCGTAGTGGTAGCCGAAGGCAACGTCGTGCCCGAGCGTACCGTGCCCCGGGCGCCAGTCCGCACGCATATCCGCCGTATGCCAGCCAGTTCCGTCCAGAAGCTGAACCTGTCCCGCGCCGCCGGTCGATGCAGCCGGTAATGCGACAGTAGGCCTGCGTGTGGTGTCCTTGCCGAATTCGTATTTCGTCAGCGCCGCCTCGAACGCCCAGTCACTTTCCGATTTCGGGTCATAACGCCAGGCCACACTGTTCATCCAGTGTTCCTCAAGGCGTTTGCTGGGCTGCATGGCCGTGCTGGCCAGCGTGTATTTGAAGCCGTCGATATTTACATTGCCGCTGTAGACGGGATTGCCCGCCGCATCGCGCAAGTAGCTTTGTACGCTGGTATCGGAATCGCTCTGCCAATAACCCAGGGTGTAGGTGAGCCGCGAGCCGGGAGAAAAATCGTAGGCGAACTTGACCTTGGCGTTGTCCTGAAGGCTGTGGTCGATGCTGGTTGCGCCGAAGATGACGCGATCTGCGCCTTTCGAATCCTTGTCCCAGTGGTAGCCCGTCACCACTGTTTCACCACCTGTGAGTGCCGTCGTCTTGCGCGCAGAATTTGAGAACGCCATCGGATTCCCCGTATTCTCCAAATGTCCGGCACTCAACGTCCAGCGCAATTCGCCCTGCCGGTTACCGAAAAAGGCTCCCGCACGCGAGCCATTGTAGGTTTCATCGGTGCCGTAGAGTTGGAACGGTTGGCTAAAGGCTTGCACATCGGCATGTGCCTCGAACTTTTCCGGCATCCTCGACTTCATGACCATGACGACGCCGGCTGCATTGCCCGCGTAAGCGGCTGAATGCGCGCCGTAACTCACGTCAACGCGCTCGATCTCCTGCGGCGAAACGAACCACCAGCGCGGCGCATAGCTATAGGAGTTGCCAAGCAGCATCGATACCAGGACATTGTCCGCATAGACCAGCGAACGGGCACTGTCGAGGGTGCCTGCATTGCGCGAAGCGAGAATCGCATTGCGATCGCCGATGAAGCGCTTGCGGATCTGGATGCTCGGCAGATACTTCACCGCATCCTCGGTGTTGACGACGTTGGTGCTTTCGATCAATGCCTTGCTTGCCGCCTCGGTGGAGGTAGTGATGTTGCGGAATGCTGCGGGACGCTCGCCATAGACGCTCACCTCATCCATTACTTGCGGTTCATCCTCCGCAAACGCCGCACTGGCGACGCTCATATAGATACAGCTCAATGCGAATAGCTTTCCGCGGCTGATTTTCTGCCTTTTCATTACGACCTCTCCTCAAGTTTAATAATAATTTTTTTTACAAACTGTTACAAACTGTTACAAATTCTGAAAACGGGCGGATACTACAGATAGAAAAACAATTTGGGAATGCGACAAATTGTCGCACCCAAATAAAACGCCCCGCATGGCAGACATGCGGGGCGTTTAACAACAATGGCGGGGCGGCTGCTCCGGCAGGCTTGGCATCAAGCCGCTATTTTTTGCATTAAAGCAGCTTAGAAAGTTTGACTAATCCCGACAGATAATGACCACGGTGCGGTCAACTGACCGACAACAGGATCGCCCGGCAACCATCTTGGGTCTGAATTCGCGTACTGATAAATAGGCAGTTGCACAAAGCCATACAACCTGGTCTTTGGCGCAACCGCGAAACTCAGGCCGGGGCTTAAGTTCAAACTATGCGTGCCGGAGTGCGGACTGGCATTCAGGCCGCTGTCGCGTTCCTTGAAGTTGGCATTCAATTGCAGCAAACCGGTGAGCGCCGGTGAAAGTGTGTAGTGCGCGCCCAGATCAAGCGCGACCTCATTGCCCGGACGATAGTCGTTGCGCGTACTCAAAGCGGTTTGCAATTGCCCGCTGACAAACCATGCCCATGGTGAATTGGCAATATCCTGGTGGTAATATGCGCCCAGAATCGCATCGGTGCTGCCGCTACCCGGTTGCAAACTCCTTTCCCCGGCTGCGCCGGGCTGGAACTCCCAACTGGTGCTGCCGGTAGGGAGCTTCAAACCGAAGCGTACTCCACTGCCGGACTGGTGATCGCCGGAATCAAACTTGTAATTGCCAACTACGCGAAGGTCGCCGAGTTCGCTAAAACTTCCCTGCTCAACGGTTGCCGGGGAGATCGTATGCGAGTGGTCGCGCATCACCAGAGGCAAGCCGACGGCAACGCTCCACTGATGGTTGATCGCATAATAAAAATCCATGTTCAGCGATTCGTTGATGGTGCGCAGGTTTTCGACCTCCTCGCCAGCCGCAAACAAGGCGGGGTCATTGGTAACTTTCGACGATCCGACGCGCGGGGTGTCGGCTTTGGCGTAGGAATAGCGCAAATCAATGCGCAAGCCCTCGTTCACCAGTCCTTGTGTATCCCAATGGGTGTTCATCGCGCAATATGATGAGCCGCAGGACGCATAGGCGGCGTTGGCGGTGACGCCGAGTAATGCGGCGAGCAGCAGTTTGGTTTTCATAGTGAAGACGCTCCCGGTAATTAGCGAAATTGCTGCGCGATGTTACCAAATCTTTTGCGCCTGCCTCTGCGGCATATTGCCGCACTCCAAAGCAAATCGCCCCGCATGGCAAACGTGTGGGGCGATCAACAACAATGGGCGGGATGACTGCCCCGGCAGGCTCATCATCAACCCGTTATTTTCCTGCACTCCTTGAAACAAGTGACGCAGGAATCTGCCGTTTGCTTGCAAATTACCTCCTCTTTCTCGAACTTGCGGCATTCCTTTTCGCAATCCTTGCAAATATCCATTACCACCTTCGCCATTTTGATGAGATTCGGCGAGTTGTAGGTGGCAAGCTGCCCAATCGCGGTACATGCGGCAACCATGTCGCTGACGCGCATGGCGCATATGGCCATCTCCTTGTATTCGCGTTCGCTCAACATATAGAGACCGTGACTAAGGCATGCATGGCCTTTTTTCACGCTATCGGCGGCGGCGTCGATCAGGCTCTGGTATTTGTTTTGCACATGCGAGTGCTGATGAACGGCGGGTTGTTTAGTTTTCTCTGCGGCAAATGCCGTATTTCCGGCGGCGGCAAGCATCAGCCCTCCGGTTGCCACTTTAAGCATTTCTCTTCTGTCCATGATTGCTCTCCTAAAAGGTTAGTGAACGTACTGAAATACAGGTATGAGCACACTACTGCAACAACCAAAAGTGGGCGTTACCTTTTGTAAGTGTAGCCGAAAAACCACCCCTCACCTCAAAACACCAGCAACAGCCTCCGCAGCCCCAGCAGGATCAGCACCGCCGCCGCACCCCAGCGTATCCAGCGCGTGATCCACTCGCGGTTGTCGCGCAGGTTTTTGCCGAGCAGGCTGATCAGCGGCAGCAGGATCAGCAGCGGGGTCAATGCCGCGCCTAGCGCATGTTATGTCGTAGCCACAATATGTCGCACCCCAAAGCGATCAACATCAGTGCGATATAAAACGAAAACAATTTTTTACAAAAGAAGCATTGCTGGATAATAGCGAGCCGCTATACTGAAAATAAAGAAAACTCAATTTCCCGTTCATGCGCCCTCATCCAACACATTCAATACGTTGCATTTGCACCCTGCTCTGCCTCTGGAGCGGTCTGGCGCTGGCCGAAACAACTCTCGACCCGTTCGGCACGGAAGCAGCGCTGCCGCTCAAACCCGCGTTGCGCCTCGGCGGCGCGGTCGGCGATCCCTGCGCGGAGACCATATCGGCTGGCGCGCTCAATCGGGTGCCCGGCCAAAAGCCTTTCGGCTTGCTGGAGGTAGTCAACCTCGCGCTGTGCAACAACCCGCAAACCCGCGAGGTATGGGCGAGCGCGCGGGCACAGGCGGCGCAGGTCGGCGTGAGCAAGGCGGGTTACCTGCCCGGCGCCAGCCTGAGCGCTTCCGGCAATCGCACTTCGCCCGGCACGGGCCAGCGCAGTTATGGCCTGACGCTCTCCTACCTGCTGTACGACTTCGGCACCCGCGCCGCCGGCGTGGAGAGCGCACAGCAGTTGCTCGCCGCCGCGAACGCCACGCAGGACAGCACGGTGCAAGCCGTTTTCCTCCAGGCGGTGCAATCCTTTTACCAGACCCAGGCAACACAGGCCGCGCTGGATGCCGCCCTGGAATCGGAACGCGCCGCGAAAGAAAGCTTTGCCGCCGCCGAGGCGCGCTACCGGAGCGGCAGCGCCACGCCCGCCGACAAATTGCAGGCGCAGACCGCTTATTCGCAAGCCACGCTGAACAGCATTACCGCCAGTGGCAGCTCGAACAATGCAAAAGGCACGCTGGCCAACATGCTCGGGCTGGATGCCAACCGGAATGTGATGCTGGCGGCGGCGAACACTGCAGCCGTTCCCGCAAGTTTCGACCGCGACATCGCTGCGCTGATCGAGGAAGCCAGGCTGCGCCGCCCCGATTTGCAAGCCGCCGCCGCGCAGGTAAAAGCAGCACAAGCCGGCATCGATGCGGCGCGCGCGGCTGGCAAGCCCTCGGTCTCGCTAACCGCTTCGACAAACCAGACCAACAGCGCGGGCATTACCTCTCATGGCTCGTCGGTCGGCATCAACCTGAGCGTGCCGCTGTTTTCCGGCTTCGCGCCGACTTACCGGATACGCGCAGCCGAAGCGCAAATGGAAGCGCAAAGCGCGCAACTGGAGCGCTTGCGCTTGCAGGTGGCGCTGGACGTCTGGACGGCTTACCAGAACCTCACCACGGCGACACAGTCGTTGCGCACCACCGCCGATTTGCTGAGCAGCGCCGAGCAGTCGGAACGCGTCGCTCTCGGCCGCTACAAGGCCGGAGTGGGCAGCATCCTGGATGTACTGAATGCGCAAAGCGCCTTGGCCAGCGCGCGCCAGCAGCGCATCCAGTCTACGTTTAACTGGAACATCAACCGCGCCACCCTCGCCCAGGCAATGGGCAATCTGGATACCAGCTTGTTGCAGGATCTGTCAGACGGCAGCCAACAGCCCGGTGCGGCTTTCCAACGAGAAAAGAATCAGCCATGAAACAACTATTGCGTTCTCCGATGGCCCTGTTTTTTCTTGCCCTTGCCGCTGTTACCGCAGGCATCGCCACCTACCGGCAGCTCTACATGGTCGCGCCGGAACAGCAGTATCGCTTGCAGGCCGTGGAAAAAGGCGAGATCAGCCAGACCGTTTCGGCCAACGGCACAATCAATCCGGTGACGCTGGTCAACGTGGGTACGCAGGTTTCCGGTACGGTGAAAAAACTGTATGTGGATTACAACAGCAAAGTCGAGAAGGGACAGGTTTTGCTGGAACTGGATGATGCGCTGCTCGCCGCACAGCAGAAGCAGAGCCTGGCCAATGTGCAAAGCGCCAATGCCACGCTGGAATTGGCCGCCGCCAACGAAGCGCGCATGCGCAGCCTGTTCGTGCAGGAATACGTTTCGCGGCAGGAACTGGATACCGCCGTGCAAGCCAAAAAAGCCGCCGAGGCGCAATTGCAGTTGGCGCATGCCACCGTGGAAAAAGACCGCGCCAACCTCGCTTATTCGGTCATCCGTTCGCCGGTATCCGGCGTAGTGGTAGATCGCTCGGTGGATGTCGGCCAGACCGTTGCGGCCAGCTTGCAGACCCCGACGCTGTTCAAGATCGCGCAGGATTTATCCAAGATGCAGATCGATGCGAACTTTGCCGAGGCGGATATCGGCAGCATCCGCGTCGGGCAGACGACGCGCTTCACCGTGGATGCCTTTGCGGGGCGCAACTTCCAAGGCGTAGTCAAGCTGGTACGGCTTAATCCGACCACCGTGCAAAATGTCGTGACCTACGATGTGGTGATCAACGTGGACAATCCCGAGCAGATTCTGCTGCCCGGCATGACCGCTTATGTGAGCATCGCGGTAGCCGAGCGCAAGGATGCGTTGCTGGTTCCCAACGCCGCGCTGCGTTTCAAACCGGCCAATGCCGGCAACCAGAAGCGCGGCGGCGACCATCCCGGCGGCGTACCGAACGGCGGTGCGGCGCCAAAACGTGATGTTTTTGCCGGCAAGGTCTATGTGCTGGAACAGGGCGAATTGACCCCGCTCAACGTATCGCTGGGCATCACCGACAACCGCAACACCGAAATCACCGGCGGCGACCTCAAGGTGGGAGATCAGGTTATCGTTGGCGATGCACAGGCGGCGGACAAAACCAAGACCGGCGGCACACCGCCGATGAGAATGTTCTGATGAAAACCTCAAAAAATTCTATTACGTCATTCTCGCAAAGGCGGGAACCCAGCGGTTTTAATCAACATGCCTTTTGAGCTAGACCTTGCTACGCAAGTGAATTTTTTATTTGACTGGATTCCCGCCTTCGCGGGAATGACGGATTCTTTAGAGGTTTCCTGATGACCGACTCCGTCATTCGCATCGAAGGCCTGCACAAGTCCTACGAAACTTCTGCCGGACTGTTTCCGGCATTGAAAGATGTCAGCCTCGGCATCACTGCCGGCGAATTCGTCGCGATCATGGGGCCGTCCGGTTCCGGCAAATCCACCTTCATGAATCTCCTCGGGTGTCTCGACAAGCCGACGGCCGGGCGCTATGTACTGGATGGTCGCGACGTTGCGGAACTGGGCAAGGACGAACTGGCCTTGCTGCGCAATCGCACCATCGGCTTCGTGTTCCAGGGCTTCAATCTGCTGCCGCGCATGTCGCTGCTGGAAAACGTGGCCCTGCCGCTGATCTACTGCGGGGTGGAACGCGAGGAGCGCCAGCGGCGCGCCCATGAGGTGCTCGCCAAGGTCGGCCTGGAAGACAAGGCGAACTCCATGCCCAACAAAATTTCCGGAGGGCAACAGCAACGCGTGGCGATTGCGCGCGCCCTGGTCAACCGCCCGCGCCTGATTCTTGCAGATGAACCCACCGGCAACCTCGACAGCCACACCAGCGAAGAAATCATGGCGTTGTTCGAGGAGCTGAACCGCGAAGGCATCACCATCGTGCTGGTCACCCACGAAGCGGACATCGCCCGGCACGCCAAACGCCAGGTGAGGTTCCATGACGGGCGCATCGTCAGCGACCAGGCCACTGCTCATCATGATCCCATAACTGGGAACGCGGGCATCCTGCCCGCATGCGCCCAGGATGCCCGCGCTCCATGATATTCGCCATGCTCGGTGAAGCCTGGCGTGCGATGGGCTCCAACCGGCTGCGCACCATGCTGACCATGCTCGGCATGGTGATCGGCGTCGGTGCGGTGGTGTTGATGATGTCCATCGGACAGGGCGCGCAATATGCGATCAAGCAGACCATTGCCGCGATGGGCAGCAACCTGTTCGTACTGCTCTCCGGACACACTTCGACAGGCGGCGTGCGCTCCGGCAGCGGCGGCGCCCATACCCTGACAGTCAGCGATGCGGGAGCCATCGCCGAACTGCCCGGCGTGCAGGCGGTCGCGCCGATTCATCCCGGCAACGCACAAGTTGTGTATGGCCCAAACAACTGGAATACCTCGGTCATCGGCACCACGCCGGACTATCTGGAGGCGCGCTCCTGGCCGGTTATTTCGGGCTCGGCTTTCACCGACTCGGACGTGCGCTCGGCCACGCGCGTCGCACTGATCGGCAAGACCGCCGCGGAAAATTTGTTCGGCGATGAAAATCCGGTCGGCAAGACCATCCGCATCCGGCAAAGTCCGTTCGTCATCCTCGGGACATTGGCGGTCAAAGGGCAAGGCATGGACGGGCGCGACCAGGACGACACTCTCCTCATCCCGCTCACCACCGCGCAGCGCCAGGTGTTCGGCGCACAGTTTCCCGGCTCGGTGCGCATGATGATGGTGCAGACCACCACCCAGGAAGCCATGCCTGCGGTGGAAAAATCCATGACCGAACTGCTGCGCCAGCGGCATCGCATCCGCGAAGGCATGGATAACGATTTCTTCCTGCGCAACCTCACTGCGGTGGCCGATTCCGCCGAAGAAAGCACGCGTACCATGTCGCTGCTGCTCGGCGCGATCGCGTCGGTTTCGCTGCTGGTGGGCGGCATCGGCATCATGAACATCATGCTGGTTTCGGTCACCGAACGCACCCGCGAAATCGGTATCCGCATGGCGATCGGCGCGCGCGAACGCGACATCCTGCTGCAATTCCTGCTGGAAGCCATCATCATCTCGGTAGCCGGCTGCTTCGTCGGCCTGCTGCTGGGCATCGGCGGCGCATTGCTGGTCAACGCGCTGACCGGCACGATGGTCATCATCTCGGGCAGCTCGGCGGTCGTGGCATTTGGTGTGGCTGCAACGGTGGGTATCTTCTTCGGATTTTATCCGGCGCGCAAAGCGGCCCAGCTTGACCCGATAGAGGCGTTGCGCTATCAGTAATGCGGGGCGGCTCGACCGTATCATCACTCACAATTCAAAAACAGATTCAGGCGAGGTTTTTAAATGGAAGTCATGCCGCAAATAAAGCCTTCGGCACATATCAAGCGGCGCATAGGGATTGCGCTGGCCGCCATCCTGCTTGTTGCGCTGGCCATCTGGCTCTGGCGCACCGGCAGCTTTGCGGCAAAACCCAAGGGAACTGACGCAATCCAGGTGGTGAGCACCGTCGTGGCGCAAACCGATGTACCGGTCAGGCTCACGGCCAACGGCACGGTGTCGGCGCTGCAAACGGTTGAGGTGCGCCCGCAAATCAGCGCCACAATCAAAGCGGTGCATATCAAGGAAGGACAGTTCGTGCGCAAGGGCGACCGGCTGTTCTCGCTTGATGCCCGCACCGAAGACGCCAACCTCAGCAAGAGCGCTGCGCAGGTAGCCAAAGATCGCGTCGACCTGATGAACGCCGAGCGTAATTTCGAACGCCAGCGCGAGTTGTTCAGACAGGAGTACATTTCGCGTGCCGAGTTTGAAGCCGCACAAAATCAGATGGATGGATTGCGGGGCCAGCTTGAAGTCGATAGCGCTTCCATGGAGGCAAGCCGTGTGGCGCGCAGTTTCGGCGAGATTACCGCACCGATTGCAGGGCGCACGGGTGCCATTGCGGTCTATCCGGGAAGCCTGGTGCAGCCGAGCGGCGCCGCGCTGGGCACCGCGCTGGTAAGCATCACGCAGATCGACCCGATCAACGTCAGCTTCACCTTGCCGGAACGCGAGCTGGTGGGTTTGCAGCAGGCATTTGCCAAGGGCGAAGTGCCTGTCGGCGCAAAGCTGGATCTGCCCGGCCAGCCGGCCCTGAAGGGACGCCTGGTGTTTATCGACAATGCGGTGGATACCGCAAGCGGCACCATCCGCCTCAAGGCGGAATTTCCCAATCCG
>Ga0209211_10012943_pt1 | contig 10413 bp, 9 predicted proteins | sample RifGroA2_FD_183992 | JGI IMG/M metagenome (GOLD analysis project Ga0209211, IMG submission 183992) | Groundwater microbial communities from Rifle, Colorado, USA - Groundwater A2 (SPAdes) (version 2) | ecosystem: Environmental > Aquatic > Deep subsurface > Groundwater | place: Rifle, Colorado...
AGCAGCAAAGCTCATGTCAGGAGATGGTAAGGATAGTGCTTTCTCCTCTTTCTTAGTTTTCTCCTTGGCTTTTTTGACAACATCTGCCTCAATCTTTGCCTGACTTAATTCAGGAACTGTCAATGGGAGAACATCTTCTGCAGTAGGGGCTTCAGGAATGTTATCTTTTTTCGGCTTGCCGGCCAGCCAGCCGAAGAAGCCAGTTTTCGGTTTCAAATCCTCGGGTGGCGGAGGCGGCAAAACCTCAAGGTCAATCTTATCATCAGTCACAGGACCGGGCTTTTCTGCCATACTTATAGCCTGCTTTTTTGACGTGCCTTTTGTTGCAATCTTCAATTTTTTATCCTGTTTACCTTTCTTCTTAGCCTGCTGAGGTGCCATGCTTTTCGGCTCGCCTGTTTGCTTTTCAATATCTGCTTTAGCAGCCTCAAGCAATGACGCTTCAATTATCTCAAGCTCATCCTTGTCATTTGGCCCTGCCTTTTTTCCGAAAAGTTTTGAAAAGAATCCCTGTTTTTGAGTTGGGGCAGCTGTCTGGACATCCGGACTCCCAGCATCATTCATGCCAGCAGATGGAGGTTCTGGCATATCATCCAATGACAGCTTTGGTGGAGCCTGTGCATTATTCAAATCTGATTTTATCTCATTATCAATGTGGTCAAGGTCAGAGTATAACTGGTTCTGAAGCTGTTCCAAATTTTCCCCACCTGAAGAACCAGTCACATCGCCGGCAACACTTGGCGCACGGTCGGCACCTGATGCTGATTTTCTTCCTGACGGTGTCCTGCGAACTTTCAAAGAACTGGGGGATTTGCTAGATAATCCCATTATTTTAGAGACTTGCCTTTTGGATTTCAATAATACCACTCCCCTTTTTAGAACAAAATTAACTTCACACTATATATACTTTTATTGTAACTCATAAATGGGAAAAAATCCATTTAACATCAATAATTCTTCTGCGAGAATTGATTTTTCCAAAAACACAAGCTTTTTAAGCCTTTCACTAAACCCACGCTGAGTGCAATAGTGCCGGGCACAGGCACGCATTATCAGTCAATTGATTTGAGGCGATATGGATGGAAAAAATGTACTGCATTTCATGCAAGAAAAGTATAACCAACAGTGAAGGGGCTGCAAAATTCAACTGCCCGGGATGCGGCAATCAGCCCATCATAAGATGCAAGCACTGCCGCGAGATTGCTTCAAAATACACCTGCCCCGGATGCAATTTCACAGGTCCAAACTGAAGGGTTTACGCAACATGGCAAGCATTATTGTGACAATGAAAATTATGCCTTCAGCTCCAACATCTGACTTGGAAAGCATAAGGGTGAAAGCCGAGAATGCTATCAGCAGTTTCGGTGGCAAGGTTGGCAGGGTAGATATTGTGCCCGTGGCATTTGGCCTGAAATCTGTTAACATGATTTTCATTATGGATGAGAGCAAGGGATCAACAGAAACACTCGAAAATCAGATTTCCAGCATTGACAATGTGAATTCCGTTGACGTAATTGATGTCAGGCGTGCGCTTGGCTGAGTTTAAACTCTCCACAATTTTTTTCAAATTTTTTTCCACATCCTTTTCCATAAACTCTTTCGCATTCTTTTCCCTTTCGCATTTCTTATATTTATAATAATTTTTATTATATAGATAATCAAAAAGTTTATATAATACTTTTTTCTTATACATATAAAATGAGTAGTAAAGAGGCTGCGGATATAGACATGACGCCTAAAGCCATTGCCATCCTTTCCGGAATAGTGGCAAGGTTCCACGTCTCCGCTGCCTATTACATGCCCAGGCTGCAGAAGCTCGCTGTCATCACTGCATCTTCGCAGAATGAGATTATATCTTTTTTTGAGAGGGAAAATGCATTTCTCAGGGCAGGAGTGAGGCTCCAGGTGCTACCGCCCTCGGCCCAAAAAAATGAGGCTATTCCAGAGGCGTTCTTTGAAGAACATGTAATCACCTTGTATCTCTCCTCTAGCAGGGGGCTTGCCAAATCCCAGATGAGGAGCAGAACCATAATTGAGTTCGACACCTCAAAGTTGGCAACAAAAGAGAAAATCCGTTTTTATCAGAGATTATACGGATTTGAGAAAAAAGGCAGGTCGGGGATCAAAAACAAGCAACCCATTTCAACTGGACAACGAGCGCGAGGGCAAAATCAAAGTCACTTGGGGAACACTGTGCAGGTCATTTCTGCAATTGCCCCCAGATATTTTTATGAGGGATTCCTTCAGAAAATAGGCGGCGAAAAAATAGGCAGGTCAGCGATAATGATTGACTCAGTCTTTCTCCAGGATGCAGAGGCATTTTTCGCAGCCTCTGGTGTAATAACTTCTTTAAGGGAGGTTTATACCAAATGATGCTGGCAGGAATCAGCCAAGAAACCGGCGACAAAAAATTTCAGCCGATTGCATTCACCGTGCTGATAATTCTGTCGCTCGGCTTGCTGTTGTACCATTTTATTCCTCCAATGTATGTTGGCGAATCCGGCAGGGCAGGGGGCGATTATATAACCGGCCGCTCAGTGTCAAGCGTGTATGTGCGTGAGGTATTTGTTAACATTACATGTATCAATATCCTGCAGGAATCGTGGAACCTTATCTCCAATCCATGCATCGAAGGAAACGACACCCTGAACTACAGCCTGAGATCAATCATGGATTCCATTATCTCAATACACGCTCATAATTCATCGAGAGGCCTTGATGCATGGCAAAGCTACAATCCAGGCATTGAATCATTTGCGCTGCAGGAAAATTTCTCATATTCGACTTCAAGAGGCTACTGGATTAACATGAACTCAAGCACAAACCTTACACTGATAGGTAATGTATCACTTCCAAATTTTATAGCCCTGTATCAGGGATGGAACTTATTTGGGTGGACGAGCAATGAGACAAGGAACATAACCATTGCACTTCAGGGCATAAATGGTTCCTTTACATCTGTTCATGCATATTTTGCAAACGACAGCCTTGATCAGTGGAAGGTGTATAATCCAAGCCTTGATATCTCATTGAGTGACTTGAGGTACATGATACCTTTCTATGGTTATTGGATAAACATGACAGCAGACGCTAATTTGAAGGTGATATAAGGCATGAATATTTTAAAAAAACAATCATCTGGAAAATGTGCCGTTATCCGAAAAGACAGCCATAAAATCTCGCTGTGCCTAGCCAGAAATCAGAATACTTCCAGAGCTTGCATGTCTGTCCTGATATTTTTTGCGAGCATGTTCTTGTTTCTAAATTTGAAAACAGTCGCAGGCTTCCCGCCTGTTGCATCAGAATATTACGGTATTGTGACAATAAATTCTGTCATTGCACCTGTAGGAACATCAATAGCCATATATGACATGCAGGGGGTGGAATGCGGGAGGTTTATTGTCAAGGAAAAAGGAAAATATGGTTTTATTTCATGCAAGGGAGATGACCTTAGCACATCGCAGGATGAGGGGGCATCGAGAAATGAGAGGCTGATCTTTTACATTGATGGCAAAATTGCGAAATTGTCCGGCGAGCCAGTATGGTCTGAAGGCTCTTTCCATGAGGTGAACCTGGCATTTGATACCAGTACCTCATCTAATCCAGTCTCGGGGCAGGGAGGAAATACAATTAGATCCGGCAGGGATTCAGCTATCCCTGATTCAGTTCCGCCTGGTGATAATGCAGAGAGCGAGTATCCTTCGCCCCTGCCCGGCTCTCTTGGACAATCAATCTCCGGCATTGACATAATTTTTGCCTTAATTCTGATAGTTGCTGCAAGCCTGGTTGCATCATGGAGGGCCACCAAATGATACGGAAACTCGGCCAAGCGCTGCATTGTAAGAATAATCAGGCAAAAAATAATCAGGCAAAATCAATTTCCCCGTTGCCAGCCATCTTCTTGTTGCTGGTAGCACCGATGTTCATTTTTGCATTTGTAATATTTTCAATCTTATCGCAGTCTGTGGCAGCCCTTCCTCCCCCTGCAACAGAATTTTATGGGACAGTCATTGACAATTCCCTCATTGGATTTCCTGAAGGGACAAATGTCTCAGCATTTGATGTAAATGGCACAATGTGTGGTTATTATAATGTTACATCGGCAGGCTATTATGGCATTCTTTCCTGCAATGGCGATGATTCAGACAGCAGCGAAGATGAGGGGGCTGATTCAGGCGACATCATCTCATTCAGGATAAATAATGAAACAGCCTCAACACTGAATGATTCAGCCTGGTCAGCTGGCTTGTTCAAGAGGGTGGACATTTTCCTTAACCGTGCTCCCATATTGTTGCCAATTGGAAATCTCAATGCAAGCGAAGACTCCATTTTTTATTATGATGTCAATGCAATAGATGATGACAATGACACCCTTACATACTCAAGAATTACATCACCCTCATTTTCGAGCCTCACAATCAATAGCCTGGAAGGCGTCATAAACTTCACCCCTGTGAACAATGAAGTAGGCTCATATTTCATAAGATTTATCGTCACTGATGGATTTCTGAACGACTATGAGGATATTCTTTTTACCGTAATCAATACCAATGATCCGCCGTACTTCGAGCAAAACCTGACCAACCAAACTGTGTACGAGGCCAGTCCGGTTGATTATGACATAAATTGCTCAGATGATGACCTGATTAATGGTGACACAATTGTTTACTCCCTCAATGTCTCAAAAATTACTATCTCATCGTCTACTGGAATAATATCATGGGAGCCCTCTGATGGGGATGTTGGGAATTACACAATCAATGCAACATGCACAGACGGTACAATTGCAGTGGGTCAAATTTTCACCTTGCGGGTCATCGACATAAACCAGGCCCCTGTCCTGAGTCCAATCGGTGACAAATCAGCACTATCAGATGCGATTCTGACAATTAACATAACTGCGTCAGATCCTGACACGGATTCATTGAACTTCAGCAGCAATCATACGGGTCTGTCTCTTGCGCCGTATTCAATCACTGGCACACTTGCCACATTTTCTGGCGCGGCATATGGAGTTGGCAATTATACCGTCAATATGTCAGTGACAGACGGCAATTACACTGATTATGAAATTTTTACCATCAGGATTTATCAGGCCCCGTTCTGCGGCGATGGAATATGCGCAGGCGGGGAAAATTGTGTTACCTGCGGTTCTGATTGTGGAAGTTGCCCGGCTGGCAGCAGCAGTGGAGGCGGCGGGTCAGGCGGAGGTGCAGGCGGCGGTTCAGCATCTGGCGCCCTGTCAGGCCTGACTGGCACAAGCATCACATCAGCAATACAGGGACTTATCCGTTCTACATCAGACACAAAATACATGTGCATTGAGGACTGGCTCTGCTCGCCATGGGGGGCATGCAAGCCAGTAACCTGGTCTGGCAGCCACGCAACAGGAGTCACCGAGAGGACATGCAGGGACCTTAACTCATGCAACAGTGTCAACAACAAACCAGACGAGAAAAGGTCATGCCAATATGTTGTGCCAGGAACATGCAATGACAACAGGAAGAACCAGAATGAAGAAGGCATCGATTGTGGCGGGTCGTGCCCGCCTTGTCCAACATGTACGGATGGCAGCAAGAACGGCAGGGAGGAGGGCGTAGACTGTGGCGGGCCTTGCGAACCCTGCACAATCATCAAGTATGCGCAGCTTTTCCTTGAACGGCCGGGTCCTTTTTTCCTGTCAGAGGAGCTGCGCCATTTCCCATGGCTGCTCTTGCTGGTGCTGTTGCTTATTACCACATTTTTCACAGGCTATGACATAAGCTACCAATCTTACCTGAAGAAAAAGCCTTTCGATGTCTACAGGCAGAAGATTGTTGGCTATCGGAAGTTCAGGAAAAGAATGTACATTTTCCTTGCAAATTTTGACAGCCTCGGCATCCTGATGATGCTCTATCTATACTTCCTTGGCTCGCTCTTTAGCATCAATGTATGGCTCCTTGTGCCGTTCATTCTCGTCATGCCAGTCCTCATAGCTTTCGTGGTCAGGGAATTGGAGTATAATGAATATAGGATGGCAACGCGTGAAAGGCGGCTCGAGCAATTGCATCATCGCGAGATCAGGTATTTCGTTCGCCAGGAGCAGGAACTTATAACTGAACAATATGACAAGTTCCTATCATATGCTGATGAGATAGGGAGCAGGATGAAAAACTCAGAAGATAATCAAGCATTTACAAAACTTGCCACCACAATAGGGGCTGTACATAAGCTTGCTGTTGTTTCAAAAAAATTGCTTACCTATCAGCCTGACAATTATCTTAAGAGCCTGGGCCGGCAGGTGATGGATGATGCTCATTTTAGGAAATTTGCAAAAGAGTATGCTGAGCCCCACTTTGCATTGCTGGATCTGGCCAGGATTCTCAAATCTTTTGTGAAAAAAGAATTTGACCTGGAGCAGGAGAGGGAATTCTTGGCTGTCTGCCGGGACATAAACAGGGACAAGCTCCTGATATCTGTCATGACATCACAGCCTGATTTGATTGTCGCATACAATCGGCTGATAGACTGCTACAATCTCATAAAGGATGGCCACAAGCTTTTGACTGACGATGAACAATCAATGTCGTCGCAGGAGCATGACTTTGTTGCTACTGTGGACACACTGGGAAGCGATAAAGAATTCAAGGCCGAAGTGGCGAAGAGCAAACAGCTTGCCACACTTTATAATTCCCTTATTTTGATTTACAACAGCATAAAGAAAAAAAGGAACTTGGAAAAAAGATGACTGTCTGAGCTGGATGCATATCTAAGATAAGTACATTATATCTATTATTCCATTATGCAACGGCATAATAGTCCTGTATATTGGCAATAATTTCAGCATTTATTCTTGCCTGAGCGTCTCCATTGTCTTCATGGTAAACTTCATTGAAAAGTAATTTTGCTTTTTCCAGCATTTCAAGATCATACGGACTGACATCATTATTATTCTCTTTCATCCTGAAATAATCAACAATCATTACTGCCAAATCCCTCCTTGAAGCTGCCTTGTTTGCATCACTCAGCTCAAGTTCCAGTGCTTTTTCCTGATACTGCATTGCCTCCTCAAAATGACCACTGCTATGCATAATCAATGCTATATTATAGTATACAAGAGCATAATTTGGCTCAGCTTCTATCGCCATTTTAATATCAGCAATTGCCAGATCAGTCTGTCCAGATGCGAATTCTGCCAGTCCCTTATTGCCATGAAGTGGGGCTGATTTTTTATTTATACCCAGTCCAATGTCATAACTCCTGATTGCATTTACATAATCTGTCTGTCTATAGAATGCATTCCCAACAAGCAGATATGCGTAAGATGGGTCATTGGCAATCATCAATGCAGTTGCAGGGCTGTCCGTCTTGATAATTGCATGTTGCTTTGCAGCCTCGATATAGGCTGTTGAAAATGACACAACAACCGCAAACAAGAATATGATCACTAAGATAAGAACAATCCTCTTTTTATTTATATGCATGCAATCACCCCGAATGCATTATCGGCAGCCGATTTATATAGCTTATGTAAATTATAAATTTCCAAATTTCTTACATCCCCCCATATAACTCTCTCATATGGCCGCATCCTGATTGGGCGCAACATCATATTTCTTGCCGTCCACATGAAAATCGTTGATGTCCGGGTGCGCAAGACTGAACGCAGCCCTGATGCTGTCAATTTACTAATAAATATTAGTAAAATAATATTAATTATAAATAAAACAAAAAATATATAAATAATAAATATAATCATTTGTCTACTGATATAGAAAACTCCACTTTTACTCAAAAACTGGCATGTCAAAGGCACACATGGCAAACGCAAAAACATCAGGCAGGATTGTAAATATTGACCTTCAGGATGATATTCATAGGCAAGCCAAGGCCGCTGCCGCCTTATCTGGCGTTTCATTGTCTAACTTTGTAATAAATGCCATATCCGAGTTGATTTCTGGTGATTTGCACATCATCGCAGAAACTGCTGTCCCATTCTCAAAGCAGGCAGGGCAGCCTCATACATCCAAAAAAATGAACAGCAGGCCAAAGACTATGGGAAAATAATAATAGGGATTAAAATGAAAATAAACCTCAGCATTCCAACTGAACTCCACACCAGGGCAAAAGTAATAGCCGTCCTCAAGGGCATCAGCCTCAATGAATACTTTGAGGATGCCATCAAGATTGCTACCCAGAAGGCTTCACATAGGGCTTCACATAAGGCCACCAGTTCAAAGCAGGGAAATAAAATGGAAAAAAAATGAAATCGGCCATGCAAGTTGGATATTGTAAAACCCATCGTTCATTATTGGAAATTTCTGTCGAAATTTCCAGGGGTTTAATACCACGACATTCATGTCGAAATTTTCAATTCCGAAAACCGCACGATAAAAAACTCCGACCTTTAGGTCGGGGATTAGTGCGGTTTTCGTTATATGTATTTCTGGCTGCCATCCTTGCAATGCTTCTTGCCCAAATTTCCATTGTTAAAGCATCACCCAGCGTTTCCATGCAGGCTGCCTTGCCATCCACTCTTGAAAGCTTGAATCAGTATCCTTTAGCCGTGGATGCATATTCGACTGAGCCATTTGCAGGAACACTGCTGGTTTCTGCGTCCTCGAATATCAATCCTGCGCAAAGCCAATTATCATTTAATGAAATTAATTTCACAAATGAAAGCGGGCAAATGCATCTTCATCTTGAGGTGCGTATCACAGCACAGGCTATGGGAAGCTTCAGCATCAATCTGGTCTTGTCAGACTCAACTGCCCAGCTGGCTTCATCATCTCTGCAGGGACAAATTGCCGACACAACGCCTCCAACTATATTATCAAATTCAGCCATACCAAAGCCAGGAGCCGGCAATCCAGTCATGCTGCACCTGCAGACAAATGAGAATGCAGCCTGCAGATACAGCAATGCTGATTCTGCCTTTGATATAATGGCCGACCTCCTCTGGACGCCTGATGGGAGAATACACAACATGACCATTTCGGAGCTGCTTGGCACGTATACCTTCTATGCAAGGTGCATGGACACCACTGGCAATAGGATGACATCATCAGCAACCATAACATTCACAGTCCAGGATTCAGCCCCGAGCGCAAAAATTGTCCTCAATGACCCAAGTCCTGTCAAGGCGCAGGTTCTCGAGCTGACATTATTCGCTTCAGAACACCTGCAGTTCGCACCCAGGCTTGAATATGCATACAGTGACTCACCCTCATCAAAGATGGAGATTCCGCTTGCGGGAGCAAATGATGTTTGGAAAGGTTATCTTCCTGTGACTGAGCAAAGCGATGGAAAAGTCGGCGTTTTCTATTTCACGGGAACTGATTTGACTGGATACATAGGAACGCTCATCGCGGAAGGGAAACTTTTTGTCGTCGATACTTCCAAGCCTCCTGCGCCGATCAGCATAGGCATTTCGCGGGAAAGCAACTCAAACATAAAGCTTGAATGGTACTATGACGGGGAGCCGGTTGATTATTTCAACATCTACAGGAGGGATGCAACAGGCGTTGATTACATCCACCTCTACACAACATCAGCCCAGGCGGAGTACCTTGATATTGCAACGAAACGAAACACCAGCTATTTTTACAGGGTGTCCGCTGTTGACAAGTCTGGCAACAATGGCCCGCTCTCTGCTGAAGTTTCCATGCCATCAGAAATCTCCAGGTCAGAGCAGGAGCAGCTTGACCAGATAATTGCAGAGCAGCTCCTCCAGCAGAAAAAAATTGAGGAGGAGAAAAAGAAGGCTGAGGAGGAAAAACAGAAGGAAGAGGCTGAGGAAGCGCAGGTGCCCGAGTCCGAAAAAAAGGCTGAAAGGCTTCTCAAGGAGATAAAAACATTGTCTGTCGACATTGACTGGGCCATAAATAATCTTGCCAGAAATGACGACCCTGAAGCCAGGGAGGCAATAGATAATCTTGGCCTCTCGCTCAGGGCAAATGAAGCAAGGAAGGAGCTTTCAGACATTGAAGGCCAGTTGAATGAAATCAGGACAAGCGAAACTCCAGAGCCTGAAAAGCTTGAGCAGATGAGCACCATTGATCTGCTTATCCGAAAAATAAGGCAGAAAACACCCAAGAATGGAAGGATTATGGGCAAGAGTGAATATGTCCAGATAACACCACCCAACTCGGGAGATGAGCCGTCCGATCTATATTTCGGCTCAAAGTCAGACAAATACAGGAAAGCAGTCTTGCAGCTTCAGCCAAATGTTGAAGTTTTGGTAAGCCTTACTCAGGTGCTTGTGGAAAACCTTGACAGGAGCTACTCGAATTCAACATTGATAAGAAAATCAGTCTCATATAAAAGCCCGGATACCCTGAACAATGTCGCTCTTGTTGAAATCATTCCAAAACAGGTTGCCCAGCTGAGCGGAGAGGTCAGCATAAACACCGGCAACTTCCAGGTGATAAAGGA
>Ga0209211_10012945_pt1 | contig 10413 bp, 9 predicted proteins | sample RifGroA2_FD_183992 | JGI IMG/M metagenome (GOLD analysis project Ga0209211, IMG submission 183992) | Groundwater microbial communities from Rifle, Colorado, USA - Groundwater A2 (SPAdes) (version 2) | ecosystem: Environmental > Aquatic > Deep subsurface > Groundwater | place: Rifle, Colorado...
GGGGCCGTCCGAATTTTCAAACTGCGTTGAGTCGGATTCTCTGAATTAGCATTTTCCCGTCATCCCCGAAGGGGATGCATCCGTTGCAGCCGAGGGCGTAGTTCCGATTTTCTCTCGCGCATCACAATCCCCGAAGGGGATGCATCCGTTGCAGCCGAGGGCGTAGCCCTCGGTGCATTGATTTCACCATTCACCGGTTGCCCTGAAGGGGCAACATCATTGAGGAGGGGGTACCATGCCACAATCATTGGCAAGCGTAAAGCTACACATCGTATTCTCCACGAAAAACAGATATCCATTCCTGGTCAACAAAGAAATCCGCGCGGAAATGCATGCCTACCTCGGTGGCATCTGCAAAGCGCAAAAATGTCAGCCCATAATTGTTGGGGGTGTCGAAGATCATGTCCATATTCTCTGCTTTCTCTCACGAATAATCACCATCGCCAACTTGCTCCAGGAAATCAAAGCTTCTTCGTCGAAATGGGTGAAGACCAAAGGGAGCCTTCTGACCAAATTCTCTTGGCAAAATGGATACGGTGCCTTTTCAGTCAGCGAAGGTCATGTAAAACGCGTCAAGAATTACATAGCAAACCAGGAAGAACATCATCGCCGTCCCACATTCCAAAAGGAATTCCGAAAATTCCTCGACGAAAACGATATCGAATATGACGAGAGGTACGTCTGGGATTGACGTTATCCCACCCCTTCAGGGTGGTGGATTTCATTCGTATCGCTGGGTCGGGACGTTGTCCCGACCTTAAAGTATCCGACCCCGTTGGGGTCGGAACATCCAGCGTCGCAATCTGTTGTCCATGATCACCGAAGGGAATCAATCTGCTGAAGCCGAGGGCGTAGCCCTCGGTGCAATGATTTCACCATTCACAGGGTGCCCTGAAAGGGCAATATCATCTCCCTGTTTCCTCTGACCTCCCCGCTTCTTACATTGTCCCACCACGTTTTCAAGGAACCACCATGATGCATCGCATCTCTATGTTCGCCGCAATGGCGATCTGCTGCTGTGCCCGGTTGGAGGCCCAGGACAAGGCCACCGTCATCCGCGGCGCGCTGATCTACACGGTCGAAGGAGCCCCCATTGACAACGGTGTGCTCATTGTTCGGAACGGCAAGATCGTTTCGGTCGGCCCGGCGTCCACCTCTGTCCCCTCCGACGCGGTCGTGGTCGAGGCTGCGGGCAAGGTCATTCTTCCCGGGCTGGTCGACACGCATTCGCACATCGGAGGCGGATCCGGAGGCGACCGATCGTCCGCACTCCAGCCCGACGTGCGCATCCTCGACGCCGTCAATCCACGCGATGAATCGTTCAAAAAAGCCCTCGCGGGGGGTATTACAACCGTGAACGTCATGCCCGGGTCCGGCCATCTGATGAGCGGGCAGACCGTCTATCTCAAACTTCGTCCCGCGCCAACCATCGAAGGCATGCTCTTCGTGGGAGATCCGCTCAACGACATCGCTGGCGGCATGAAAATGGCGAATGGCACGAACCCGATCGGCGAGAAGCCGTTTCCCGGAACGCGCGCCAAATCGGCGGCCCTCGCCCGTGCGCTCTTTGTGAAGGCGATCGACTACAAGGCGAAGATCGAGGCTGCCAAGGGGAATCCGGACAAAATGCCGAAACGTGAGCTCGACATGGAAGCGATGCTCCAGGTGCTTGACGGCCGACGGATCGTCCATCATCACACACACAGATCCGACGACATCATCACCGTTCTTCGGTTGCAGAAGGAATTCGGATTCCGGCTCGTGCTGCAACACGTGACGGAAGCGTATCTTGTGGCAAAAGAGATCGCCGATGCGAAGATCCCTTGCTCGATCATCGTCATCGATTCTCCGGGCGGCAAACAGGAAGCAATCCATTTGAACTACGAGAACGGCGCGGTGCTTGAGAAAGCGGGCGTCCTCACGGGATTCCACACTGACGACGGCATCACCGATTCTCGACTCTTCCTTCGCTCGGCGGCGTTCGGCGTCCGCGGCGGCATGACGCGCGACGGCGCCCTCCGGGCTGTCACCATCAACAATGCGAAAATGCTCGACTTGGACGGACGCGTCGGCTCACTGAAAGCCGGCAAGGATGCGGACTTCCTGATCTTGTCGGGGGATCCGTTCAGCGTCTACACGCATGTTGAGCAAACCTGGATAGAAGGGAAAAAAGTGTGGGACCGTTCCCTTCCCGACGATTACAAGTATGCCGTCGGCGGCTACGAAGTCTATCCTATGGAAGCGCAGCTCGATGCGTGCGCGGGAGGTGTTCAATGAAACATCTCGGGAGAGTAGGGAGTAGGGAGTCCTTCGACTCATTCGCCTGCGGCGAATTCGCTCAGGACAAGTATGGACTACGGAGAAAGCGGCGGGCTGGGGCTGCAGCTCAGATTGCATACATTGCGACGATTTCCATCTGCTGCTCGATAAATGTCCGTGGGCAAGTTGCCGTCGTGGGCGAGACCGTTTACACCATGTCCGGTGCAGCGATCAAGAATGGCGTCGTCCTTGTCACAGACGGCAAGATCGAACGTGTTGGACCCGCGGATCGCGTCACCATTCCTTCCGGATACAAAGTTTTGAAAGGAAAGGTAGTCACCCCCGGACTCGTCGACGCCCACACGGTCGTCGGACTTTCGGGAATTCTGAATATTCCTGCCGACCAGATGCAGCTGGAAAAATCGGACCCGTTCCAGCCGGAACTTCGGGCAATCGATGCCTACAACCCTCGCGAAGACCTCATTGCATTTGTCCGAAGTCTCGGCATAACTACAATGCATACGGGACATGCTCCAGGAGCCCTTGCAAGCGGCACGACGATTATCGTCAAGCCGATCGGCGGTACAGTCTCTGAAGCCCTGGTCGATTCCGGCATGGTCGCCTTCTCGCTCGGAAGTTCAGTCGCAAGCATATATAAGAATCCCGGAACGAGCGCAAAAGCCGTCGCGGCACTTCGTGCGGAATTCTTGAAGGGACAGGAGTATCTCAAGAAGAAGTCGGCCAAGGACCCCGAAAAACGTCCAGCCCGCGACCTGAAGCTCGAAATGGTGTCGCGCATTCTTTCTCGGGAGGTCAAGGTCCTCTTCACCGCCCAGCGTGCGACGGACATCATGTCCGCCCTCAGGCTGCAGAAGGAATTCGGCTTTTCGATGGTCCTGGATGGTGCGGCGGAGGCATACCTGGTCATCGATGAGATTAAGAAATCGGGCGTGCCGGTGATCGTTCACCCCACAATGATCCGTTCCGGCGGCGACACGAAGAACGTCTCCATGGAAACCGCTGCGAAGCTGAGACAGGCGGGCATCTTGTTCGCACTTCAAAGCGGGATGGAAGGATATGTACCCAAGACGCGCATCGTGCTGTATGAAGCGGCTGTCGCGGCAGCGAACGGTCTCTCCTTCGACGATGCTCTCGCATCCATCACGATCAACGCAGCCCGCATCATCGGTATGGACAAACGCGTCGGCTCGCTCGAATCTGGAAAAGACGGCGATGTCGTAGTCTACGACGGCGATCCGTTCGAGTATACGAGCCACGTGTGCGCTGTTGTCATTAATGGTCGAGTGGTGAGTGAAGAATGTAACTAGGGAGAGCGCGGGAATTGTCAATTGACGATTTTCGATTGTCGATTGTGTATGGCGGGTGGAATTGTAAGCACAATTCTTTCTCCGAACTCCGCACTCAGAACTGAGCACAGAGAACACGCTCTTCCACTAGCAGCTTGCGGAAAAAGAGATCACGCAATGACGCAAAGGGCCATGTACTGCGACTACGCAAAGTTCGCAATGAGATTTTAGTGAATTTTCTCCCTTTGCGTCCATTGCGGTCATAGCGGCATTGCGTGAAATTCTTCTAAGGCCCTTTTTCCCGCATCCTGCTAGGTAACCATTTAACCAACCGCGTTTTGTATTCGCGAATTAACCAACCCGGTCTTCCAAACGCCATTTAACCAATCAGCCAACATTGCTCTTCAAATGTTCAAACCGTCTTCCCTCATTTCCCATCCCCCATTACTCATCACTCTCATCTCGCTCTTCAGCGTATTTGTGACCTCCTCCCAGCCCCTCGACAGTATCGCCCGCTCCTACGTCCACCTCGTCCTGTCTCTTGGGAAGCACGACCCTGATCTTGTCGACGCGTATTACGGACCATCAGTGACATCCATGCAGCCCCCGAAGGATACGATTGGCAGGCTTCGTCACGAATACCTGCGTAAGCAACTGATCGCACTGCACGCGCGCGCGGATTTCGTGCAGGGCACAAAATTGAAGTTCGATGATGAGTCGCGCGTAATGTTCGATGCGGTCGCACCAACATATTCAGAAGCGCATTTCGCCGCGCTTTTAAAGGAACTTGAAGCCGCGCTCCCCGGGAAAGAGCCGCTGCTCGACAGGTTGGAAGGCTTTCGGACCCGCTTCCTCATTCCCCGCGATAAGCTCGACACTGTCTTTGCCGCCGCGATCGCGGAATGCCGCAGACGCACCCGCGAACACATCGCGATTTCGTCGGAGGAATCTTTTGCCGTCGAATTCGTCACCGGCAAACCGTGGAGCGGCTACAATTGGTATCAGGGGAATAGCCGCAGCATCATCCAGGTGAACGTCGACCTCCCGATCACGATCGACAGAGCGGTCGATCTGGCCGCTCACGAGGGATATCCGGGACATCACGTCTACAACGCACTGTTGGAACAACACCTTGTGCGGGAAAAGCAATGGATGGAATTTTCCGTCTATATGCTTTTCAGTCCGCAGTCGCTGATCGCGGAAGGAAGCGCCAATTACGGCATCGAGGTGGTGCTTCCAGATGCGGACCGCATCGCATTTGAGGAGAAGGTTCTGTTCCCGCTGGCCGGCCTCGACCCGAAGACCGCGGAACAGTATTACAGCATCCAGAGCATCACGGCAAAACTGGCTTTCGCTCAGAATGAAGCCGCACGCGGTTATCTGAACGGAACGATCGACCGGACGAAGGCCATGCATTGGCTGACGACATACGCATTGATGAGCCTGCCCAGGGCCGAACAGCGGACCCGTTTCATTGAGCGCTACCGATCGTACGTCATCAATTATAATTATGGACAGGAACTCGTCAAAACCTATGTGGAATCGAACGGTGGAACATCGGACAATCCTGATCGACGCTGGGAAGTATTCAAGGATCTCCTTTCGTCTCCTCGACTCCCTTCGGGATTGATGAAAAACTAGGCGACAGTGCGCCCTCCGAAAAGAAGGACACAAAGGGCCGCAAAGAAGACACAAAGAGCCACCAAGACAGTTCATATGAATGATTAGCGAATCGGCTGTACGACGTAAGTGATGTTCCCCTTTCTTTGTGGTCCTTTGTGTCTACTTTCTGTTCTTTGTGTCCATCTTTTTGTTAGCGCAGAACATACGACAAAGCTTTTCCATTGACTTTTCCCGATCCCCTCATGATGTCCGCTGTACCTGCCCGCAGTGAGTCGCACAACGATCTCGCGGTGTTGCTCCATCGATACGGCACGGTAGTTGATACCGTAGTCGCTTCTGGAATTTCCGTTCCCCGTTTCACCGGCGAATTCTGGACTTCACGGCAACGCCAGGCTTCTTCCCTTCACGAAATCTCCTATCGGGCGTGCTTCAAACCCCAGCTCGCCGCATTTTTCATCGAGCATTTCACGCAACCGGGAGACACGGTCTACGACCCGTTCAGCGGCCGCGGCACGACGGTCATTGAAGCCGGACTCCTCGGACGCAACGTCATCGCGAATGACGTCAATCCCCTGAGCGCGTTGCTTTCCCGTCCGCGCTTTGTTGTCCCCGAGCTTGACGAAGTGCGAGAGCGTCTGTCACGCATTCCCATGCGGGCTGACAGGCGTGCGGATATCGATGTGTCGATGTTCTACCATCGCCGAACGGAATCGGAGATCGTTGCGCTCAAAGCGTATCTCGACCGTCGGCGGCGATACCGCAATGAAGATCGCATCGACCGCTGGATCCGCATGGTCGCCACGAATCGACTCAGCGGCCATTCTCCCGGATTCTTTTCCGTCTATACACTCCCTCCCAATCAGGCGGTTACTCAATCTCGTCAGCGTCTCATCAATAAACGGCTGCGGCAGAAGCCCGAGTACAGAGACACGCGCAAGCTCATGCTCCGCAAAACGCATCAGCTCATCCGGTCGCTCACGCTGGAACAAAGTGTCCGGCTCCACATGTCGGGAAAACATGCCCGGTTCCTGACGAACGATGCTCGTCATACCGGGAGAATACCGGACAATGCCGTCGCGTTGACGGTCACGTCTCCCCCGTTCCTGAATATGGTGGACTATGCCTCGGACAATTGGCTCCGCTGCTGGTTCAACGGCATCGATGCCGAGAAAGCGGGCCGGTCGATTACGACGACAAGCTCCCTGGCGGAGTGGGAAGTGGTGATGGGAAGCGTCTTTCAGGAACTCTTCCGCATCTCACGCCCCGGCGGATGGGTGGCCTTCGAAGTGGGCGAGGTTCGCAAAGGGAACCTTCGGCTGGACGAGGTCGTTGTTCCGCTCGGCGTGAAAGCCGGATTTGCGTGCCGAGCCATCGTCATCAATCAGCAGAGCTTCACAAAGACCTCGAATATTTGGGGAGTTCGGAACAATCGGGGCGGGACAAATACGAATCGTATCGTGGTGTTTGAGAAGAGCTAGTGAAAACAATCAATAGGGCTGCGATCGTAGAAGATCAACCACTAAGAACACAAAGGGGATGTGAAATTTCATTCTCTGCGATTGTGGCTGCAGGCCATCTTAAAAGAACTCACAATTGTCATGCTGAACCCGCCGCAGGCTGGATTCAGCATCTATCCGTTCGCGGAATGGACCCAGAATCCCACCTTTATCCGCCTGCGGCAGATTTCGGCGGTTTCGGGGTGACGGTCCAGACCATTTTTGAGATAGCTTCTAGTTTTACGGAGAGCCTGTGACCTTTTCCCGCATCCACGCTCCCGCAGGATGGACGATGTTATTCGTCTTTCTCGCTACGGGAGCGTACATGCGCCATATTTTCCCCGAAGCATACGAGGCCGATTCGGCGGTCCGGTTCTTGTACCGCTCAAACCATGTCTACATTCTGTTTTCAAGCCTGCTGAATATCCTCGCGTCGTATTTGAACGACGTCCCCCTCCGTTGGCCCAAGATCTTCAACCTCGGATCGTTGTTTCTGTCACTCTCACCCGTCGTGCTTCTGGCGGCGTTCATTACAGAGACATCGATCCCTTCTCCCACCCGTCCCCTCACACTTTCCGGCGCATCTTTATCGCTCGGCGGTGTCCTTTTGCTCGTGCTATCGCGGCGAAATGCGCGGAAGGACTGAATCTCCCCATTTTTCGCTATATTGACGGTGCGATGCATGAAATTTCTGAAGACATCCGTCGCATTATCCGGAACGCGCTCGCCGAAGATATCGGCTCCGGTGATGCGACGACGATCAGCACCATTCCGGATGACCTCCGAACGACGGGACTTTTCATCGCGAAGCAGAACGGAATACTTGCGGGACTGAGTGTTGCCGCATTGGTCTTCCAGGAACTTGACGCAAGAACACAAGTCTCGTTCCGGTGTGACGATGGCGCCAAGGTTGAGAAAGGAACGGAATTGGGCAGCGTCACGGGCCTTGCACGAGTGATACTTACCGGTGAACGGACAGCCCTGAACATTCTTCAGCGTATGTCCGGCATCGCTACGCTGACGCGAACGTATGTCGACGCCGTCGCCGGCACCGGGGCGGTCATTCTCGATACCCGGAAAACAGCCCCTGGACTTCGTTTGCTGGACAAAATGGCCGTCCGCATTGGAGGCGGCACGAATCACCGGTCGGGATTGTTCGACATGGTGCTGATCAAGGACAATCACATCGACGCGGCCGGGGGAATCGCTTCCGCAGTGAAGAAGGTCAGGTCAGGCCCCCATGCGAAGCTTCCCGTGGAAGTGGAATGCCGAACGCTCGCGGATGTCGAAGAAGCCGTGCGGCTTTCCGTTGACCGGATCATGCTGGACAACATGGACCTGGCGACTGTTGCACAAGCAATCGCACTCGTCAAAGTCCGGATCCCGTTAGAGGTGTCGGGAAACGTGACACTAGAGAATGTTCGGGCCATTGCCGAAACAGGCGTGAAGTTTATTTCTGTGGGCAGTCTCACACATTCGGTAAAGGCACTTGACATCAGCTTGAAGCTCCAGAAGTGATGCCTAGAGAATTGGACCGCAAAGGGGTAAAGGTAAAAAGAGAGTGCGCAAAGTGCTAGATCAATCATTGAAGTAGTTCTCTCTTTGCGTTCTCTCTTCTCATCTTTGCGTCTTTGCGGTAAACTCTCATATCCTGGTTATCTCTCTTTTTTCACTTTCCAATTGACTATTCACGATTCACTATTCACCTTCATCAATGACTTCTGCTGATTCCATATACAACGACTTAAAGCGCCGCCTCCACGACGTCGTCCCCGATGTCGAGCTGCGCTATAAAGCCGGGATCGCCGCCGAGATCAACGAGCTCAAGAAGCAGCGCAATGCCGTCATCCTCGGCCACAACTACATGGAGCCGGCCCTGTACCATTCCATTCCCGATTTTGCCGGCGACTCACTCGAACTAAGCCGCCGTGCCGCGGAAACGGACAAGGACATCATCGTCTTCTGCGGAGTGCGGTTCATGGCGGAAACCGCCAAGATCCTCAATCCGACACGGACCGTTCTCCTCCCCGCCCGGCGCGCCGGCTGCTCCCTCGCCGACGGCATCACCGCAGATGACGTCCGGTCGCTCAAGCAAAAATATCCCGGCGTCCCCGTCGTTTCCTACGTCAACACGAATGCGGACGTCAAGGCGGAAAGCGACATCATTTGCACGTCCGGCAACGCCTCCCGCGTCGTCGAAACGCTGAAAACTGAAACAGTCATCTTCCTGCCCGACGAGTATCTCGCCCGCAACGTCGCCAAGGAGACCGGACGGCATATCATTTTCCCCTCGAAGGGCGTTCCCAGGACGATGGACGCATCGCTCGAGTATGCGATGATCGGTTGGACGGCCCGCTGCGAGGTCCATGAAAAATTCACGGTCGACGACATCAAGGCTGTCCGCAAACAATTCCCCGACGTCGTGATCCTTGCCCACCCGGAATGCAGTCCGGAGGTCGTGGCCGCATCCGATTTCTCCGGCAGCACGGGAGCGATGATTAAGTATGTTGAAAAGACCAAGGCCCCTCGGTATCTCCTGCTGACGGAATGTTCCATGGGGGACAACATTGCCGCGGCGCAACCGGAAAAAGAGATGCTGCGTATGTGTTCCGTCCGATGTCCGCATATGAACGAGATCACGCTCGAAGACACGCTCGAAGCGCTGAAAAAGACGCAGTATGTGATCGAAATTCCGGACGAGATTCGACTGAGGGCCAGGAAGGCGCTCGATCGGATGCTGGCGGTGAACTAGTATCGGGCTTAGGTAGAAGATCGGCCCACGAAGGGACACAAAGGTGTTTTGGGAATGAGTATGTCGGAGAATTTGTAGGGCCGAGTAGAAGCGAAGATTGGACCACTAAGAACACGAAGGTTATAGGATTGGAACCCCTAGGACCTACGTAAAAGATCCGACCACGAAGGGTCACGAAGTACTACGAAGAGTGATCGGATTAATTCGTCAAACGATTGGTTCCCGCCATTCCATCATTCCATTATTCCACCATTCCATTGTTCCAGTATTTTCCACTTCGTGTGACTTCGTGGACATAGTCATTCGCGCTCGTCCTACAACGTGTCTCAGCTATACAAATCCTACTTTCCCTTAGTGTTCTTCGTGGGAAATCCTTTCTTTATGTTTTTCAACGACCTTGCTTCGCCCCATGCCGCCCCCTGAACTCCTTGAGACCGACGTCCTGATCATCGGCTGCGGTATTGCCGGAGGGGTCGCAGCGCTCGAACTGGCCGAGGCAGGCGTCCAAGTTACCGTCGTAACGCTCGCTCCAAAGCCCGAAGAGACCAATACCTGGTATGCCCAGGGAGGCATCGTGTACGAAAGTGACGGCGATTCGCCTCAGCTCCTCATCGACGACGTGATGCGAGCCGGTGCCGGCATGTCCCAGCGTAAAGCGGTCGAGATCCTCGCGCGCGAAGGACCGTCTCTTGTCCGCTCTATCCTACTCGACAAGATCGGCGTTCCCTTCGACCGGACGCCCGATAAAGAACTCTCGCTCGTGCTCGAAGGAGGTCATTCACTTCACCGCATCCTCCACGCCGCCGACAGCACGGGAAGCGCCATTGAAGGACGCCTTCTCGGAGCGCTGACGAAATTCAAGAACGTCACCGTCCTCACCGGGCACACTGCCGTCGACCTGCTTACTCCGGCCCACCATTCGCTCGAACGACAAACGATCTACGACTCCCCCTCCTGCGTTGGCGCGTACATCCTC
>Ga0209211_10012946_pt1 | contig 10412 bp, 9 predicted proteins | sample RifGroA2_FD_183992 | JGI IMG/M metagenome (GOLD analysis project Ga0209211, IMG submission 183992) | Groundwater microbial communities from Rifle, Colorado, USA - Groundwater A2 (SPAdes) (version 2) | ecosystem: Environmental > Aquatic > Deep subsurface > Groundwater | place: Rifle, Colorado...
GTGCCGCTCTGGTCGCACAACTGGATGAACTGCGCGGCCTTGGTGGAGCCCGCAGGTTGAATCGGTCCGTTGTTGCCCAGAATGCCGACCAAGCGCCCCTCGATGCGCGCGTGGCCGCACATCATCTCGGGCGCATAACTGGCCTTGAATTCCAGAAAGTCCGAGCCGTCCACCAGCCGCGCAATAACTTCGCGCACGTCGTAGGGCTCGCGCTCGTCGGCGGGGACGATGCCCATCAACTCCTGTTCGTCAAACACGGGCTCCGCAAAGCTGGCCGCAACCGGTGTGGTGTCCCACTTGATCTTGTCCATCAGCTCGCGCGTCATCGCGATGGCGTGGGCGTCGTCCTCGGCCAGATACTCGCCCAGGCCGGTCACCTGGGCGTGCATTTCTGCGCCGCCCAGCTCGTCGTCGGTGCAGTCTTCGCCCATCGCGGCCTTCACCAGCGGTGGGCCCGCCAGGTAGATGCTGCTGCGCCCGCGCACCAGCACCACATAGTCCGACAGGCCCGGCAAATACGCCCCGCCCGCGGTGCTGGAGCCATGCACCACCGCAATCTGCGGAATGCCCGCGGCCGACATGCGCGCTTGGTTGGCAAAGCTGCGTCCGCCCTCCACAAAAATCTCTGCCTGGTACATCAGGTTGGCACCGCCGCTCTCCACCAGGTAGATGACGGGCAGCTTGTTCTCCAGCGCAATCTCTTGCGCACGCAACGCTTTTTTGAGGCCCATGGGCGCCACGGTGCCCCCCTTCACCGCGCTGTCGCTGGCGGACACGATGCAACGCCGCCCCGCCACCACGCCAATGCCGACGATGGAGCCACCGCCCAGCACGGCCTTCTTGCCATCGTCGTCGTGCATGTTCAGGCCGGCTAGGCGGCTCAGCTCAAGAAACGGCGTGCCACGGTCCAGCAGGCGGGCCACGCGTTCGCGCGGCAGCAGTTGCTTGCGCTTCTCAAACTTCTCGCGCTTGGATTCGGACTCGGCAATCACCAAGCCCTCCAGGCGCTGCACCTCGGCCAGCAGTTCGGCCATGCGCTGGGCGTTGGCCGCGAAGCCGGCCGAGCGGGGGTTGATCTTGGAGCGGAGAGCGGGCATGGCAACAGGTCCTTCAAAGGTCTTGCGGCATTAGAGGCCATGGTTACGTTAACGTCAACCTGTTGCCGCATAGGTGTTTTCACTATGCTTTACGTTATGCTGCAGCGATACCATCCAGCCTGAACCCTCTTTTCCAACCTCACAAGGAAACCCCATGTCTCTCGCCACCGCAACCGAAGCCATCCGCGCCAAAGTGGGCGCCGACAGCGGCCTCAACGCCACCCTGAAGTTCGACATGGGCGCCGACGGCGTCATCGTCATCGACGGCGCCAGCACGCCCAACAGCGTGAGCAACGACAACACTGATGTGGACTGCACCGTGGGCATCACGCTGGAGAACCTGCAAGCCCTGCTGGACGGTGACCTGGAACCCGCCACCGGCTTCATGGCCGGCAAGCTGAAGGTGAGCGGCGACATGGGCGTGGCCATGCGCCTGCAACGTGTCATTTAAATCGGTGGCCACCGACGCAGCGGTGGCAGACGCGCAAGCGTTTGTCGCCTCCCACCGCGACGAGGGCACGACCGAGCTGTTCGGCATCACCGAGTTGTGCCGGGAGTTCGGCATCACGCTGCGCGCGCTGCGTTTTTACGAAGACAAGGGCCTGCTCAGCCCCCGCCGCATCAACGGTGCCCGCGTCTACACCCGGCGCGACCGCGCGCGCCTAGCACTCATCCTGCGCGCCAAGGCCATAGGCTCGCCGCTGTCCGAGATCAAACGCTACCTGGACTTGTATGGCGACCAGGGCGAAGGCCGTGTGCAGCAGCTGCAGTACGTCATCGACCGCACCGACGCCGAGATTGCCGACCTGGAAAAGAAGCGCGCCCAGATCGACGCCACGCTGGCCGAGCTGCGTGTCATCAACACCAGCTGCCGCAGCCACCTGGCAGAGCGGGAGCGCACGGGTAAAAATTAAGCCAAATAGGCCTCTAGCCCCCGTAGAAATTGCGCGAGATGCTCCTAAAACAGGAGCGCCTCGCGCACCCCACCGGCCGGCTTATTTGCCCAGCAAGCCCTTGAACAAGTCCTTGGCCTTGTCTTTCACGGCCTCTTCGGCCTTGGTCTTGATCTCCTGCTTCTTCTCTTCCACCTTGGCCTTGGTGGCGTCTTCCAGCATGGCGCCGAATTCGATCTTGTAGCTCAGGCTCTCAAACGGGCCGCTCAGGCGCACCGGCACGGTCAGGCCCTTGAGGTCGCCCAAATCTTTACCACCCTGCCCTTCGCCGCTAGCCACCACCGTGGCCTTGGCCACGTAGTTCATCTGGCCCGCCCCCACATCGATGTCACCCGCGCCGCCCAGGCGGATGAAGGGGGACTTCATCGCCAGGTCGTCGTTGCGCGCCACGCCGTTGGCAATCTTGAAGGAGCCGGTCAACTCCGAGAAGTCGGTCTTCTGGTTGGCATTGGCCGCCTGGGTGCTGTCGGCCTGGCCCAATTTGGCTTTTATGTCGCGCAGGCTTTGCGCCAGGTTGATGCCCTTGATGGCACCGTCTTTAAGCGCCAACGATGCGCTGCCAGCCAGCGCCTTCTTCATCGCCGTCACCGTGTCGCCGCGGGTGCTGATGTCCAGCGTCACATTGCCCCGGCCCTCCAGCAGGTCCTTGGCCACCAGGTCTTTCATCAGCGGGTTGATGCTGACGCCCACCAGGGCCTGCTTAATGGCCACCGCGTTGCCATTGGCGTTGACCGACAGGCTGCCGCTGGTGCTGCCCTCGTACAGATTCAGCGACAGGGGCGCCACATCCAGCTTGCCGCCGGCCAGCGCCAGCCGGGCGTTGATCTTCTCCAGCTTCAGGTTAGACACCTGCAGCGCGCCGATACGGATGGCACCGTTCACCGTGTGGCCCTTGAGCGCGCTCAGGTCGATGGGCGCCTCTTTGGCCGCGGCTGCCTCTTTGGCAGGCGCCGTGGTGGGGGCAGGTTTGGGCGGCAGGTACTTGTCCACGTTGAGCTTGTCCACGTCCAGGTCAAACGCCAGCACCAGCGGCGCAAACTTGGCCACCTTCACGCTGGTGGCGATCTTGGATTCGTCAAACTGCGTGGCCAGTTCCAGCGCGGCGGTCTGCTGCAGCGCGTCCACCTTCAGGCTGCCGCTGATGGGCAGAGTCACGCTCTTCATGGGCATGCTGGGGTGGGCCAGGTCCAGGGTGCCCGTCAGCTTGGCCAGCGCCACGCTTTGCCCCGCCACATTCACCGCCACGGGCGAACTCAGCTGGCCCTTGACGGCCGCATCGCCCGACTTGGCATCGAGCTTGAGCGCCAGGCTGGCAATCTTCAGCGCGTCGGCATTGCCCTCCACGCCGTTCAGCACCAGATTCACCGTTGCATTGCGGCCCGTGCCCTGCAGCGTGGCTGACAGTGTGATGGCATCGCCACCCGACTTCTCGGGCGACAGACTCAGCTTGGGCGCGTCCAGCGTCAGCGCAAACGTGTCGGTGCCGCTTTGGCCCTTGGCCGACAGGCTGAGCTTGTCCACGACCGCAGTCTTCTTGCCCGTGTCGGCCAGCACCTGGCCGGTAGACAAGCTCAGGTTCGACAGTGCGGTGCTGGTGCCCGCCTTCTCATCGCGCCAGGTGAGCTGGGCGTTGGCAATGCGAATGCTGGAAACATCAATCTGCAGCGGCTCGGCCGGCTTGGCGGGTTCAGCGGGCTTGCCCGCCTCGGGCGCGGTGGGCTGGCCCAGCAGGTCAGCAATGTTCAGCGTGCCGTCCTTCTTCTTTACCAGTGTGAGCTTCAGGCCCTCAATGTCCAGCGCACGCACCTGCACCTGCTTGCTCAGAAGCGGCATCAGCGCCACCGAGATGCGGGCGGATTGCAGCGCGGCAAACTCGTCTTTGCTCGCATGCTCTGACAAGGTAACGCCGTCGAGCTGAATGCCAACGTTGGGCCAGACAGAGAGCTTGGGCTGGCCCGCAATCACCAGCGTGCGCTGCTTCTGCTCCAGCACCGTGCGGCTGATCTCGGCCTTGATTTTGTCGCCGTCAAAAAGGGCGTAGAGCACGCCCACGGCAATGGCCAGCAGGCCCACGATGGCAACGACAGCAATACCGACAACGCGAAGCGCCTTCATGAAGAATCCTTGTGAATAGGAGAAACGGGGTGCAGACCATTCTATTTGTGCGGTACGCACCAGCCTGCCCCTGCGTGTGTGGAAATACGCAGTAACGCTTTGTAATTGATTGCCCTATGCATGGCCAAAAGCACTGTTTTGCCAGATTGTCTTTACAAGCGCAGGGCACACTGTGCGCATGGGATATCACAACGCACCCCAGTGCGGCTTCGGCACAGCCGAGGATTGACGACATGCGCATCAAAAACAGCTTCTGGAGCTTTCTGGGCCAAGAGTCCCTGAAGAGCACAGAGGACACCCTCGAAACCATCCGCAACACCATGCTCAGCGCGGTGCGCAACCACTGCCGCACCACAGACTTTCACCTGGAGTTCAAGATCAGTTACGCCAAAGATGTGAGCGAGCTCTGGTATCTGCGCCCTGAGCTCATGCAGGCCCTGTGCGACCACCAGGACGAAACCCGCGCCCATGCCCTGATGGTGGGCGTGACAACGCTGTTTGTGGGGCACCACCCTGCAGCAGTGGGCTCCAAGTTCAAGCAGCGCAACCCCTAGTTCGCGCCACCGTGGTGGCGTTGGCTCAGGCCAGCATCTGGTCCTTGGCCACGAAGTACTTGCGGGCGTAGGCCACCAGCTGCGCGTCGCTGGGGTGGTCAATGCTTTCCACCCCCAGTACCTTGTCGCCCACCTCTGGGTCGTGGCTGTGCAGGTGTTTGATGAGCTGCAGCTTGGCCTGCGCGGGACCGACCACCAGAATCTCTTGCGCGCCCTTCAGCGCCTCTGCAATGGCGTGGAAATACTGCTTGTCTTCGGCCGCCTTGCCAGAGCCCACCACACCACTCTTGGCATGCACTTGTGCATGCGGATGGGCCGGGCGCACGATAGACTTTTCCACATCCTCTGGCGCAATGTGCATGACATGCGCCTCCGAATGGTCGAGCCAGACAACTGCGTGGTAATGCGACATGGTGTGTTCCCTTTCAGAAGAAGTACATCTGCAGGGTAGGCGTATTGCAAACGAAACACCTTGCGCAAGGTCAATAGGAAGCCCGGACAAACAAAAAAGCCTGCAGCTCCAGGGAGCTGCAGGCTTGAGGTATCGAATGGTAGGCCGTGACAGACTTGAACTGTCGACCAAAGGATTATGAGGCCCCTGCTCCTCATCGTCATTGATCTTGCCAACTATATGATTTTATTGAACTTTTCGGCACTTTTCGACAAATCTCAACATTCGCGGTCATCGTCAATTGCTACCAATGTGCTACCAAATAATTTCATAAAGTGAAATATTTTCTGATAAATTTAGTTTTTATCTATTGAGAATTTAAAGTCAATTGATATAAATTCCAACCGAAAATCGCCTGCATCAACGGGTTTGATTGATGCCGCAACCCCACAGACCAAAGCAGAGGATCACAGATCGGCTGTCGAAACCAACTATCACCGAGATGGAGCCGGTAGCTTCTTGAACTAAGGTTAAAATCCGGTGATAGGGCCCCTAGCTCATGCTTGGTTAGAGCAGTGGACTCATCAAAGCGGTGACTTTCGCCCGAAATGGCGATTGAAAAATTGGGTTAATTCAGGGAAACCTACAGCGAAAGCCAAGGCAATCCTGAGCCAAGCCTGCTCTACAGAGCAGGAAGGTGCAGAGACTAGCGGAGGGGTACAGCCCCCTTAATGACCGCCATGAACGCCCGACACCTGAACAAGCTCTTATAAGAGTGTTGAAGGTGATGAGATAGTCCAGCGAGTAGCGAAAGCTACATAAAGCTGAATCCATTGGTGCCGTGTTCGACTCACGGGGGGCCCACCAAATCACATAAAAAGCTACTTTCGAGTAGCTTTTTTTTCACCTGAACTTTTCCCACTCTATTGCTCGTTGACGCCAATATATACAATTGCTAGCATATATATATGTATCAACGGGAGTGAATTATGGATCCAAAGCTAACAAATGTTTTTGACGCAATGCAGCTTACGGAAGCTGCCAAATTAAATACAGCAAAAACTGAAGGTATAACAATCCTTCAGAAACAACTTATAGAGCAGTCAGCAACGATAGCAAGGCTAAATGATGAGCTACGACAAGCAAAAGAACAAGTTGAAGACTATGAATATCTTCTATGCAAACCAATGCAAGAAATTGCAAGATTAAATAGTGACTTTAGAAAAACTTATGAAGAACAACAAACAACAATGGCAGAATGGATAGTATCTCAAAAAGCTTTCAAAGAATTGGCAATTCAATTCGGTTTTGAAAATGGGAAAAAGGCAGAAGATGTAATTAAAGAAGGGTTTGCAAAAGAAATAGATGTTTTAGAAGAAAAACACAATCCAAAACATAATACAAATATTGGAGACTCAGATATAGTAAGAGTTAGAAAAGATAAATTAATTCAAAAAATTAAATCAGTCATTTAAATTGACATTTACATATTTGAAATATAGGCATCAGGTCATTCTATACACAAAAGCGTGCATTTGAAACTCGCCAACCAACGCACTACCAAATGACAGCATAGTGGCAGTGTGAGGCGCCCGACACCCGAACAAGCTCTTACAAGAGTGTTGAAGGTGAAGAGAGATCCAGCGAGTGGGGAAACTCACACAAAGATGAATCTATTGGTGCCGTGTTCGACTAACGGTGGGCCCACCACCTACTTGTCAGGGACCGTAGCCCGGTACTTAATTAAATCCCCATCTACTTTCTCATCTGGAGTATTTCATCAATCAGTTTGGAAGTGTATTTCTTCCTCATGCTGAAGACGAACTGAGGCTCTATGTCTCTTGCAAAGCCAAGCATCCCCTGCAAGCTATGCACTTCATCTTTAGACAAAGCCCCAAAAGAGTAGCGATGTATCAAGGCACTGATTGCTCTCTTTCGATCTCTACCAATTGAAAGCTCGTTCTCGTTATTAATAACAACACCCGTGACTCTTCTCTGTGTTTTCTTAGAAAGATGGATTGTTTTATCTCTATTTATTAATAACGAGGGGTACACGAGACTCTTAATGACATCGATAATCATGGGTTCAATATCAGAACAAATATCTTTGACATTTGTTGAGAAAGCAAGATCATCAGCATATCGGGTGTAAGTAATGCTTCGCTCTTTGCACCATTGATAAACTTTTTCATCAAACGCAAACATTATCGAATTCGAGAGGATTGGTGAGCTTGGTGCACCAATGCTGAGAGTCAAACGTTTTGTGTCCTTCGAGCGAATACAAGACAGCCTGGCAATGCGAGCCAAGTCAACAACTGAAAAGTCGGCGCCAAGATGTCTAATAAAGTGATTTATAAGATCGCCTTCCCGAATGGAGACAAAGAAGTTTTTGAAATCAAATTTTGAAAGATACTTATTTTTTCTATGTGCAGCAGCATTCAATTTAATGCTTGCACCAGTTCTATATGCTGATGCACATTGATGGATAGGCAACCTAGAAAAAACATTCTCTATCAACCAGTGTTGGATGTATTTGGTTTCCTTCGCAGGTTGAGCAATGACTCTTTCGCCACCAGACTTTTTGGGAATTGTATAGATTTTGTAAGAGTAAGGTGATCGTGCAATTAGATGCAAAACTTTGGCCTCACTCAATCCAAATGCTTCCTGCAAGGAGGTAATTAAATTGATGGTCACGACAATTCCCCCTTAGCTTGAGAAATTGCCCTATTTCTATTACGATGCTTTTCGCTTTGCTTATAAAACTCCAAGCATTGCAATTGCACCCTAAGGGTGTCTAATGGTTTACTCTTGTCTTTTAAGGCCAAACGGATAGGGTGATATGGCTCGCTTCCGTGCATATAAAAAATAGCATCACTGTATTGCTGAATTTTTATGAGTTTGAAGCTCTTTAAAAGAAACAGCTTACCCTTAAGCTGAAACTTATCAACCTTCGCACCTAGAAGCAGCAAATACTCCAGTATTTCACTTTCTTTTAGAGCTGAAAACAAACGTAGCAACTCACAAATTATTGCCATTACATGTGAGTTCTGGTCTATTTTTAAGACTTGGCTTTTAGGAAGCTTTTCCAACTCCTGCTGTATATCTGAAACAACATCATCAACAACTTCAGAAAGAATGGTTTCTGGTTTGCCCACCTTCCACGGGTAGCTTCTTACATAGGAAGAATTTTTCTCAGCTATAAATCGAAGAATTCCAAGATTTATAAATGAAATTTCATCAACGTATTGACTAGCACATATAGCAACAATTTTGTTACTCAAGTCCGGCTGCTGCGAAAAAGCACCCAACTCAACTAGGGACCCTTCGCTTTCCAAAATAATTACAACAAGCGAACAGATACTCGCAAGCTCTAACTCAAAACTAACTAAGTCTTTAAAAACTCCGTCTGAATGCCAGCTTGGAATTTCTTCAGGACGGAAAACTTCGAATTTTGTATGAGCGTTTGTAATCCCATGTCGTAACGACAAAATGGGGGGGTCTGGAGCATCTGGATGGGGTTTTTGAGTAACTTTTCCACCGCACAATAAAACAATTGGGGCAGATGAAAACTCAATACGGCAATCCGATAGCTCTAGACCCGATAACAGTTGCAACCTGGGATCATGGCCGTCTTCGGACATAAAAGTGTTCTTTACCAAGAATCAGCCGCAGATAAGATCTGCGGGCCGGAGGGAGCTTGCGAGTGTAGGACCGCAGAGCTTATCTGCGGAATAAATCCAAGCAATGTATAGAGTCTGGCTAATCGCCCGACTAAGCCTTCAAACTGGGTAGTAAAAAAGCTCTGTTCGCGTAAAGAACCTAAACATTATCATATCCAAAACTTTTCCTTGTCAATAGACACTTGACGGCAAAGAATGGAAAATTTTTAGGTGGGGGACTGGCTCGAATACTTGGGAACACATGTTTATGCTACCAAGAGCGATTCGGCCTATTTATGCTACCGGGATGCTACCAAACGAGGGCAAAAACCAGTGGAAACGGTCTTAACGGACTGTGTAAGTTGTTGGTCTATATACTGTTTATTTACACAGCCCAGATTATGAGTCCTCTGCTCTAACCAACTGAGCTAACGGCCCAACCGAACCGCGGATTGTACCGGGCCGCGCAGGGCTATTTGTGGTGGCTCAGCGCGTTGCTCACCAGCTTGGAGGTGATGTCCACGATCTGGATCATGCGGTCGTAGGCCATGCGCGTGGGGCCGATGACGCCCAGCGTACCGACCACCTTGCCATCCACCTCGTAGGGACTGCTGACGATGGACAGGTCTTCAAACGGCACCACCTGGCTCTCGCCGCCAATGAAGATGCGCACGCCTTCGGCCTGGCCGGTCACGTCCAGCAGGCGCATGAGCTGGGCTTTTTGCTCAAACAGGTCAAACGCACGGCGCAGGTGGCCCATGTCGCTGGAAAAGTCGGACACCGAGAGCAGGTTGCGTTCGCCCGAAATCACCACCTCGTCTTGGGATTCGTTGATCGCCTCGGAACTGGCGTGCACGGCAGCCTGCATCAGGGTGGCGATTTCGCTGCGCAGGCTTTCCACTTCGTTTTGCAGGCGCTTGCGCACCTCTTCAATCTCCAGCCCGGCGTAGTGGGTGTTGAGAAAGTTGGCGCCTTCCACCAGTTGACTTTGGGCGTAGTCCACCTCGGTGTAGATGACGCGGTTTTGCACATCGCCGTCAGGCGACACGATGATGACCAGCAGCCGCTTTTCCGACAGGCGCAAAAATTCAATGTGCCGAAACGCCGATGTGCGGCGCGGCGAGATGACCACGCCCACAAACTGCGAGAGGCTGGACAAGAGATTGGCCGCGTTGGAGATGACGCGCTGCGGCTGGTCGGGCGCCAGGCTGTGCGCCGCCATCGGGCCCTGCTGCACGGTGAGCATGGTGTCGACAAACAGGCGGTAACCGCGCGCGGTAGGTATGCGCCCCGCCGAGGTGTGGGGGCTGACGATGAGGCCCAGGTCCTCCAGGTCCGACATGACATTGCGGATGGTGGCGGGCGAGAGGTCCAGGCCGGACGCTTTGGAGAGCGTGCGGCTGCCGACGGGCTGTCCATCGGCGATATAGCGCTCTACCAGCGCCTTCATCAACAACTTGGAACGATCATCGAGCATGCGGCCATTTTAGTAACCTATTTAGTGTCTAATTTGCGCATGTTGTCCCAATTTAGGCATGTCGCTCTGATCGGCAAGTACCAAACCACCGGCACCAGTGCTGCCGGGGCCTCGTCCCGCAAATCGCTGGACGAGATTGCCCATTATTTGATGGACCAGGGCTGCG
>Ga0209211_10012947_pt1 | contig 10412 bp, 11 predicted proteins | sample RifGroA2_FD_183992 | JGI IMG/M metagenome (GOLD analysis project Ga0209211, IMG submission 183992) | Groundwater microbial communities from Rifle, Colorado, USA - Groundwater A2 (SPAdes) (version 2) | ecosystem: Environmental > Aquatic > Deep subsurface > Groundwater | place: Rifle, Colorado...
CGGCCAGGCGCCAGCGGCCAGCCACAGCTTGAACTGCCAGCCCAGCAGCCACAGCATGTGCGCCGCCAACGCCGCAGTGACCGCCTGCGCGGCGCGTCCACGCGGCAACTGCGTCGCTGCCCAGGCGCCGATGGCGCCAACCAGCATTGGCACCAGCCAGTTGGCGCGGAGCTGGTCGAGCGCAAGAGTCGGCGCTGGCGCCACGGCGACGGAATGGAAAACGATCCAGGCGGTGAGCGCCAGCAGCCACCACGCAGTGGGTTTCAGCCACGGCGCGAGTTGGGGCCGCGTCTGGCGACCGGCCCAGAGAAGGGCAACGACCCCCAGCAACAAGAGCAGGTTGCGCAGGGCAATGGTATGCGGAATGGGAAAGACGAAAACAATGGCGGCCAGCCAGGCCGGGCAGAACCAGGTCTGCGCTACTGGCAGCATCATTTGCAGATTCCGCCCAGACAGGAACGCAGCCAGTGACGCGCGATGCGGCGGCGCTGCGCGGTATTTCCGGCGTGGCGCCAGAGCAGTCCGAGAAAACCTTCGCTGCGCAGGCTGACAAGTTTGCGACGGGCAACAGCCCGGTCCGGCATTTTCGCCAGCAGGTGGAATATCGAAAGGGCGCCATCGACCAGTTGGTGAGACAGAAGCGCATGCAGTTCCGGATCCGCCCCGACTCCAGCCGCAAGTTTGGCCTGGGTGCGAGCATTGACGATGCTGCTATCGATGACGATCTCAAGTCGTTTCTGTGTGGCTGCGGGCGTTGCGTTGCGGATCGGGATCCGATAGTTCACCGAAATGCGCGGCAGATAGACCACTTGCCGGGTGGCAAGCAGCGCCTCGGTGGTCCAGATCACGTCCTCATGGATCAGGCGCGGAATGAAGCGGAAGTGGTTTGCCTCGATGAAGTCGCGGCGATAGAGATGCATCCACACCATGTGCAGGACGCGCCCGGTTTTCAGGCGCTGCCGCAGCCATTCCCGACCGGAAATGATTCCCGTGGCCGGCGCGTCGGCATAAATCGACCGGTCCGGCTGGCGACCCTCGAAATGGTAGCGGGCGTTGAACAAGACCATGTCGAGCTGCCCGGTTTCGGCCTGCTCCAGCGCTTCCGCGTAAGCGTCGGGCTCGACGAAATCGTCCGAATCGACGAAGGCGAGGTATTTCCCGCGCGCCGCATCCAGCCCGGTGTTGCGTGCCGCCGAAAGCCCGCCGTTCTCCTGCCGGATCACCCTCATCCGTGGCAGGCGCGGCGCAAACTCGGCGAGGATGCGCGGGCAGTCGTCGGTCGATCCGTCATCGACGACGATGATTTCATCGGCTGGCGGCTCAAGGGCGGCAAGACTTTCCAGGCAGCGCGGCAAGTAAGGCGCGACGTTGTACACCGGCATCACTATGGAGAGCAGCGGCTTGTTCATGGCGTCATCGCCCCGGCTATCACGCCCGGCAGATTTTCCAGCGCAATGACCTCGACATTGTCGGCCAGCGGATACGCATGCTCGACCGGCGCGACGACCCATGCGCGTTCGATGGCGAGATCCTTCATGGCATGCCAAAAGCCCTTGGTCGGCTTCGGCGCCATCGAGTATTTCATTTCAAAGGCGAAGCGCCTGTTGCCCAGCGTCAGCACCAGATCGATCTCGGCGCCGGCGGCGGTACGGAAGTAATTGAGTTCCGCGCCGGGCGGGGCATGAGCCGCAATTTGCTCCACCACCAGGCCTTCCCAGGACGCGCTCAGCACCGGGTGGCCATGCAATGCGTTGCTGTCCGGAATATTGAGCAAGGCGTGGAGCAAACCGCTGTCGCGGATATAGATCTTCGGGGCTTTCACCAAACGTTTGCCGAGGTTGGCGGCCACCGGTTCCAGTCGGCGCACCAGCAGGGCATCAACCAGTAGATCGAGATAATGCGCAACAGTGGAATGACTTGCCCCGCCCAGGGACAGGCCCAGTTGCGACGCGTTGAACTGCTGCGCATGCACATGGCTCAGCATGCGCCAGAAGCGGTGCAAGGTCGCCGCCGGTGTTCCCACGCCGAGTTGCGGCAGATCGCGTTCGAGAAAGTTACGGATGAAGTCGTCGCGCCACACCATGGACAAAGCATCGCTGGGCGCGTCAAAGCTGGGCGGAAAACCGCCGCGCAGCAGCAGCTTTTGCACCGTGCGCGTTGTGGCCTGTACCTCGCTCGCCAGTAGCGGCGTCAGTTCCAGATAGCCGACACGCCCCATCAGCGATTCGGCGCTTTGTCGCAGCAGCTTGCCCGAGGCCGATCCCAACAGCAGAAAGCGCCCGGGCCGGCGATCATCGTCGATTTCCGGGCGCAAGGCAGCAAACAGGTCGGGTACGTGTTGTACCTCGTCGAGGATCACCAGGCGCTGCCGGTTCTCACGGAAAAAGAGTTCCGGTTCAGCCAGTGCGGCGCGGTCGCCGGCCCGTTCGAGGTCGAGCACCAGCGCGTTCGGGCGCGTGGCGGCAAGTTGCCTGGCGAGCGTCGTCTTCCCCGACTGGCGTGGGCCCAGAAGCACCATGCCGGGATAGAAGTCGAGGCGCTCCTGGAGGATTGTCAGTAGGCGGCGGGGGTAATTCATCCTTGCATTCTGACTTAATGATAGTCAGAATGCAAGGATGAGTCCGGTGTTTACGCCAGCCCAATAGTGCGCGCCACTTTGTCCAGAGTTTCGTCACTGGTAATCAGGCGCGCACCGTGATGTTCCGCCAGAGCCAGATACAAGGCATCGTAGGCGGTCAGGCCATGCGTGTCCGCCAGGGCGCAGGCAGCCGGAAGCAAAGATTCATGTCCGCAATAGCGGATCGGCAGCGATTCAATCGCCTGCAGAAGCTCTTGCCGTTCCTGCGCGGACAGTTCGCCCCGGCGCTGCTTGCGAAGCAACACGTTGGCGGCTTCCGCCAACAGCAATTGAGGCGCCAGTACCAGATCAGTACCGCTGGCCGCTCGATTGAATGCCGTTTCGGCTTCTGGATGCAGGGGGCCATCGGGCACAAACAGCCGGATCAGGGCCGACGTGTCGATCACCCACATCATCTGGCGCGATCCTGTCGCACGTCCTTCACCGTATCCCCCAGATCGCGGCCCGCCAACCGCGTTCGCCACGCCCGGGCCGCCGCCAGCCCCGGGCCGTTGACCCACCTGACTTCCCGCTCAATCATGCAGCGCACTTGTTCCTGCATGCTGCGATGATTGGCCGCCGCCATTGTTTTCATGGCCTCATAAACATCGTCCGGCAGATTGCGAATACTCAATGCTTTCATGGCGCCCTCGTTGCTATCAAATTGCAGTCGTTATTATGATAGCACGTCACCTCTGTTGTTAGACTGCAAAGATGAAAACGGAGGCTACCGCATCAAGCTGCGGTGGCCTTCGTGCCAGGCCAGCAGGCTCTGGTGCAGGGTCGCCGCGCGATGGGCGTAGGTGTGGTGCGTCATCACGTGGGCGTGGCAGCGTTCGCCCAGGTCGCGCGCGGCGGCGAAGTTTGTCAGCCAGAATTCGATCTTGGCCACGCAATCGTCCAGCCCATCGAATTCGGCCCAGTTCTCGCCGGGAGTGAAGTCGTCGCGTGCGTGTGTGCGCCGGTCGCAGAGAAGGAAGCCGCCGCAGGCCGGGATGCCGTAGCAGCGCTCGGGCAGGCCGGAAGCCACGAGTGAACCGTAGTCGCAGGAAGCGCCGAAGTTCAGGTTGATGCGGCTGTTCTGGATCAGAGCCACCTGTTCCTCGACGCTCATGCCGGCCGATTCGCGGAACAGGAAGCGGATGCCGCGCGTTTGCAGGCGCTCTCCGAGCGCGGCGAAAAATTTCTGGCGAGCCCGCATCTCTTTGTAACGCTGGCCGTCCATGGCACCGAAAAAGCTCACGTCGTAGGCGTAGCAGACCGGGTCGCGCAATTCGGCGAGCGTCGCGCCGTGCAGGTGATAGCGGCTACTGTCGGCGCCATTGGCGAGATACAGCACGCTGTCGGCGAAATCGCGCCGCAAGTCGATCAGGGTGTGTGTGGCGTAGATGTCGTAGAGGTGCGCACGGTCGAGCCAGTCCAGCCGCCACGATGCCCGGTTCAGGTAGTGCGGCGCATCCTGGTTCCAGACGAACAGCGGTATGCCTTGCCGGCGCAGTAAACTATGCATCCGCCACACCGCCAATGGGTGGCGCAGGCCTTCGTAGAACCATGTGTAGGCGGCGAGAATGCGCTCGGGTTCACTGCGGTCGGCGTCCTGCCAGCGCCGACTTTCGCGCACGACCAGTCCGCGTGAGGCGAGTTCGCGCCGCAGGGCCGGATGCAGGCTGCCGTGTGCGACCAGCAGTACATCGCGAACCGTCATGCGGGTCTGTGAAAGAAGAACACGTTCTTGCGGATCAGCGAAAAGTCCAGCGCGAAGCCTTTCGCCACCAGTCCGGCAAACATCTCCGACAGCACGCGGTCGCCAAGCACGTCAGGATGTGTTTCGACGCAGATCTTCTGCACCGTCGACAACTCGGCGCCAGCGAAAAATTCGGCCTCGCCGCCCTCGATATCGACGATCAGGAAACTGGGCTTGACGCGTGCCAGCTCGGCATTCAGGTCGAGCTGCCTGACGGTGATCGAACGACCCCCCGCACGATGCGCAGACGAGGCCCAGAAGTCGTCTTCGAGGTGGAACTCGCGTTCGCCGTCACCTTTCGCCAGCAGCGCGTTGATCAGCGTCGGCGCCACGGCGTTCTTCGCATGGGTTTCGCGGATCAGCGGGATCAGTTCGGGATTGGCTTCGTAGGCGAACACCTTCGCCGCACCCGTGCGCTGGGCGCAGAAGGCAGAAAGGAAACCAAGCCCGGCACCGACCTCGAAAACCACGTCATCGACCGCGAGACGCTTCGAGATGATTTCGATTTCCTTCGCTTCGTAGTCGCCCAGGTATATCTCGCGGGCGATGCCTGGCGAAACAAGCGTGTGCTTCACCGGCAGCATGACGCCGCAGTTGTCGGCCCAGTCCGGCTGGCTGAAGCGCCAGGCGAGTTTCTTCAGTTTGCGGGCGGTGCGGCCATTTCTGCGCATTGTCTTTTCCGTTTCCTTCAATACCGCCAGGGCGACAGCCGGAAGTTTCCCTGCCTGACGAATTTTAACAAGCCGCCTGTCCGCTACGGAATTGCCGCATCCATTCCAGCGTCTGCGCCAGTCCCTGTTCGAGATCCACCGCTGGCATCCATCCCAGTTCATTGGTCGTCAGGGAATGATCGAGGACGCTGACCGGCACATCCACCAGGCGTGCCGGGTGAAAGCGCCTTTGCAGAGGATGTCCGACCAGTTCTTCGATGGCCGCTGCAATCTGCAGGACGCTGGCGCCTGCTCCGCCGCCGATATTGAAAACGCGGCTCAGGCTCTTGTGGTGCATGGTGGCCCAGATCGCCTCGGCGACATCGGCGACGAAGACGTAATCGCGCACCACCTGGCCATCCCCCCATATTTCCAGCGGCTCGTCCGCCAAGGCGCGGGTGAGGAAAGCAGCGACGACGCCTTGTCCCTTCTCGGCCGTCTGGTAGGGGCCGTAAACATTGGCGACCCTGAGGATCCGGTAGTCGACGCCATGCCGTCGGCGAAAGATCTCCAGGTATTTTTCGATCGCGAGCTTGGCCACGCCGTAGGCCGTGATCGGGTCGGTCGGCGCGTTTTCCGGAGTCGGAATAACGGTCGGGATGCCGTAGATGGTTCCGCCCGAGGAGAGGAATACCACCCGACCGACACCGCCGGCAACGCAGTGTTCCATGAGTCGCAGCGAGCCCATGACGTTCGCCTCGGCGTCCGCCACGATATCGCGGTCCGCCGTGGCGGGAGTCGACGTGCTTGCCAGGTGAATGACGACATCACAGCCGGCGACGGTCTCCGCGATGCGAGCGTCAGCCAGTTCGCCCGTAACCCAGGACAGCCCATGCAGCGCTTCAGGAAACGAGCGGCGCCTGCCATAGCAGCGGAGCTCCCCGACCTTCGAAGCCAGGAAGCGGGCCAGATTGGTGCCGAGGAAACCCCCCGCGCCGATGACGGCGACTCTTTCAGGTTTTGCCATGCGTGTTCCCATCCGGACTTTTCAGCGCCGCGTCGTAGAGTTCGGCAAGCTGGTGCGACAGCGCGGCCACGCTGTAATTCTCGCGCACGTGCCTGCTCCCCGAGCCTGCCATGGCGCTGCGCTTTTCCGCGTCGACCAGCAGGTCGCTGATCGCTTGGGCAAGGGCGCCGGCATCGCCTGCCGGCACCAGAATGCCGCGCACGCTGTCGCCGAGCACGTCGCGGGCGCCGCCGACATCGGTGGCAACCATCGGCAGGCCCGCCGCCATGGCTTCGAGCATCGCCAGCGAAAGTCCTTCCCATAGCGAGGGCATGACAAACACATCGATGGCGCGATAGATGTTCGCCAGATCCTTGATGCTGCCGGGAAAACGGCAGGCGCCGGCGATTCCGAGGTCCGCCGCATGCTGTTCCGTGGCGGTCTTCAGACGACCGTCGCCGACCACCAGCAGCCGCAGCGGCATGCTGTCAAGTTCCGGTAGCTGCCGCAGGCAGGCGAACGCATCGAGCAGGAAGGCGTGGCCCTTTTGTTCTTCCATGCGTCCCACGGTGGCGATCACCAGATCGGCGGGATCGAAGCCGAGTCGCTGCTTCGCCACCGCCGCGCTCAGGGATGTCGTCACTCGGTCGAGGTCGATGCAGTTGGGCAGGCGCAGCACTTTCTCGGGGGCGACATGGTCGTGATCGAGGATGTCGCGTTCGACATCGGCCGAACCCGCCGTAATGCGGAAGCTGAGCTTTGCCAACAGGCGGTTGATCAGGTGCCGGTGCCACTTGCGCCGGGTATAGGTGTTGTGCACGCTGGCGATGACCGGGATGCCCTCGCGCCAGGCGGCCAAGCGGCCATAGAGGTTGGCGTGGTAGAGGTGGCTGTGCATCAGTTCCACCTTCTGTTCCCGGATCAGGCGCCGCAGAGCCGGCGCCACCTGCCGGTCGAAGCCGCCGCGTTCCATGAGCCCGAGCGCATGCACCGGGATGCCGAGACTTTCCACCTCTTCCGCCAATTCACCGCGATCCTGAATGCAGCAAACGATCGAATCGAATCGTGTCGCGTCCAGATTGCGCAGCACGCCGAGCAGCATGCGCTCGGCCCCGCCGATGGGCAGGCGCGTGATCAGGTGCAGCACGCGGCGGCGGCTCATTGCGGCGGTGCCGGAGTGAGCGCGGCGCAGACGCGGCTGAAAACGGCCTCGACGGGGATCTCGGCCATCGAAACCTCGGTCGAACAATCAGGCCCGGCCTGCGGATGATCCACGGGGAAAAAACAGGGGTGCTCCAGGGGGGCGATCAGTTCGCTGCGGGAAAAGCCGTGGTAGAGACCGACCAGCGGTATGTCGAAGGCGCTCATCAGGTGCGTCGGCCCGGTGTCGACGCCGACATAGAGTTCGAGCCGGCTCATCAGCGCGCCGGTCTGGCGCAGGCTGAGCCGACCGGCGTAGACCGTTGCGGCGGAACCTAGTTGCGTCTTGAGGACCTCGATGCGCGGGAGTTCCTCAGCGCCGCCGAACACCAGGAAATGGGCCTGCGGCCAGTGCGAGCGGATGCTGCCGCAAAGTTCGATGAAGGATTCGATGGGCCAGTCGCGATAGGCCTTGGTGGGGAAGCTGGCGACCTGCAAGCCGATCAGCGGCGTGCGCTCGGGCGGCAGGTCGGCGGCGAGGCGCGACTCGGCCCAGTCGCGTTCCTCTGCGGTGACCACGTAGGACAGCCGGCAGCCGACCGGTGCAACGTCGACGGCGGCGGGCAGCGCAAGGGCCAAGCGCACCGCATGGTCGCTCTGGAAGGCCGGCGCTTCGACCAGGGTTGCCAGTCGAGCGTTGATGCGGTTATCGGACTGGCGGAAGGCGACAACATGTTTCGCCACCCTCAGGGCATAGCTCACCAGGGCTTCGTCGTAGCCATAGACGAATGCCAGGTCGTAGGGTTTGGCGAGCTGGTCGAGCCAGCCGAGCCAGCCGCAGAAGGGCGCCGAGGTCTTGCTCATGCCGTCGGCGCGGCGCACGAACGGGAGCGAGCGAAGCACTTCAACCCGATTGGGGTGGCCCAGGACGTCCACGACCGCCGTCGGCCAGGCGGCGGCGATGGCGCGAATCGCGGGCGTCGCCAGCAAGGTGTCACCGATGCGGGAGACATTGATGACGAGGATGGCTTGCGGCGTTCCGATCACGCTGCCTCGCGCCGGAAAATGTAGTTGCGGCCCTCGACATGTATCAGCCGAAGGCCCGCAGCGCCAAGTTGGCTGACGATGCGCTGCGTATCTGCCAGGGCACGACCGGTTACACCGTGATGGAATTCGACCAGCACCTGGTGCGCGGCCCGGATGCGCCCGCTGGCAACCAGCGCGCCGAGTAACTCGTATTCGGCGCCCTCGATGTCGAGCTTCAGCACGTCGCAGTCGGTGCGCCCGGTGCGGGCCAACAGGGTGTCGAGATCGACGGTCAGGGTTTCGATGCGCTCGCCGCCTGCGACGTACTCATGGGATGGATCGAGGCTGCCCGAAACCCCGTCCGCCCCTTGCGGCAGGTCGTCCTGGCTGCGTGGCAGATGGAAGGCCAGCGTTTCCCCGGCGCGAGTCCACAAGGCGTTCGGCAGTATCTCCATGCCGGCTGGGCAGCGTGCGCGGCAGTACTCGAGGCTGCGCGGATTGGGGTCGACGCCGATCACCTTCGCGCCGGCAAAGCGTTGCAGGAAGGCGACCGGAAAACTGATGTCTTCGCCGAGGCCGCAATCGATCAGCAGCGGTTGCGGGCCCAGAGCCCGCGAGTCGATCCACCAGCCGCCGTAGCGCGTGCCGAGGCGTTCGTAGCCGCGCGGCAGGCACAATTCCTTCCAGCGGCGTCCCAGACTGCGCTTGAGGCGATTCCAGTGCTTGCCCATGTCAGATCGCCTCACGCATCGCCGCGGCAAAAAGCTTTTCCATGCGATCCAGCATTGCCTCCCGCGAAAAGTCGGCGCTGGCGACACGGCGTGCGGCAGCGCCGAGCCGCGCGGCCAGCGTGCCGTCGTCGAGCAACCGGGCGATGGCGCCGCTCAAGGCGTCGGCATTTTTTGGCGGCACCACCTGCGCCGTGGCGCCGTCGCTGACGGCTTCGAGAATCGCCCCGACCGGCGTGGTGACGATGGGCAGGCCGCACAGCATCGCCTGCAGGATGGCCTGCGGCACGCCTTCGTTGGCATAGGACGGCAGACAGAAGACATCCATGGCCTGCAGCCAGTGCTCCGGGTCGCTACGCTGGCCGCTTAGCGTGACACGCGACCCGATGCCGAGCGCGGCAATCTTCTCCTCTATCGGCGCGCGCATCGGGCCTTCGCCAACGATCAGCAGATGCAGGTCGGGACGGTCGAGCCGGGCGAAGGCATCGAGCAGGAACAGGTGGCCCTTCCAGCTACGCAGCGTGGCGACGATGCCGAGGTGTTTTTGCCGCGAATCGAGAGCGAGCGCAGTTTTGGCGGCGGCCTTGTCGGCAGGCGCGAAGCGTTCGGTGTCGATGCCGGTGGGCACCGAGACCACGCGCTGCGGGTCGAGGCCAAGGGTATCCAGCAAATGCCGGCGCAGACTCTCGCCGGTGGTGACCACGGCTCCGGCACGGCCGTAGAGCCAGCGGTTGAAGGGATTGCCCGACACCGGCGCCGAGATGTGACGGGTGCGCACGATGGCCGGCGGCCTGGCGAGCGTGGCGCAGGCCAGGCCGGTCAGCCAGGAATCCGCCGAGCTGTGGGTATTCACTATGTCGGGCCGCTGGCTGACCAGACAAGCGCGCACCGCTCGGAATCCGGCGACGGTCTTGAACTCGATGGGCAGCGCGCCCACCGGCACGCCGAAGCGCGCCGCCTCGGTCGTCATCCGGGCGTGGGCCGGGCAGGCGACGGCGACATCGTGGCCGCGGGCTATCAGGCCGCGCGATTCCTCGAGGATGCGGATTTCCTGGCCGCCCCAGCCGCAGGAAGCCTCCGTGTGGAGGATTTTCAGACAACCTCCGCGAACTGCAATCGATAGAGGCTGGCATACAAACCGCCCGCCGCCAGCAGTTCGGCATGGCTGCCGATCTCGGCGATGCGGCCCTGCGACAGCACGACGATGCGATCGGCGCGCTCGACGGTCGACAGCCGGTGCGCGATGACCAGCGTGGTGCGACCCTGCATCAGGGCTTCCAGCGCTTCCTGCACCGCGCGCTCGGATTCGCTGTCGAGCGCCGAGGTAGCTTCGTCGAGGATCAGGATCGGCGCGTTTTTGAGGATGGCGCGGGCAATGGCGATGCGCTGGCGCTGGCCGCCGGATAGCCTTGCGCCATTCTCGCCAATGACGGTGTCGAAGCCCTGCGGCATTTGATTGATGAATTCCAGCGCATGTGCCGCGCTCGCCGCGGCTTCGATT
>Ga0209211_10012948_pt1 | contig 10411 bp, 5 predicted proteins | sample RifGroA2_FD_183992 | JGI IMG/M metagenome (GOLD analysis project Ga0209211, IMG submission 183992) | Groundwater microbial communities from Rifle, Colorado, USA - Groundwater A2 (SPAdes) (version 2) | ecosystem: Environmental > Aquatic > Deep subsurface > Groundwater | place: Rifle, Colorado...
TTGGCAAAGTTGACCATAATTTCAAATACAAAGTTTCGGTAAAAGGAATTACTGACCAGAAAAACTCTGGTCGTTGCTGGATGTTTACAAGCCTTAATGTTATGCGTCCGAAAGTAATGGCAAAAACAGGTGTCGATAATTTTGAATTTTCAACAAACTATCTTTACTTCTGGGATCAATTTGAAAAAGCAAATTTATATCTTGAAGGAATTATTGCAACTGCAAATCAACCTGTTGACGACAGAACTGTAGTTTGGCTTTTCGAAAATGCTCTTGGCGATGGTGGCGTATGGAATCTATTTGTTGACCTTGTCGAAAAATATGGAGTTGTTCCAAAAGACGTTATGTCCGAAACACAAAACTCTGAGAATACAAGTCTTTTACAAAAAATTATTCGCACAAAATTACGTGAAAATGGACTCATTTTAAGAGATTTAGTAAATCAGAAAAAAGATAAAAACTTTATTGAAGACAAGAAGCTACAAATGCTTGGCGAAGTATATAAAATGCTTGCAATTGGCTTAGGAGAACCGCCTACTAAATTCAATTGGAGATATACCGACAAAGACAGCAAATTATCTGATTATAAAGAATATACACCAAAATCATTTTACGATGAATATATTGGAATTAAATTATCAGATTATGTATTACTCATGGACGACCCAACTCGTGAATACAACAAATTATATGAAATTGAATACGATAGAAATATGTTTGAAGGATCAAACTGGAAATTCATTAACCTTCCTTCAACTCAAATTAAGGAATTTGCTAAAAAATCAATTAAAGATAATGAAGCTATGTATTTCTCTTGCGATGTAGGCAAACAATTAAATTCTGAAACGGGTTATTTATCGCTTGATAATTATGATGCAGAGTCATTATTTGGTGTGAAATTCGGAATGAATAAAAAGCAACGAATATTAACTCGTGAAAGTGGTTCAAGTCATGGAATGGCACTAGTAGCTTGCGATGTTGATGCAAATGATAAAATTACAAAATGGCAACTCGAAAACAGCTGGGGAGCAAAATCTGGAAATAATGGTTATTTAACAATGACAGACGAATGGTTCGACCAATATATGTTCAGAGTTGTTATAAATAAACGCTTTGTTGAAGCTGAAACTTTAAAAATTCTTGAACAAAAGCCAATGAAACTTCCACCTTGGGATCCTATGTTTGAGGCGGATAAGTAGAAGAAGAGGTTTGAAGAAGTTAGATAGTTATATTGTTAAATGGTTATATTGTTCTATGTGATTTCAATTAATGTAACTATGTGTTGCAATGAGCGTAGTGGTTACTGAGCGAAGTAGAAGTATCGAAGTGTGCCTATGTGGTAAAGAGAAGTTTGAAGTTTAACTTCGTTGAGCTCGCAAGCTCGGTTGAGGTTTGAAGTTAGATGGTTGGAAATAATGCAGAATAATAAAACAATATATTTAATCCTCAAAATTGCAATTTTCATTGCTTCCATTTACTTCATTTATTACAAATTGTCGGAATTTAGTGAGCTATGGGAAGAGTTTGCGAATTTTAATTTTACAATTATCAGCTTTTTATTTTTACTAACAACATTAATTCTCATGTTTTTTAATTGGCTTTTCGAAAGCTATAAATGGAAATTATTAGTTAGTAAAATTGAAAATGTTAATATTCTAACATCTTACAAAGCAATATTATCAGGTATTACAGCTGCATTATTAACTCCTAACAGAACAGGGGAGTTTGCTGGTCGAATATTGTTTTTAAAACCCGAAAATAGAGTAAAGGGAAGCTTTGCAACTTTTGTAGGTAGCATTGCACAAATTGTAATCACTATAATTAATGGACTAATTGGATTATTTGTAATTTTCAGATTTCACAATATAGCTCAATTTGAAAAATTTAATCCAGTAATTTATTATTCATTACTATCAGTAATACTAATACTTACATTATTTGCTTATTTTAATATTGGGAAAATAATTCTGACAATTTCAAAAATAAGATTTCTAAAAAAATATTCACATTTTTATTTGATTTGCAATGAATACAATTTTTACGAATTAATCAACGTGCTAATTTTAAGCACATTTAGATATGCTATTTTTGTAATTCAATTTTATTTATTGTTTTTATTTTTCAATGTAAACATACATTTTGCAGAATCTTATGTTGTTGTTGCTTCTACTTATTTCATAATGTTTCTGATTCCATCATTTACTTTAGCAGAAATTGGAATAAGAGGTTCAATAATTCTATTTTTTGGAGCTTTATTCTCTAGTCAATTGGCTGGAATACTTTCAGCATCTACTTTATTATGGATTATAAATCTTGCGATTCCATCCATTATTGGAAGTTTAACTATATTGAATAAAAAAAGCCTATCAATTTGATAGGCTTGTTTCAACGTAATAAGTGGAATAATATATTATTATATTACTTTAACATTTAATGCGTTTAATCCTTTTGGACTTTCTTCTACTTCGTAGCTAACTTTATCACCGTCAGATATTTCGTCTATTAAACCATTAACATGTACGAATACATCCTTGCCACCTTCATCAGGTGTGATAAATCCAAATCCTTTAGAATTGTTGAAAAATTTTACTGTACCTTTACTCATAATTTTTAATTAAAATGTCCCCAAAGATATAACAATATCATTAAAATACACAATAAAAATTATTTTTTTAATTCAAATTCATAATTTTTATGATTTTACAATGTGTTTTTAATTAATAACATATCTTTAAAAAAAGCTAAAAAAGCCATCTGTATTGCAGATGGCTTTTCTAATTAACCCCAAAAATTATCGTTATTAAATAATTTTTGAATAAACAAACAACTAAAAAAAACTATTAATCAATTATTAACCTAAAAACAATATTTTCAATTTCCTTATTTAATTCAACAACGTAAACTCCTGATTTTATTCCACTTAAATCTAATTCAAGTAAATCATAATTATCATTATATGTTTTTTTAAGAACTACTTTTCCAGTAATATCGCTAATAACCAAACTTCTTAATTTGAAGTTTTCGTTAAAATCAATATTTAACTTATTTGAAGCTGGGTTAGGATAAACTTTAATATTACTTGATGAAAAATCATTAATTCCAGAAATTATAACATTTATATTTTTCTCAATTGAATCCCAACCACAAGAATTTGATGCAGTTAAAGACACTAAATATAAATTACTGCTAGTATATATAACAGAAGGATTTATTTGGCTTGAATTTGTTCCATTTCCAAAATTCCAATCATAAGTATCTGATAAAACAGATAAGTTAGTAAATACAACTTCGCCATTATTAACTACATAGCTAAAATCGGCAACTGGCAATGAATCAAACATAATTGATATTTGATTATTTGCAGAACAATTATTATTATCTGTAATTGTAACTTGATAAACATCTGGAGAATTTACAATTAGCGTTTGCAATGTAGATGAATTTGACCATAAATAACTAAATCCAGAACCAGCATCAAGTGTCAAATTTGTTCCTTCACAAATTGAAGTATCATTACCAAGATTTACAGCAGGTAATGAATTTATTGATACATTGATTGTATCAGAATTAGAACATGAATTTGCATCAGTAACTATAACTGAAAAACTTCCTTGATTATTCACTTGTATCGATTGTGATGTAGATAAATTCGACCACAAATAACTACTCCAAGAACCAGCATCAAATGTCAAACTTGTTCCTTCACAAATTGAAGTATCATTACCAAGATTTACAACAGGTAATGAATTTATTGACACATTGATTGTATCAGAATTAGAACACGAATTTGCGTCAGTAACCATAACTGCAAAATTTCCTTGATTACTAACTTGTATTGATTGTGATGTAGATAAATTCGACCACAAATAACTACTCCAAGAACCAGCATCAAGTAATAAATTTGAACCATCACAAATTGAAGTATCATTTCCTAATGTTACAACAGGCAAAGTATTAAAGTTAACATTAATCGTATCACTATTTGAACACATATTTGAATCTGTAATCGTTAATGAATAATCTCCTGAAATTGTAACATTTATAGTTTGTAATGTACTTCCTGTTGACCACAAATAACTATATCCTAACGGTGCCGTAATTTGAGCAGTCATTCCTTCGCAAGTGTTTTCGTCATTTCCTAAATTAAGAATTGGAATATCGTTAATTATTGCAGACACAATAGTTCTTGGACTTTCGCAAGCTGCCTCACGAACTTCCCAATCATACAAGTAATAATATAAATTTGAACCTGCATTTGTAGTTGTAATACCTATTAATCCTGAAATTTCATAAGGCATAGTTACACCATTATTATTTCGCCATAAATTTGTTGCATTTGTAACCTTTAAACCATAATTTGTTCCAGGTTCAACAATAAAGTTCAAATTAATACGGCTAGTTCCTGCCAAAACAGAATTAGTAATACTTTGCAAAACTGCTCCAGTTGAACTTAATAAAGCCACAGTAACATTTCCGGCATTTTGCTTCTTAACAAAAACAGATACTATTTCTAATGGTTTATAAACATCAAACATATTATAATAAGTTCCACTTGTATGCCAACCACCGTTTGCATTATAATCAACCGAACCAACATTCTGAATCGGATTATCTATTAATGATGATACATAATAATTGGTTGATGATATTAATGTTGGTGTTTGAAAACTTGTTCCTATATTAATTATACTATCACTAACTTCATCCAAATACCAATTCAATGTTCCTGCTCCTGAGGCAGATAAATTCACATTACCTGAACCACATATTGAATCAGAAGTCGTAGTTGGAGCTATTGGCATATCAACTGTAATAAAACTTAATTTTGTTATAGAATCTGAACCAAAAGCATTTGTAACAATTAATTTAACATCAAATACTCCATTTTGTGTAAATATATGAATTGGATTCTGCTCAACTGAATTTGTTCCATCACCAAAGTTCCAAAACCAAGAAACTGGACCTTGAGTTGATAAATCGTTAAATTCTATAATTCCATCGCATGTTTGAGTTTTGTTAGACGTAAAATCCGGAATTGGAGTAGTTGTAGGATAACTACAAGCCCAATTTAATACAAAACCAGAACCATTTGTATTTTGATCTGAAGTTTGCTTAAAAGTTACTGAACCAGACGTAGTTGTAATTGTGCCTCCATTTGGCAAATTAGTACCAGAATAAACCCCAATTAATGTACTAGCAGTATTTGGTCCATCATACACATAAAGGAAATCGTAAGTATCTTCAAAAGAAAACTCCGAAAATGTTAAAGTAATACTGCTTGCTCCTGCTGGCGAAATTGTATATGTACTATTAGTATAATCCTGATAATTATATGAATTTCCACTGTCGTATAAAATCCCTTCGCAATTGGTTGAACTATCTGTTCCGGAAGTTAACATCGAAAATTCGCAAGGATTTGATAAATCAATAAAAATATAATCAGTTATAACATAATTATCTGTTCCGCCATATCCTGTTGCAGATAAAGAAACAGTATAAGTTCCTAAAGCATCATAAATGTGAGTTGGGTTGAATTCTGTTGAAGTATTTCCATCACCAAAATCCCACAAATAGCTACTTGCATCTACTGTGCTATTAACAAACTGAACAGTAACTGGAGCAGAACAATAATTTGTCTTAACAGCCGTAAAACCAGCTACAGGAGGTATAGAAGTTCTGGCAAGTTGAACATCTAAAACAGTTGTTGTACTATTTGTAATATTTACATTAAAAGTTTTAGAAATGTAACCATTTGAACTGTATGTAATATCATAAGAACCAGCTAATAAAGGTCTGTAATAATCTCCCATAGGTAATTCTGTAAAAACATCTGAGCTGTCAACATCGTGAGATTGAATAAAAATATGAGCATAAAGCGGATCTCCTGTTAAAGAGTCAGTTACAACTCCATTAACACCATAAGTTGCTTGTTCAATATAGTTTATAAGAGATGGATAAAGGTAATTCCAATGATTTAATAATTCAGACGCTGGAATGGTTTTAGTATTTGAAACTTCAAGTGTTATTTCTCTACAATGCCTGTAATAATTCATATAATCTTGTCGAGTGCCAAAAGCAAAATACCAATCGGCACCATTTGTTATTCCTTGATCAAATGATGGCGACGAATCGTCCATATATGTTGAAGGAGAATTTGCGTGAACAGTATCTGCAAATAAATGACAAACATACTTATACCATAAATCATCAGCATGAGTTCTTTGAGAAGACGACCAGCTATCCCAAGGATAATTTACAACTTCTTCTCCACCGTGAAAATTCGCCGACATTACAAAATGAAGTGTATCGGTAAATCCCATCATTGCCAAAGCTTCAGGTTGCCAAGAAGCACCATCGGGATGATCTCCCTGAACTGGATTTTTATAATTTCGGTTTAAATCTTCATTATTTCCATTATTTCTTATAGAACCATCAACTGTATTATTTCCACCATTATAAGTCCCATCAGGATTTTCAAGAGGATTAATCCAAATTTCCATATTATCAATAAGGTTGGTAATCCTTGAATCCATTCCATAATTACTCAACAAATAATCAATTAAATGCAACATTGTAACATAACCTGTGGTTTCGTCACCATGCATTGTAGATGTGTACATAAAACGTGGCTCATGTTCTCGAACATTAAGACTATCAGTTATTTTCGCAAATAATAATTTTCGTCCATCTACAGTTGTTCCTATATCATATATTTTACATATATCAGGATAATCAGACTCAAATTGATACATCATTGCAACATAGGCATCATAAGTTGGATAAGCATCAAACGCCATCGTTGCTTTGTCGAATGAGTCAAACATTTTTGGCTCAAATTTCAAATCTCCGGGATGATCAAGTACTTCGTATTGAATATTAAATGTCAGAAACTTGTCAAATTCTTTTGAATTGGCATAAGCATAAACAAACTCATTATCAACATTATCTATTGATATTACTTTAGTTAAATTAAGAATTTGATTTATTCCGGGATTGACGAATTTAAAATAAACTTCGCCTTTGTTTTCCAAATATGTTTTTGCTATTTCAAAATTTTCATTTGTTTGAGGAAATGCAGTAAATGAAAAGGATAATAAAACTGCCAGAAAAGCTAATATTCTAATATTTCTCATACTACTATAGACTGATAATTATGAATAAAGGACAATCAATTTTGACAAATTAATGAAATTTAATGATAAAATAAAAGTTTTCTTTGACGAACGAATAAATTTTAACATTTTGCAACAAAGTAAAGTTGACAAAATATAATGAATCTATGTTAAATTTCGTGGATAAGTGAAAATAGAATCTTTAATAAGGTTTTTCAAAAATGTTTTACTTAATTTTGATTGCTTGAATAGTGTGGTTTGCAAATGTGAAAGACTGTATAGCTTTGGCATTTTAGTTTAGTGAGTATTTCAAAATCCGACAAAAAACTAAATACCGAAGGACTGAACATTAAGTTGTCTGAAATTCGATAAAGAGGTTTAAACTTCGAGTTTACTAGCTTTATCTAAAGGTGTTTTCGTTGAAAAGAGCGAAAATACTGATGCTTAATGAACCTTTGTAAACGAGAACCGTACGTACAGTGGTGTGAGAGGTGTACTGGCGGTCATTTGACCATCAGCCATCTACTCGATTACCATTTGTTATTCTTTCAGCTTTTCTATTTCTTCTTTGGTCATTCCAGTCAATTTCATTATTATTTCAACCGATAAACCCTCTTTTAATCCAGTTCTAGCAACTTCAATCTTTCCTTCAATCTTCCCTTCAACCTTCCCTTCTTCTTTTGCAGTATCTAAAGAATTTTTGATGTCCCTATAATATTTTAGACTATCTTCATATTCTTGATATTCTGACTGACTGAATTTAGCAATTTCTGCTGTTTCAAATAATTTCAAAAAAATATTTTCTTTGAGCTTTTCAGGTATCCTGTCAAGCTTGTGGAGGTTTTTCAATACATACAACCACTTGTCGAACTTGGTTTCAAGTTCCTCGGCTGATTTATTGAACTTGGGCATTTCCAGATAGATGAAAGTCAGCTTGTCGTAAAATATCTTTTTTGTCTCTATGTCGCTCAATTTTACGTCATAGCGCAACTTTTCAGGTTGAGATTTGTCCTCGTCAAAAATAAAGTCAAGTATGGCAATGGTATAGACTTTTTTAAGTTCAAAGTTCCATTCACTGCCAATCACAGCCTGTTCCCTTATTGGAAAGGTCGAATAATAAACCGTCCTGTCCTTGAAAAATTTTTGTTTTGTTTTCTGTAGTTCAACTATAAATTTTTCGCCCCTTTTGTTTGTGCAATATAGGTCAAAAATTGCTTTTCTGTTGAGTTCTGTAGTCGAAAGGTTCTCATTTTTTAAATATGTCAATTCTGTAATTTCGCCTTGCTCTTCTTTTAGTAGTTCATTGAGAAAGTCAATAAGTAAATCTTTGTTTGGTTCATCGCCAAATAGCCTCTTAAAACCGTAATCGGTGAAAGGGTTGATATATTTTTCTCTGAATTCTGTCATTTTGTTTTCATTTTTAACAAAAGTACAAATTTAATCGTTCACACAGATATTTTTGAGCAATTTGGTCTGTTTTTTTTAATAAATGGTAACGGACGGAACTATATGCAGTTGGGGATTGCGGGATTCGATGTCTAACCCCGTTGCCACTTTTGCGGGCTGCGGACATTCATGTCCGCACGGAAACCCCAATTGACATATAGTTTTTGTTATGCGTTCGTGCTTTATTAATATTTGTTGTTTGCATAACCTGCAATTAAAAATCCCATATTTAAGAGACCTAAGAAACCCTCAATTGAAACTAAAAGTCTTGCCCAACCATTAGGAATTAAATCACTAAAACCCATTGTCGTGAAAGAAATGGTGCTGAAATAAAGACCATGCCCAAAATGAAATTCTTTAATGTCAGTAGCTGTTGAAGTAATTAGGTTATTGTTGAGCCAAAAAATAAGTCCAAAGAATACAATTATTGCTAAAGAGTAATAAATTATTCTGTGTGGCTTTCGTCCATATTCCCAATAATAGAAACTCAACGATTTAGTAAAATAGTTAAATCCTTTGAGCTTTTGTCTTACAAATTCATTCTCTTTTATGAAATAGTATTTTGCTAAATCGTCATCACCTTGTTGTTGATATATTATTTTGATGTTTTTATCTTCTTTAATATGAGTTTGGCCTAAAGTGCAATTTTGCATAATTGGATTGAAGTTCCCCCCATAAATTTGATTATTGTAAAGCTTTACATTAAAAAAATCACCAGATACGTTACAGTTGTAAAAAGACCATTGTTGTAGCTTTGAATTTAATAAGGTAAAGTTTGTAACAGTGCAATGCTCTAGTGTTACCATCGGCATGTTAAAATCTTTTGCTATCCAATTGTCACACGCACAGTATGAACAACTTAAATTTCCGAGTTCTCCAAAGGAAATATCCCCAGTAAATTTCAGTCCACATAAATTCACAAATTCCATTTTTTTACCCCTATATAATATACCAAAAGCGTTAACTGGAATTGGAATTCCTCCCATTTTTAACAGTTCAAAATCACTTTTGGGAGCGTAAATATTAGCGTGTATAAATACTCTCTCCATTTCGTGATTGGGTGCGTGTCTTGAGTTTATGTAAAATATGTCCTGACTTTTACCTCTTGCTTTTAACCAGTCTAAGTAGGAAGTGAAAGTTTGAAGGTTCTGAAAACTGAACGTTATATCAAATTGTATTTTTTCGCCTTCCAACATTTCGTAACTGACAACAGTTGTTTCATTGTCGTCCCAAGTTTGTTTGGTGAGATAAAGCTTTTTGTCACTCTTTGCAAATTTCTTTTTCTCAAGAAAGGGCGTTATAGTTCCAGTATTTATTATTATTTCGTTTGTTAGTTTATTGTCAGCTTTCCATTCCTTAAAAAGTAACAAAGTTTTGTCAAAATGAGCAAGTAATACTGGGAAGTCATTTATTTTCCTCCATTCTATAAATTTCTCTTCTGATAATGCCCAAAGGTCATTAATGTCAGGCTTAGGATTGTTCTTTATTTTTTCAAATAATTCTAAGTCTTTTTCGTCTCTTTCTTTAAGCATTTGTTCTCTAAATTCATTCATGGTAGGTGTCTTTTAGCATGACGCATAACGTTTCCGCTCTAGGCCTTCGTGGCAGTAATTCGTGGTCTGCGTTCTGTCACCCGATACAAACTTGCATGCGTGAAAGAACGAAAAACCTTGCAGGCTTACTGCCATGAGACTTTAGCGTGTGTTACTTGCTGGCGTTCTGTCTTCCGTTATTGTCATTAGTTTGATTTTACTGTTGTCAAAAGTTCGTTTTCAAAAATTGCTGCCGGTGAAATTACAATTTCGTCCATTGGGATTTTGTTGCCATAACGTTCTTTCATTTTTTTCTTAACT
>Ga0209211_10012949_pt1 | contig 10411 bp, 9 predicted proteins | sample RifGroA2_FD_183992 | JGI IMG/M metagenome (GOLD analysis project Ga0209211, IMG submission 183992) | Groundwater microbial communities from Rifle, Colorado, USA - Groundwater A2 (SPAdes) (version 2) | ecosystem: Environmental > Aquatic > Deep subsurface > Groundwater | place: Rifle, Colorado...
TCCCCTGCACATCAAGTTGCGTAGCAACATGAGAAATGCCTCCAGACACGAAGTTGTCTGGGAGACCACCCCTTCCTTCCGCCATGCAGAGCAGGGGGGCATGAAAAAATGGTAAAAACTTACAGAGAGGGATTTGCTAGATAATCCTTAATCACCATTGTCGCCTTACAATCATCTTCGTTATATTCCACAATGCGTTTGAGTTTGGCAGGATCACTATCCTTTAGATATTCATTAAACCATTGGATCGAGAGTGCGCCAGAGGGAGTTTTATCTCGCCACGCAAAGCCAAGAAACTTGGCTATGTCCTTGAGTGAGTAGCTGTAGAGCGGCCAGTCGGTGTACTTCAAAATACAATGAGAATAAAGATCAATGGCATGGCTGGTGGTGAACATCGCCTCTAGTTCTTCAACACTAATGACATCTGGATACATTTTCTGCATTCGCTTGTAGGTAGTAACTTCGTGGTGTGAGTAGTAGTACAGACACCAATCATCTTTGGGGAGCGCGCGGATGTAGTTAATAAACTCTTTCCATGCGCTTTCCTCGGCTTCTGGCGTTTTCTCTTTAGCGACAAAAGGAATGAATCTTTCACCCTTGGGAGTTCGCTCGTATACGCCGTGGAGGTAGACAAAGTTTTGGGTAGGGTCGTCTTCGATATCGAAATATAATTCATATTGCACTTTGGGGAACTCTAGTGGTGTGTAAATAACTGGTTTTTTAGTGTCCGCCATGATGACAGCACGTTTCTGGAGAGTAGATAGTGTTGGCTTTCCTATTTTGTACAAATAGGTCTTGTCTTTTGCTTTTTTGGCCATTTCGTATTCAATATCTACATTCTTTAAGTCCTCGACTCTATGAATCCCTAAGTCATTTATTAGAACTGTACGCTTACCTCTGCCGAGATAGAAAAGGGTGGATAGGTCATGGTTCTCTATACTCCAATGCTTACAACTGTCGTACCATGGGCAAAGTTTGCAAGGACTACCAAGCGCAGGATCATTTTGTACTTCGTTAGCTAATAATTTAGCTACAGCATTTTTTGTCTTCAAGTAGAACTGCCACCAGCTAGATGGAGTGCGCGGACCCATAGAAGAATCAAGGGTATAAATTGTTTCCTGACTATCTATGTCATAAATGATGCCCGTATGTTCACGGGAAAAACCTAGGTCAGTGAGTATTTCTACATATAGTGCGAGTTGTACTGCATAATGAGTCTTTGGCTTACCAGGTACATCATCATCTTCATTTTCTCCCTCTAGTCCTCTGCCACTTTTAATATCAATGGGAATATACGTTCCGTCTGACTGGAGACGAAGTAGATCTGGTTCACCTGCTAGATTCTTTGATCTCAAATAGCCGTGATAGATAAGCGGAGTACTTGCCTTCATTGCTTCTATTGTTTTGGTTAGCTGATCGTTTTTGTCGTCACTACTCAAATCAAGTAACTCACCTAGCTTAGCGATAACCTTTTCTTCGTGTTGAATTCCTTTTTCCCAAAGCATTTCGACAAACGGGTTTGTTTCCTTAATCTTCTCATCTTGTGGGCCATATACATCGCGCCACACTCGATGCTCACACTGGAGGTAAGCGTAGAGTTTAGAGGGAGTAATGTATTTCTGCATTTTTATTTTCCCCTACTCATTAATTCGTCCATGTGTTTCTGCCCACATTCTTCACAGAGAAAAGTTCCATGAGGCATATGTGTATACCCCTCTACGCCCCGCTTGATTATTCGATCACACTGAACACAATGGGTAGGATTAAATTTTGGCGGATTAGTCAATTTTTCAAAGTTGTGCTCATTAGTTCCATACCAAGCGTACATTTCGACATCAATTTCGTTTTTGCACTTATCACAAGTCTGCCATTTGCCAGCATGTCCTTCTGTAAGATGAAAGCCGCATAAGGTGTATCTGCGATGATTTCTACTACAACTGACGGTGCTATACGAGAAAAGTTGATATTTATCCTCATCATCACAAATCCACTGATTACAGCACTCTGTTTTGACTAATTTTGTCTTTTTGCCACATAAAATACATTTTTTATTACTGGCTTTTCCTCTGGATTCTTTCATAATTTGACGTCTCCTTGCATACCTGTTATATAATATACGCACTCATCTACCATGTGTAGAAGGAGCCACAAAGCCGCTATGCGGCTTTGTTCATGTTTAGGCGTATCTTTCTGCTTCTTGCGTATATCTTTCTGCTCTCCAGACTTCACTAATCTGATATGCGGTAACTAGGAGATAAAAATCTTTAATAGGTTGTAGAACAATTAAATATTTTTCATTTTTATGCCAGATGTAATGTCTGTTGTTTTTATCTGGCCTTACCCAGCACATTAAATCTTGGTGATGGTTGATTATTGGTTTAACCCAACACAACCTTTCACATCTGCGCAAATCTGGAGTTCTTTGATCTTCAATTTTGCCTTCGTGGGTTAAATGCCAAAATGAATATGCCTTGTTTTTATATGGGGGATGATATTTTGTTTTAACTACCATACCTAAATATTTTGGAGGATTATGAAACAGGTCGTCTAAATATACTTTGTAGAGAATATCTTCGTATCGTTGCCAATCATTCAAATCAGCGCATGGCATAATGGGTGGTAACCAATTATTATCAGCCATGTTGGTTGCCATCCCAGAAGAAGAGATTAAATTTGTTTTCTTGATATAAAGTTGTTTTGTTAAGAGTATACCCTGACCTGTTTTTAATTGTATCGACTAGCGCCTTTTTACCAGGAGATTTGTTAAGATTTCTAGCTTTGAAAGATATTGAACCAATGAGTAGATCTGAGAGCTGAATGAGTATTGACTCGTGGGAGCGAACTTCTTGAAAATGTTGGAAAATTTGTCTATCAAAGTCGAGTTTGCTATTTGAGAGAACTTTTTGAAGTTTGTTTACTTTGGCGACTCCAAGAGTATCTTTAAAATCTAGATATATATTGTATTGTTTTTCTGGGGAGACTATAGATTTGAGTAGTTGATAATACATTTTGTAATACCATTCATCGTGAGTTTGACTATGAGCTTGATGATCTAGGATTGTCTTATCAGCGACCACGGCACGAAAATGTAGATCATCATCATCAAAAAAATAATTTACTATATCTGTATAAAGTTGCAATCCTCCGGGTGATACCTTTGTCCATTTGATTTCAAACTGCTTTGTCATACCGTTGCGAATCTTTATTTCATTAATTCTTTGACTAATTTCCTTGACTTTATCTGCCGAGCACCAGACTGCCCCTAGCACCATCACCTTCTGACCATCCTTTTCTAAATGGCAACTTTCATCACAGTAAATGTTGTATGCGTTACTCATATTTCCCCCTTTATCTCTTTTCGTAATTTTGAATGATGTGTCATTAATTGTTTGATTACATCTTGGTCGTCGTGGTCAATAATAATTGTGAAGCCAGTTTTCTGGGCATCGCTATTTTTCCAATTATCGTGTGAGGAATATTCAATATGTCGCTTTGAATCGCCAGAAAGATTAAATAATTTATTGCCTATAGACCAAGAAGTTGATTTTGTTATCATTCCAAAGAACATAACCAAAAAAGATAATGTCAGGAATAATTCAAAATCTATACTTTTAAAAAACCCTAGATTTTTGCTTATGAGAATAAATAATAGCCATATTACTAGATATGAGATTATTAATAGTATGTCGATGATTCTTTTTTGCTTATCGTATTTCATTTTTACTCAGCAGGAGCTCTCCCTTTTTTAATTGTAAGCGTTCTAGGTATCTTTGTTTGAGATAATTTATCACAAATTTCTCCGACATTGATATCATAAAATTCGAGTTGAGGAGTGTATGCTACAAAACTAGAGATGGTGTCAGGGTGATTCGATATCTCCTGAATAGAAAAGGCGTTAAATTTGGCGTTCAAGGATAGTAGTTTGCTACGTATTGCTCTATGATCAACGTCTAAGTCTTTCCCGATATGGATTAATAGCCAATATCCATTTGGCAATTTTTGAAATTTACCACCTAATTCGCTTAGCTTTTCAACTAAAGATTTTTTTGGTAAACCTATTCTACTTCTACCATAAAAAGTAATTTCAATGGGTGCTATTTCATATGTATCTTCTGATACAATTCGTGCGAGAAAAGCGTCGGGAGAAGGGGTTAATCTGTTCATTTGAACGAAGCAGGAATATTCTTGCATAGTATAGAAAGATAATCCCAAGATAGCCAAATCACGCAGTTCTCGAATTGTTTTATATTTTCCGTTCCACTCAATTTCGTCGTAATCAATGCCAGTGGCTTGTTTTTTGTAGTCGAAATATGCATGATCTGGTCTAAGCCAAGCATTTTCATGAGGAATAGTAAACTTTTTTGTAGCATCATCACTTTTATTCATACTGTACTAACTCCCTCTATAGTCAAAATCTCCGCCTTTGTGAGTACGTAAAGAGTGTAAACCAATTGATCTATCTGCTTATCCTTCTTTTCAATTTCCTTCGTTATCTCGTGCCATTTATTTGAATTTTCCGAAACCAAGTTGAGATTTTTTTGAAATGCAGTTATTTCCTCAACTAATTTGATGAGTGATTTTCGCTCCGTAGAATTAGCTGATGAAAAAATAGGTATTTGCAATAATGGTCCTTTATCAACTTGTAACAAGTTGCCCAATTTCTTACCTTTGTGCTTGAGCCAAAATTCAACTAGTTTAGAATTCAGTATTCCTGTTAAATAGCGCAAATCAATTCTATCTGATTGGATAAAATTGAGAGCGCGAGATCCATAGTATTCATCTTTTGTGTAGTAAAAGGCTGGTTTCTGTGTGCGTACTGATGCGATTATCTTCTCACCCTTACTAAAGAATTTTTCATCTCTTTCCCGATGGAGGTAATAATATGGTTTGTCGGGAGTTTTATATTTTGTTTTAGCTTTTTTTAATATTTTTTCATACTTGACAAAATGGTTGAATAAGTTTGGATAATCAGACAAAGAATGATTATGAAAATTTTTGCTACTCAGATAAATTAAAGTGTATTTAGATCTACCTGGGACATATCTCTTTACAGCAGTGTAGTATCTCTTGAGATATTGCATTTCGTTGTCTGAGAAGTTATCAGTTGAATCAAGCAAAAAACATTCATCTGGTGCACCGACAATGCCTTGAGCTACTTCATCTTGAGTTAATTCAAAGTTCCTTTTACCAGATATTTTGGTGAGTATCGCACCTACTTCGCTGTTTGAGCCACTAGAAAATTCAATTCCTTGCTTCATATCTTCTGGCTTAAACTCCATGAATGGTGCGGGGGTAGACAACTTAACTATGACTTCATTTTCCGCGTGCTTATCTTGAGAAAATAGTAGATATTTAACCTTGTATTGTGTATCTGGTTTTTTCTTCTGAATAGCTAAAATCATTGTTTGTATCCCTGCATTTTCAAAAACTTGATATCCGCCAAAATCTACATATTCGAGAATTTGTGTTTCTACTAGTACTTTTTCTCGTGTGATACTTGCACCAGCATTTGTTATCCAATTATTTGGCGCAATAAAACTTAGAACTCCGTCATTGCGTAATAGGTCAATTCCTTTGCAGGCAAACAATGTCCATAGATCCATTTTGCCCTGGTAGTAAGGACTTTCTCTTAATCCGTCAAAAGCTGATTTATTTACAAACTCTTTTATGTAAGGTGGGTTGCCGATAATGACATCAAACCCAGGATTAGGGCGATTAAAGACTTCGGGGAATTCCTCTACCCAGTTAAAGGGTTTTTTGTCACGATAATTTTTACCAAAAGAATTTTTTAGTTCTTCGTCAGTTCCAGAGATGAGAGAATTACCATTTTTAATATGCTTATCAAGATCTGGTAATTTCATTCTTGAATCGAGACTATTGATAAGTAGGTTAAGTCTCGCAATCTCTACAGCCTTTTCATCTAAATCTACTCCGTAAATATTTTCTAATAAAATCCTAATTTTTAAATTTGATTCATCTAACAATCTCCCGCCAAGCGATTTGTATTTTTTAAGAATCATGTCCATCGCTTTGATCAAAAATGATCCTGATCCACAAGCTGGATCTAGTACTTTAATTGATTGAAGTTCTGCAATGCTCTTGCAATTATCTAATACTGGTCGAAGGGCGTGCCCCACTATATGATCTTCGATATAACTGGGTGTGTAATAAATACCCTGTTCCTTGCGTTTTTTAGCACTTTTATCTAGAGTGATTCCTTTTTTAGATTTGTTTAAGAGGTGTCCGAGATAATTTTCATAAACGTTCCCAAGTACATCTGCTGGAATGAATTTGAAGTCGTATTCATAATATCCTTCTTTACCATACAGCATTTCGATAACCTCCTCAGTTTTCCCACTGCCTTCATCCCATTTTTCAAAAGAGTGTTCACTAAAAAGACCCGAATTATAAACTTCATCTAGTTCTCTAAATTTCTTGATCATTGAATCAAAAATATTTTGTTTAAGGTTAGTTCTATTTTTGTAATCACGAATTAACTGTCGCAATATCGGAGACTCGATCCCTTTGTCCTCGGCTACTCGCAAAAATATAAGTCGATCTAGGAGTTTTTGTACACCCTCATCTAGCAAGTCTGCCGATACAGTTGGATTCCATTGATGTAGATAGTGGGATAGGATATCTCGCGCTTCGTTAAGATCTTTCGCTAGTTGGTCTGTAACAGTTACCTTCTGTTGCAACTTGCCGACTCGTGTTGCTACCTTATAAATTAAACCTGTTTCAAATGATTCTTTAGATAATTCCCAAAGTTGATCAAATCGTTCGAGATACTCGGTGTAATGTATTTCAAAATATAGTTTATTACTTAGGTTTTCAGAGGTATTTTGTGCGTTGAAAACTTTTATACTTTCGAAATCAGTAAGCACTGCCCAAGTAACCACTTTGTTAAAAGAGTATCGAATGGCTTGATTGGCGTGTAGCTCTTTTTGTAAATCTACTCCTAATTTCTTAGCTTCGAGAAAAAATTTTGGTTGTCCGTTCAGATAAAATCCATAATCAATGCGATCAGTATTTCTGACATATTCTTCTGCAGTGACTTCATTGCGATCTTCCATGTTCCAACCAAGCGCAGAAAACATGGGTGAGATAAAGTCTTTTTTGGTGTCTTCTTCAGAATAATCTCGTATTCGCCCAGATAATTTAACTTGTTCATATTTAGAAATTATCTCCTGGATTTTACGCTTCGCTTCACTTTGTGTCATTTGTCTATTTTACCATTTTTTCATGCCCCCCTGCTCTGCATGGCGGAAGGAAGGGGTGGTCTCCCAGACAACTTCGTGTCTGGAGGCATTTCTCATGTTGCTACGCAACTTGATGTGCAGGGGAGGGAATCCGCCATGCAGAGCTATAAATACCCCGCCGTCGGGGTCGTAAAACGACCCACACACGCCTGTTAAAGTCTCTCCCGCCCGCACTTTGTATTTTTGGGTTCGCCCGCCAGATACAGATAAAAACTCCATATTGTAGCGAGCGGGAGAGACACGGCTTGGACAGAGCCGTCCATGACAGGCGTGTACCCCATGTGAGCCTCACATGGGCGGCGGCGGGCCTGCCTGCGCAGGCAGGCACCATTTTCTGGGGGTTCATACAATTTTTGAGATTTTTGTGGGATTATGAGAATTTGGTGATAAAATGAGTCCTAACTCTGTCATACAGAGGCACCCAAGCAAGACCATTTTGCAAATTTTCAGCTTTTTTGCTCCGATTGGTCGCGTCAATCGTAAATTTCCATGGATCACGATATTCCCCGCTCGCTGCGCTCGCGGAAAGTCGGAGGTCCGCACACTCGGCGACTGTATTGATTCTGTCTTTTGGTATTTGCTTTGAGATATTCGGTCTGCAAGACCCGAATAATATAGGGTCATTGCATTGACCGAATAAAAGGCGATAAGATGAGAGCATGAACCAATATTTTCTATACGCCCGCAAATCGACAGATGTGGAGGATAAGCAAGTACTTAGTATTGAGGCACAACTGGCGGAGTTGAGAACGTACGCCGCCAATGAACATCTGTCGATTATCGAGGAGATAGTGGAGAAACAATCCGCCAAAGCTCCTGGTCGTCCACTCTTTAATGCCATGTTGTCTAGGATAGAGGCGGGAGAAGCCAACGGCATCATCGGATGGCATCCATTTATGTCAACTCCCTCATTTATTAGTGGTACCTTTCGACGATTTATATGGTCGCTAGGTCGCTGGAATTGTACGAGCGTTGTACTCGTTTTTGAGCGTTTGAAACACACGGTTAGCCAATTGTCTTTTAAGACACCGCAGTGCCCAGAGTTTGGTCTTGCCCTCGGCTAGTTTCTTCTGGTAGTAGATTTTGCCAGGGTGATCGTCTCTCCTGGATATTTGGTACAGTGCCATGGTGTGGAGAGCTCGGTTCACTTTTCGATTGCCATAAGGGGAGGTATAGAGACGCTTATGGTTTCCTGAACTTTTGTGGATGGGAGCAATGCCTGCGTACCTAGCAAACTGTGCTTTAGTACGGAAACGGTGAATGGTGGTGATCTCAGCCGCCAAGGTACAGGCCGTGATATTGCCACACCCTGTGACGCCGACTCGTAGTGCTTGGACGGCCGGGGAGGAGAGTGCTGTCTTTTTCATGGAGTCATCGATCTCTTTGATTTGGGAGGCCGTGAGCTCGAGTCTCTTGAGTCGTCTTTGGATACTGGCTGTTAAGGCTAGTCGCTCTAAATCAGTTTCCGTATTTTCACTCTCGCACATACTCTGTTGGAAATACTTGACTGATTTGGGAGTAAAGACTTTGATGAATTGATCAGCGTAGTGATCACCTTGCAACTGGTGGAGCATGGCGTGGAGCTGGTTTTTCATAATGGTTTGTCCAGAGACCAAGCTGCGTCTCTCGGTGATCAAAAAGTCTAGGTTGGTGGCGACCGTACGCTCTGCTTGATTTGCTATACTTTCTTTAGCGGGTAGTGTCTCCTCATAGTTTGTGAGGATGACTTTAGCTACTCGCTCAGCATCCACCGAGTCACTTTTTTCACGGTGGATGCTTTGTTTTCTCTTACGCTCAGTTAGGATCCCCGGGACATAGCGCATGACTATTTCTTCACTCGCCAGACACTTCACTATATGGCAACCATATCCATTCACATCCTCTAGTGCCACGAGTAAGTTCTCTCGACTCCCCAGAGAATCTAACCAGATAACAAATTTATCCAAATAATCGTTACTAAATTCATGGATCCCTAGTGCCTGGCCAAAGCAATCAATGGCAAAGGCAGTATGGGAATATTTGTGGACATCTACTCCCACCACAATTGTATTTGTGTTTAATCCGCTCACGTGACTCATATATTTTCACCCCCTCCCACAAATGGGATAGCTAATAATAGTTGTCACCTCCCAACTAGCTTGTTCCTTGCCTCCAGACACCCATTTATCAGAAGTCATCCCACCGTGGCGGGAGACAGCGTTCTATTTAGTCATAACAGAGCCAAGTCCCAAGTGGGTGATCCAAGAAGACAGTCTGACCAAAGTGATTCCCCGACAAGTCAGGGACACAGGATGCCATGAGTCATTCCTGGATCCACCCTATTGGTGACAACTCTATTTTTGCATAGAACGTCTGATAGATTAGCTCGTAATAGTGTGGACGGCGGGCGGATTATCTATCTCCTCGATACCGGGCGTATTGTGGCGTTGAAGTTCCCCACATTCTGGTTTGAGCCAACGCCACAAGGAAAGTTCATGCTCAATATCGCCTTTGGTCAAAGCAAATATTATGTAGACTCGCTTGCCGAAAATACAAAAAGAGGACTCCGCCAGAAAGTCAGGAGAGGCGAATATCCATCCAGAGCACCTTTTGGCTACTTGAACGACTCTCGCACCAAGACTATCCATGTGCACAAAAAAAACTCTGTTATCTTGAAGCAGGTATTCGAGATGTACAAAAAAGGCGAGAGTCGTCTAGAGGATATCGCCAATTACCTGGCGGAGAAAGGCATCAAATCAAAAAACGGCAAGCGACTCCATGTGAGCCGAATTACATTTCTCCTGCGTAATTCCTTCTACTACGGCTTCTTCAAATACAACGGTGAACTGTACCAAGGTAGACACCAGCCACTTATTACAAAGCAGTTGTTTGATCAGGTACAGGAGCAATTAGATCGTAAGGGGAGACCACACCATAAAACTAAATGGGAACCCAGAATTTTGTGTGGTCTCCTCCATTGCTCCTGCGGCATGATGATCACTGGCGAGGAAAAAGTGAAACACCAGAAAAACGGCAACACCCATCGCTACACCTACTATCACTGCACTCACAAGAGTAAACGAATTAAGTGCAGTGAACCACCGATAGCGGAGGGTGAGTTAGCTCGCCAGTTATCATCCCTGATCAAACAATCTGCTTTGCCCACAGTTTGG
>Ga0209211_10012951_pt1 | contig 10410 bp, 8 predicted proteins | sample RifGroA2_FD_183992 | JGI IMG/M metagenome (GOLD analysis project Ga0209211, IMG submission 183992) | Groundwater microbial communities from Rifle, Colorado, USA - Groundwater A2 (SPAdes) (version 2) | ecosystem: Environmental > Aquatic > Deep subsurface > Groundwater | place: Rifle, Colorado...
CCTTCTTCTCGCCCCTATCGAGAGCAAGGGCGCGGGTGATGGCAGTCGTATCTACTCGTATCTTTCGGCCCTTCAGAAGGAAAAGGCCGTCAACGAGGAAATAAGGCTTTTGTATGTGGCGGCGACAAGGGCGAAAAAAAAGCTGTTCCTTCTGGGACACATTGGCATGACCGAAGACGGGCAGATAAAGGCTCGTAACCGGTCTTTTCTTTCGCGGATACAGCACGCTTTGAGAGAAGATATGGTGGTCGAAGCGCAGCCGGTTGAAGAAGCTACTTCGAGCGCCCCTCTGAAGCTCAACAGGCTCCCCATCTCATGGGAGCTTCCGGTCGTGAAGGCCCCTCTTCCTTCAGAGGGTTTGTTTGTACCGCCCGCTGATGAAGAGCCCCGGTTCTATTGGGCAGGAGAAGCCGTAAAGCACCTTGGTACGGCAGTGCACAGGTATTTTTGCAGGATTGCTAAAGAGGGCGTGGATAAATGGGACGGACAGAGGATAAGGGGCGAAGAGCCGAGGATGCGCGCCATTTTGAAGGCGCTCGGGTTGAGCGGCGTTGAAGCCTCAAAGGCTTCGAAAGAGGGCGTGTCCATTCTCTTGAAGGCCCTTGAAGACGAAAAAGGCCGCTGGGTACTTTCGGCTCACGAAGAGGCCGCAAGCGAGCTGCCGTTGACCGCGGTCGTAAAGGGCGCGATAGTGAGAGTCGTCATTGACCGGACATTTGTGGACAATGAAGGGGTCAGATGGGTCATAGACTTCAAGACAGGCATGCACGCCGGAGGCTCGCTCGATGAGTTCCTTGAAAGCGAGCGGGAGAGGTACAAAGGCCAGCTTGCGAAGTACGAAGCCGCCTTGAGGGCCTACGGCGAGACCCGGCCAATTAAGAAGGGGCTTTATTATCCGGCGAACAGGGCGTGGGTGGAGGTACAATAATCCCCCTTAGTCCTCCTTTAGAAAAGGGGGAAGTTTAAGGCGAGCAGGTAGTGTGGGCTGCGCCCACCATCTCTCTGTCATTCTGAGGAGCCGGAGGCGACGAAGAATCTCGTGTTAAGATAAAAGTAGATTCTTATCTCGCCCCATCCTGTGGCTCGACCCTTCGGGCCTTCTCGCTTGCGCTCGAAGTTCAATTTTTGCTATCCCTGCAAAAATTGTCGCTGCGCTCAGAATGACAGATAAAGGCAAGTGTTGGGTTACGTTTCGCTAATCCAACCTACTATCCATCACGGAACGCTCGAATAAAATAAAAAAGGCCGCGCTCCTTAAGAGCGCGGCCTTTATATTTTTAACTGGCGTTAAATGGGGGGTCAGCAGTTTACAACGGCTTCGTGCTTCGCCTCTTGCGCCCTCAGGAAGGCTCCAAGCGACTTGTCCATATTGCCTATATGCGAGACGAACCATTCCGCGAGCTGTCTCTGCACTTTTATTATAAGGGCGAGAGTGGCGGCTTCCTCGAACTCGCTTTTCAAGGCCGCGAGTTCCTGAAGAAATCTCCTGTGCTCGCCGGAGTGGGCGCGCCTCCCGGAGTAGCCGGTCCTTTCCATCGAGGCCTCTTCCGAGGAAAAGTGCCTTATCGCGTAGCTTTCGAGGTATTCGAAAAGCGTCGAGATATCCTCCCTTACGCGGCTGTGCTCCAGCGCGTCCAGGAGCATGCCCAGCCTGTCAAAAAGCTCTTTGTGCTGCTTGTCCTGCCACCAGACCCCGGTTGAATACTGCTCTTTCCATTTAAGCGCCATGATGTCCTCCTTATGTTGGGCGGCCCAGTTGGGCCCGTATTATTTATCGGAAGCTTCGGGCGGGACTTTAGCAAAAAAAACGCTCAGTCGCGGCTTGGCTGTAAGTCTCCGATTAATAAAGCTTTTGTGGGGCTGGCGCAGGCCTGTCAGGGCTGGCCTTTCCCTTGACAACCAATGAGTTTACATAGTACGCTTTTAATTGTGAGTGTAGATTGACGGGTATTGCCATCCTGAGCGCGTGAGGGCGCTGGCCTTGAGTACAGCGGAAAAAAACGGTTTCGATTGAATAGAGTCTTCGCTCCTCACGCCTCTTCGGGACGACCCTGACTTACCCGCGGCCCAGCCCTGCCGGGCAGGCGGGCGATAGAAAACAGATACTCCCATTCGTTTCGAAACTTCCCCGGGCCTTACGCGCGGGCGGCTTTCGAGTCACCTTGAGCTGGTCTTAAAATGCTTCTTAAAAGATGGATACCCGCAGCCGTCCTTGTCGCCACTTTTTTTCTGAGTGTCGTCATCTGGCAGGCCCTTGTCCGCTCAGAGCGGGCCGCCCTTTCAAACCACACGGATTCAACGGCATCGGTAGCAAGGGAATTCCTGAGGGATGAGCTGGAATCCCACGCGGAGTCCCTGTCAGACCTTGGGAAGCGGTGGCAATTAAATGAGGGGCCGGCCCAAGCCGTATGGATGGAAGACGCCGCGCTCCTGTTGCAAAGCAAGCCTGAATTCGCAGCCATCGTCTGGGCTGGAAACACCCGGGAGGTGTTCTCCTCGATACCGTCAAAAGCCGCCCTCCCTGTCGATTTTGCCATTGATAAGGCGGTGGCCGTGATTTTCGCTTCTGCCAGCCAGACATGGTCTCCTGTAGTTTCTCCTCCGGTAAAACTCACTTCCGGCCGCACGGGCTTCATAATAGCCGTCCCCCTCTGGTACGCAGGGGAGTTCAAAGGCCTTATTGCCGGGATATTCGACAGCCGTGAATTCATAACAACCGTATTGAACGATGACCGCCACGAACTGGATGGTTACGCTTTCGCGATAACCTCAGGCAAAGCCGAGCTGTACAGGAGCGCGCCCGCGCCCGAGAGCGCTCTGGCCATTGAGCTTCCCGTTGACGCAGCTGGCTCCGGCTGGAAGATCTCCGTCTGGCCGGGCCGTGAGCTGGCCGGAACTTATTTGACCGCGCTGCCAACGGCCGTCTTCGCGCTCGGGTCGGTAAGCTCGCTCCTTTTCGCGACTCTCATATACTTCGCTCAGGTAAACAGGCAGAAGAACACTGACCTTGAGAACGCCAACGAGATGCTCAAGGCAGAGGTGGCGCAGAGGGCCAGGACCGAGGAGGAGTTAAGAAGGAGCGACGATAAGTTCCGCGGCATAGTCGAGACGATGACCGACTTGATCTGGGAGGTCGACGAGGATGACAGGTATGCGTATGTAAGCCCGAGGGCTCTCGACCTGCTCGGCTACAGCCCTGAAGAGGTCCTTGGCAAGCGTCCCTGGGAATTCATGGCGGTTGAAGATGCCGGGAAATTCAAAGAGGCGTTCGACTCAGTGGCCGGAGCCAGAAAGCCTTTCGGCCTTTTCGAGAACATAAGCATCCGCAAGGACGGCACGCTGGTTGTGGTCGAGACGAGCGCCCTCCCGGTCTTTGACAAGGAAGGTGTCTACGCCGGATACAGGGGCGTCCACAGAAATGTTACGCCGAGGAAAGAGGCGGAGGACGCCCTGAAGAAAAGCAATGAAAGGCTCGAGAACGCCCAGAGGATAGCCAGACTGGGCGGCTGGGACTGGGACATAGAAAAGGACGACATCCACTGGTCTGACGAGATATACAGGATATTCGGCGTTGAACCGAGGGAATTCGGCGCGACCTATGAAGCCTTCCTTGGCTTTGTGCACCCGGAAGACAGGATGGCCGTGCACAGGAATGTCACCGAGGCCCTGACGCTCAGGAAGCCCTACTCGATAGAGCACAGGATAGTGCTTGCCGACGGCACGCAGAAGGTGGTGCAGGAGCAGGGCGAGGTCAGGTTCAACGAGGCCGGGAGCCCGGTTGCGATGTCCGGCACGGTTCAGGATATAACCGAAAGAAAGCAGATAGACGAGCAGCTCAGGCTCTACAGGGACCATCTCAGGGAGCTTGTCGAAGAGAGGACCGCTGACCTGCACGAGCTGAACGAGAAGCTCAAATTCGAGGTTGAGATAAGAAAGAAGGCCGAAGGGGCCATTATCAGCATGAACGAGGCCCTGGAGAAAAGGGCCGTGGAGTTAGAGCGGGTCAACAAGGAACTCGAGGCGTTCACCTACTCGGCTTCCCATGACCTGCAGGAGCCCTTGAGGGTCATTTCCGGGTATGTCCAGCTCCTCGCCAGAAGGTACAAGGGCAGGCTCGACAAGGACGCGGACGAGTTCATCTCCTACGCGGTCGACGGCGTGGCCAGGATGCAGAGGCTGATCAGCGACCTCCTGTCCTATTCGCGAGTCGGCAGGCTCAACGCTCTTTCCCCGGTCGATTTCGAGGCGGCCCTCATGCGGGCAAAGGCCAACCTTAAAGTCGCCATAGAGGAGAGCGGGGCAGTCGTAAGGCACGGTGCCCTGCCGACAGTGCTCGCTGACGAATCCCAGATAGACCAGCTATTGATGAACCTCCTCAATAACGCCATCAAGTACAGGGGCAAGGCCGTCCCGCTTGTGACTGTCAACGCCTCGAAAGAAGGCGGCGAGTGGCTCTTTTCAGTGAGCGACAACGGCATTGGCATAGACCCGAAGTACTCGGAAAAGGTATTTGATATTTTCCAGAGGCTCCACGGCAGCGGCGAGTATCCGGGCACCGGCATCGGCCTGTCCATCTGCAAGAAGGTGGTCGAGAACCACGGAGGCAGGATATGGGTGGAATCGCTTCCCGGAGCCGGCTCGACATTTTATTTCACGATACCAGGGAAGGAGGCCGCGAATGCCTGAAATGGGAAGACCCATAGATATTTTAATGGTAGAGGACAACCCTCATGATGTCAGGCTCACGATGGAAGCCTTCAAGGACGCCAAGGTATCCAATAACCTGAGCGTTGCTTCCGATGGGGAGGAGGCATTGAAGTTCCTGCGCCGCGAGGGCGAGTACGCCAGCTCGTCCAGGCCCGACCTCATCCTTCTTGACCTGAACCTGCCGAAGAAGTCCGGGCGCGAAGTCCTCGAAGAGATAAAGCGCGACCCGGACCTGAAGCGCATCCCGGTAGTGGTGCTCACCACCTCCGGGAACGAAAAGGACATACTGATGGCCTATGAGCTCCATGTGAACGCCTATATAACAAAGCCCGTGGACCTTGACCAGTTCATCAAAATTGTGGAGGCCGTGGAGGACTTCTGGCTTACCGTCGTGAAGCTTCCGCCGAAATAGAATGGAAATAATGCCGTTTCTTAAAATACTGCTCGTCGAGGACAGCCCGGCTGACGCCAGGTTGCTCTGGGAGATGCTGAGGGAGTCCGCGATAAAGGGCAGGTTCACCCTTGACCCCGCCGTGACCCTGAATGAGGCGATAAGCCAGCTATCCTCAAAAAAGTTCGACCTCGTGCTCCTTGACCTCATGCTCCCGGACTCCGCGGGCCTTGATACATTCACTGCAGTGCACAAGGCCTGCCCCGATGTCCCCGTAGTGCTCCTCACGGGCCTTTCCGACGAGAACCTCGCTGCCAGGGCCGTGAGGGAAGGCGCGCAGGACTACCTCGTAAAAGGGCAGGTCGACCCGGCGGCGCTCGTGCGCTCGATGAGGTACGCCGTTGAAAGGCATGTGGCCGAAAGGAGCTTCAAGCCCTCTGTGAAGCCTGCGGAAGAGGGAAGGAGGCTCTGTCCTGATATGGTAGGCTCGTCCAATGCCTTGAAGGAGGTAAGAAGCCTCATAGAGACGGTCGCCAGGACCTCGAACACCTCGGTCCTCATAATGGGCGAGACCGGCACGGGCAAGGAGCTGGTAGCCAATTCGATACATTTCCTGAGCAGCCGCAGGTACGGGCCTTTCATAAAAATCAACTGCAGCGCCCGCCAGTCGAAGAAGGGGCTTTTCGAGCTGGCGGACGGCGGCACGATATTTCTGGACGAGATCGGCGACATGGACATAAGGCTCCAGCCCAAGCTGCTGCAGATACTGGAGAACAGGACTCTTCGCAAGCTCGGCGGCGTCGTGGACATAAAAATAGATGTCCGGGTCATAGCCGCAACCAATGTCGAGCTTTCCGAGATGGTCAGGGAAAAACGCTTCAGGGAAGACCTGTACTACAGGCTCAATGTCATGGTGATAAGCCTGCCCGCCCTGCGCGAGCGCAGGGAAGACATCGCACCCCTGGCCGAGCACTTCATGAACGAGAACAGCCAGCTTGAAGGGAAAGAGGGTGAGGTAAAGAAGCTGACCCCGGAAAGCGCGGCGATCCTGGCGGGCTATAACTGGCCCGGCAACATAAGGGAGCTGAAAAATGTAATCGAGAGGGCAATGATCCTGGCCGGGCTTGGCGATATAAGGCCGGAGCATCTTCAGCTTACCGGCGCGGCGGCACCTGCCCCGGCGCCGCAAGCCTTCGCGCCGGGGTATTCGATGGACATGTCTCTTGAGGAACTCGAAAAAGCGCATATTAGGAATGTTCTCGAAAAAACTAACGGCAATATAACCCATGCCTCAAAGGTCCTCGGCATCTCCCGCTATACCCTGAGAGAAAAGCTTAAGAAGTACGGATTAAGAGAAGCCGAAAACGCATAACAAAATTTTTTCCTTCTTCCCAACCCTCTCCCGCAAGGGGAGAGGGGACAAATCTCGTAGCCAGACCTGTAAAACCCCCTTTCTGGTAAATTACTTACCACGCTGATAAGAAACTTACCGCCACCCGGTAAGTTTCTTATCGCTTTTTCGTGCCATTTTCCTCTGTGCAATTCTAATTAGCTGAAAACACACATGTTTTTTTATTGGCACGGCCGTTGCAATGTATTTGATTGTCCAAATTGCCGTATTGAAAAAAACATTGAAGTATAAAGTCCTGGCCGAGTCTAAAGCCCGGAACCATGGGGTGCGAAAAATGGCTGAGAATTTTTTCAAGGTTCTTGTTGTCGACGACGACGAAACGATGCGCGAGGTCTGCTCAGAGGTGCTGGCGACTGAAGGTTATAATGTTTCAGTAGCGGCTGGCGGATGGGAGGCCCTGGACCTCATGGATTTGAAGTGGGACCTCATCATCACGGATTTTAACATGCCCGGCCTGGACGGCGCGGGTTTTTACAGGGCTGCGGTCAGCCGCTTTCCGGAGATGGGCGACAAGTTCATCTTCATGACAGGAGACACGGCGTCCGCCAGGGTCATAGAGGGAATGAACGGCAGGCTCGTAAACAAGCCGTTCAGGGTCAAAGACCTCCTTAACGCGGTCGAGTCGGTCCTGAAGGAGTCTGAAGCAAGCAGGAGGTACAGAAGGGTAAGGCTTGACGGATGTTCTCTCCATATCCGTTTCGACGGCTCGGAGCTTGCCGCCGTCGCCGAAGACCTCTCATTGCACGGCATGAAGATAAGGTACCCGGGCAGGCCTTTCGAGGCAGGCCCAGGCCTCAAGGTCTCCATAGATAATTTGAACATCAGCAGGGACGCGAGAGTGGTGTGGTCTACCGCCTCGGCTTCAGAGTCGTTCTCGGGCATCATTTTCGAAAAGCCGGTTCCGGCCTCGGTATTCGCGGAACTTGTTCCAAACAGCTTGTAAGTTGAAAAGGGAGGAGTAAAAAAATGTTGAGACACGCCGTAACGCCCACAGAAAGAAAGTTTAACCGCCCGGTCAGGGTCAGGAGAACCAGGGACGCTGTCAAGGATTCAACCCCGGGATGGCCTCTTCCTTATTTTGACACCCCGGAGACGGCGAAAAAAGCGGTTCATGGCGGCCGGGATGAGCAAGGCCGCGAGACCCAACCCCTCCAGCCACTTGATTCGATAAACATATACTTCAGGGAGATAAAGAAATACAAGCTCCTCAAGGCTGAAGACGAGATCGAGCTGGCGAAAAAGGTAGCCAAAGGCGACATGGGCGCGAGAAATAAGATGATAGAGGCAAACCTCCGCCTCGTCGTCAATATCTCCAAGAAATACATGAACAGGGGGCTCCCTTTCCAGGACCTCATCGATGAAGGCAACATAGGGCTGATAAAGGCAGTCGAGCGGTTCAAGGCGACTATGGGGTGCAGGTTCTCGACCTACGCCACTTACTGGATAAGGCAGACCGTCGAGAGGGCCCTTGCCAATAAAGGCAGCATGATAAGGCTCCCCATCCATATCGTGACCGACATGTCGAAGATGGAGAGGGCGGCAAGGGAGTTCAGGGTGCTCTCCAACAGGGAGCCGAGCCAGGCCGAGCTGTCGGAGAAGACCGGGCTTTCCGGAAGGTATGTCAAGAAACTCGAACTCATAAGCAAAAGGACGCTGTCCCTTGAATCGACTGCCCACGAAAGCTCTGACCAGAGCCTCCTGGAAAGCATAGAAGACGACCGCACGCCTCAGCCAATGGAACTCATCCATGAAGCGTTGGTAGCTGACAGGGTCTCCAGCTGGCTTGGCTTGCTCGACGAGAACGAAAGAAAGATACTGACCCTGAGGTTCGGCATCGGCGACTATACTCCCAAGACACTGGAGGTCATTGGCCGCAAGTTCGGGGTCACGAGGGAGCGCGTGCGCCAGATAGAAGAGAAGGCGCTCGGGAAGCTTCGCGAGATAGCCGGAAGAAGCGAGAGCACGGCCGCTGACCTTCTTTAGCGGGCCGCAACCACGCGGCCTGCTGAAACGCCGGTGCGCCTGCCCGGCAGCATAAGAGGCTTGAAGACCATGATCAAGGTAATGATAGCGCTTCAGGAAAGGCTGTATTCGGAAGGGTTGAAGAGCCTCATCGAAAGCATGGCAGGCGGGATGGAGGTCGCCGGGGTCGCCAACGGCGGCGAGCAAGCGCATGATCTCGCCGAAAGGCTCAGGCCGCAGGTTATCCTCACTGATACGAAGACCATCTCGGATGCGTTCCCGATTGGCGCGCCGGACGGCTCGAGGCTCATCGTCATCGGCTCGGACGGGGAAGACCTCGCCGACCTCATACTGGAGGGGACCGTATGCGGGGCGCTCCATGACAGCTCCGGGCCCCTTACTCTCGAGACGGCCATAAAGGCGGTATCAATGGGCGTGGTCTGGATTGAAGGGGCATGGCCGAAAAGAGGGAAAATCGTCAGCGCATTACCGGAGCATGATCCCGGGCCCGCGGCGGCATAGGATGGCGCGCCGGATTGATAGCTGAATATTTTTCAAAATGAGGAGCATGGTTCGAATTTGTTAAGCTTGAGAGCCCGCGAACGCCTACCCCGCTCCCTGCCACCTGTTTTACTCGATTGATAATCCTTTAATGAACCCTGCCACTGGATTGCCCCCCTTTAAAAGGCGAGCGGGCCTCAGGCGTTTTTTTTTGCTCTTTCGCGGACCGGGATGGGAAATATGAAAGGTACAGGGTTGAAGCTCACATTGCCGGAATGGGTCGTCGATTTTCTTGAAGACAGGAAAGCTTCATATCCAGAGATAGAGGACAGGATGAGGCCTGTGATCGATCTTGCAAGGAAGAATGTCGAGATTGGGACCGGAGGCTCCTTTTGGAGCAGCTGTCGGGAAGAGAGCAGGTAGAAGCATTTTACAATTTTGAGAACAGTCCAGGTATTTCTTACTCCTGCACTTAATCCTCATTTTCCGAAATAATATCTTTATTGGAGTGGGATAGGCTATGGCAGACATCCATACACCTGATGCCTTTGTCTATATTTTGGGGAGTATAGTAATCGGGTTTGAAGACCAGGAGTCTTTTTTCAGACTTTGAAAAAGCTTTGATCTTTATCTCCAGTTTTGAAGCTATACTTCTATTATCGCAACGCATACTCCAAAGCAGGTCTTTAACGCCTTTTATTTTTGTATACTTGGCTCCTTTCCCGCTTTTATGCTCGTCAACCCTTCGGGCCAGGTCACATGTTATCCCTGTATAGTAGGAACCGTCAGCGCACTCAAGGATATAGACGAACCAATCACTCATTTCTTTTATCTCCGCTTATCAAGAAAGCTGGATAGCAGATGCAATCTGCAAAGAAAAAGGGGCTACGGCTAATGCTGTAACCCCTTGTTTTTCTTGGTGCGCCTGACTGGATTCGAACCAGTGACCTACTGCTTAGAAGGCAGTTGCTCTATCCTACTGAGCTACAGGCGCGTTATTTGGTAAAACGGCGGAAGATGTAATGGTCGGGGCGAGAGGATTCGAACCTCCGGCCCTCTGCTCCCAAAGCAGATGCGCTACCAGACTGCGCTACGCCCCGATTAAGATACAAGTGCCTCTAAAAATTGCTCTTAGAGGCACCCGAAAAACGATTAAATCATATCGTCCCTCTATTTTCAAGACCTTCACAAAATAAAAAAAGGCCGGGGCTGCCCCCGGCCTTTTTAGCGCATATCTTTTTTCCGGGCTACTTTGCCCAGGTCTTGAGCTGAGTGATGACGGCCTTTATCTCGTCGTCATTGAGGGTCTGCTTGGGCATGGCAATGGCGAACTGCTTGTACTTCTTTTCAGCGCCCGTGCGTCCGTTCTTTATGACCTGGGCTATGTCAGTCTCAGAGCTGTTTTGAATAAACGCGTTGCCCTTGAAGGCCGGGGCCA
>Ga0209211_10012955_pt1 | contig 10408 bp, 6 predicted proteins | sample RifGroA2_FD_183992 | JGI IMG/M metagenome (GOLD analysis project Ga0209211, IMG submission 183992) | Groundwater microbial communities from Rifle, Colorado, USA - Groundwater A2 (SPAdes) (version 2) | ecosystem: Environmental > Aquatic > Deep subsurface > Groundwater | place: Rifle, Colorado...
GGCCGCCGGCGTTTCCACCCAGACAAAGAAGCTGGTCTGCGGGCTTTCCAGGCGCACGGTGTGGCCGTCCACTAACGTGACCTTCACCGGCGCAGCGTCCATGGGCGTGTCCTTGTAGGGGCGCACCAGGTGGTCGCGGCAGCCGGTATGTGCGCCACTTTCGGTGGTCCAGCGGATCTGCACAAACTCCTCCGCCCCGACCAGCGCATCGTCCTGCACCGTCAGGGTTTGCGCGGCCTCGTGCGTCAGCGCCACGGCGCCGCTCCACAGCGAACGCGTGGCGCCGCTGTGCACGTGCACGGCCACTACCTGCACCTGCAGGGCCTGGGCCAGCGGCTCGTCACTCACCGCCACCACGGCAAAACGGCCTTCGCCGTCTTGCGGCACCGCCACCACGCTCACCGGCGCATAGAAGTTACGGGCCAGGTACTGCAGCACCTTCCAGCGCCCGCCGTATTCGATGCTGGACCACGAGGCCACGGGCCAGGTGTCGTTGAGCTGCCAGTACAACGTGCCCATGCAACGTGGCTTGAGCGAGCGCCAAGAGTCGATGGCGGTTTGCATGGCCAGCCCCTGCTGGATTTGCGACACGTAAGTGAGCTGGTCAAAGTCGCGCGGGAAGCGGAAGTAACGCGTGAGCGTCTCCACAATGCGCGCATTGCCGCCCTTGTTGCGCTGGTGCACCTCCATCACGCGGGAGGACACATTGCGGTCCTCCGGGTTGGTAAAGCTCTCCACGGTGTACGACGAGGGAAAAGACTGGAAGCCGAACTCGCTGGCAAAACGCGGCTTGACGGTGCGGTAGTGCTCGAACGGTTTGGCCGAGTGCCACACGTCCCAAAAGTGCAAGTCACCGCGCGTGTCGCAGTGCCAGCCGTCCGCAAAGTCCAGCTCGCCCAGCGAGGGCGACGAGGGCCAGAAGCGGCGTGCCGGGTCGTGTTCTTCCACTGCCTCACCCAGCAGGCGGTTCAGGCGGTCGTAGTTCACCAGGTAGCGGTCGCGGTTGGCCTTGGCGGCCTCGTACCAGCCCAGTGCGCCGATGATTTCATTGTCGCCACACCACAGCGCAACGGACGCACGGTGCTGCAGGCGGCGCACCTGGTAGACGGCCTCCTGCTTCACCTCGGCCATAAAGTCGCGCGTGGACGGGTAGTGCATGCAGGAGAACATGAAGTCCTGCCAGACCAAAAGGCCCAGCTCGTCACACAGGTCGTAGAAAAACTCGGTCTCGTAATTGCCGCCGCCCCAGACGCGAATCATGTTCATGTGCGCGTCCCGCGCCGACTGCAGCAGCGGGCGCACGGCCGCTTCGGTGATGCGGCCCGGCAGCGCGTCGGCCGGAATCCAGTTGGCACCTTTGGCAAACACGTCGCGGCCGTTCACGCGCAGCTTCATGGTGGTGCCCACGGCGTCGGGCTCGGTCACCAGCTCCACGGTGCGCAGGCCAATGCGGCGTGTGTGCACCACACCATCCAGCACCACCTCCAGTGGGTACAACGCCTGCTCGCCCTGCCCTGCGGGCCACCACAGGCGCGGAGCGGTCACCACAAAGGTTTCGCGGTGCTGCGCCTGGCCGGGTGCCAGGGTTACTGGACGGGTACGCTCCTCGTCGTTGAAGCGTACGACCATCTGGGCCACACCGGCCTGGGCCACGCGCGTGTCCACTTCCACCACCACCTCCACGCCCTGGGTGCTATGGGTCTGGTGCACAGCGATGTGCTCCACCTGCGCCACGGGCACGCACTGCAGTTGCACCTCGCCATACAGGCCCAGCGGCATGAGGCTCAGGTTCCAGTCCCAGCCCGCGGCACACTGGGTTTTACGCAGCAGGTTGATGGGCGCATGGCGGTCACCCTGGAAGTCCCAGGGCAGCGGGAAGCGATGTTCGTCGTGGCGCTTGTTCGCCTCCGCAAAGGCATCGTGCAACACGATTTGCAGTTCGTTGGCCCCGCTGCGCAGTTGGGCCGTCACGTCCAGCCGGTGGCGACGGAACTGGTTTTCCAGCGCGGCCACTTTCTCGCCGTTGATCCACACACTGGCGAGGCAATCCACCTGGTCCAGGGTCAGCACCCAGCGGCCGGTTGCATCGGCAGGCACCTCAAAGCTGCGGCGCAGCGTCCAGTCGCGGTGGGCCACCCACTGCACCACATGTTCGTTGGCACCGAAATAGGGATCGGGGATGGCCCCATGCGCCAGCAGGGCGGAGTGCACATCGCCGGGGATGGCGATCGCGCAGGCGTGGCCGCCTTCGGCATCCTGGAGTTGCCAGAGGCCGGCCAGGTCTAGGGTGTGTACGGCGCGGGGCAGCGGGGAGCCTGCCAAGGGTGTGTCAGAGCGTGTCATGGTGTGTTTTCTGAGTCTGGAGTGTCCTGATGGCTATTAAACAATAACGTTTTCGTAATCCAAAACAAATTGGTTACGAGGGTATTCCAGCATTGGCATACCGCGGAAATGGTTGGAATATGCGAATTAATATTCCATTCATGGTTCCACGAAGCGCATGTTGATTCCACATATACGATAACGTTTTCGAAACTCCCCTTTATCCGCCACATGGTCTCGCTCAAACGTCGCCCCACCCTCAAAAGCCTTGCACTGGGTTTGGGTCTCTCCGTCTCCACCGTGTCCAAAGCGCTGAAAGGCGCGCCCGATGTGGGCGCCCAAACCATCGCCACCGTGCGCGCGGCGGCGGCCGAGGCGGGGTACGAGCCCGACCTGCGCGGCGTGAAACTGCGCACCGGTCGCACCTTTTTGCTGTACTTCCAAAAAGCGGTGGCCTCTATGCAGGACGTGCCCGACGCCATGGTGGGGGCGCAGATTGAAACCATTGCAAGCTGCTTGGCGGATACGCCTTACCAGTTGCAAATCGTCCCCTGGAACACCAACACCGAAGATCCCTTGCCCGCGATCCGCCGCATCGTGGAAGGCCGCTTGGCCGATGGCATCTTGCTGGACATGACCCAGCCCCAAGACCCCCGTGTGCGCTACCTGCTGGAGCACAACTTTCCGTTTGTCACTTTTGGCCGCACCGAGCTGGTGTCTGAGCACCCCTATGTGGATGCCGACAACGAGCAGGCCGCTTTTGTTGCGACGCAGTGCCTGATCGAGCGCGGCCACCAGCGCATTGCATTGATCAGCCCGCCTTTGACCTATACCTATGCCTTGCAGCGCCGGCGCGGTTACCAGGCGGCGCTGCAGCAGGCTGGCTTGCCCGTGCATCCGGCCCTGCTGTGTGAAGGTGTGCAAGATGCCCGGGTGGCCCGTGCCATAGCCCGGCAACTGGCTGGCATAGCTAACGCCCCCACCGGCTACGTCTGCGCCAACGAAGTGGCCACGCTGGGGGTGATGGCCGGGCTGCGCGATGTGGGGTGCACGCCCGGCGTGGATGTGGAGCTGGTGTCCCGGGACGGGGCCCAGATCAGCGACTACCTGTTCCCCCCGTTGCCCACGCTGTTCCTTGATATCCGCACCGTGGCCAGCACCCTGTGCGACTTCCTGCTACGCCGTATTGAGGGAGAACCCGCCGAAGTCCTGCAACGTGTTTTGCCATGCGAATTGCGTTACACGGAGTTACTAAGGGAAAGTGCGGATAAGCACCTTATCCGGAAAGTGCTTCAATTCAGCTCCACCGCGGAACCGGTTCCAAATTCTGCAGCCCGAGGAGAAAAACTCCCGCTCAGTGACGATTCCGCACACTAATCGGAGCCCATCGCACCATGTCCAGCCCCAAGACCGGCATCCCTCCCAACGCCCAAGCGCTGGCTGCGCAAGTGGCGCCGCCCGCCGGGTCCCCCATGTCCCGCCCCGAATTCGTCTGGGGCGTTGCCACCGCGTCGTACCAGATCGAAGGCGCAATTGCCGAAGACGGCCGCCTGCCCAGCATCTGGGACACCTTTTCCGCCATCCCCGGCAAGGTGTTGCACGGCGACACCGGTGACGGCGCCTGCGACCACTACCACCGCTGGAGCGAGGATGTGGACCTGATCGAGTCGCTGGGCGTGGACGCCTACCGGCTCTCCATCGCCTGGCCCCGCGTCATGCACGCCGATGGCACGCCCAACCGCAAGGGCCTGGATTTTTACAAAAAGCTGCTCCAGCGCCTGGCCGACAAGGGCATTCAGCGTTTTGTCACCCTGTACCACTGGGACCTGCCCCAGCACCTGGAAGACCGCGGCGGCTGGCTCAACCGCGACACCGCCTACCGTTTTGCCGAATACGCCGACCTGGTCAGCCGCGAGCTCAAAGGCCTGGTCACTGGCTGGGCCACACTCAACGAACCCTGGTGCTCCGCCTACCTGGGTTACGGCAATGGCCACCACGCGCCCGGCCTGACCAATGGCCGTTACGCCACCCAGGCTTTGCACCACTTGCTGCTGGCCCATGGCTTGGCCCTGCCCGTGCTGGAAGCCAACGACCCCGGCGCCAAACGCGGCATTGTTTGCAACGTGGGCCGCGGCACCACCGACAGCACCAAGGAAGCCGACATCACCGCTGCCCGCCGCTATGAGGTGCAGCACAACGACTGGATCCTGCAGCCCCTGCTCAAGGGCAGCTACCCCGAAGAGTTGTTCAAGCTCTGGCCCGGCACAGAACCCCTGGTGCTGGACGGTGACATGGACATCATCAGCCGCCCGATGGACTTCATGGGCATCAACTACTACTTCCGCTGCAATTTGCACAGTGACGGTGGAACCGGTTTTGTCGACGTTCCACTCGAAGGTGTGGAACGAACCCAGATGGGCTGGGAGGTGTATCCCCAGGGCCTGGAAGACCTGCTGCGCCGCTTCAAAGACCAATACGACCGCTTGCCTCCGATCTACATCACCGAAAACGGCATGGCTTCCGACGACGAAGTCATCAACGGCGAAGTGGTGGACGCGCAACGCATGGGCTTCATGAAGTCCCACTTTGCGGCAGTGAGCCGTGCGATGGATGCGGGTGTGGACGTGCGCGGCTACTTTGCCTGGTCCCTGATGGACAACTTCGAATGGGCCTTCGGTTATGAGCGCCGATTTGGCATCGTCCACGTAGATTACAAAACACAGGTCCGGACGCTGAAACACAGCGCCCAGGCTTTCAAAGCGTTCCTGGCCCTCCGTCGGGGGTCTTGATCCGGTCAAGCTGATCAATCACGTTCATCTGGCCGAGTTTTAACGGGCATGTTGCCCAACTTAGAGGAGACATAAATGAGTATCTTGAAAAAACATGCCCTGGCAGCTTGCATTGCCACCATGGGTGTCATGGGTGTGGCCCACGCACAAAAAGCGGAAGTAATTCACTGGTGGACATCCGGTGGCGAAGCCGCTGCGATTAAAGAATTTGCTGCCGCTTACACCAAGGCCGGTGGAACTTGGGTAGACACCCCGATTGCCGGCGGCGGCGGCGCAGCAGCGCGTACCGTCACCATCAACCGTACCGTGGGTGGCGATGCTCCCATGGCTGCCCAGTTCAACTACGGCAAACAGTACGAAGAAGTGATTAAAGAAGGTCTGTTGAACAACCTGGACGCCGTGGCTGCCAAGGGCAACTGGGACAAGCTCCTGCCCGAGAAAATCAAGAAATCCATCAAGATCAATGGTCACTACTACGCTGTGCCAGTGAACCTGCACAACGAAAACTGGGTTTGGTACAACAAGGCTGTGTTGGCCAAAGCCGGTGTGACCAAAGATCCACAGAGTCTGGACGAAATCTTCGCAGCGCTGGACAAGGTCAAGGCTACGGGCGTAACAGCCTTGGCTTTGGGCGGTCAAGGATGGCAAGAAGGCATCACCTTCCGCTCCATCTTGTTGGCAACGGGCGGCAAGGACCTGTACTTCAAGACCTTCAAGGACCGTGATGCTTCCACTCCTGGCTTCCGCAAGGCCGTGGAAAGCTTCAAGAAGCTGAAGAACTACGTGGACGCGGGCTCTGCTGGCCGTGACTGGAACCTGGCAACTGCCATGGTGATCGACGGCAAGGCCGGCATGCAGTTCATGGGCGATTGGGCCAAGGGCGAATTCATTACTGCCAACAAGGCAGCTGGCAAGGACTTCGGCTGCTTCATGGCCGGCGGCCCCACCATGCCTTACGCCATTGGTGGTGACGTGTTCGTGTTCCCCAAGAACAAGTCGCCTGATGCAGCTGCTGCACAGGCCAAGCTGGCTGAGATGATGATCTCTCCTGCTGTTCAGGTCGCGTTCAACAACAAGAAGGGCTCCATCCCCATCCGTACCGATGTGGACCTGAGCGGCGTGGACATCTGCGCAGCGCAAGGTGTGAAGGCTGTGAAGGAAAACCGCCTGTTGGAAAGCGACAACGAACTGTTGACGCCTGATGCCAAGGGTGCGTTTGAAGATGCAGTGAGCAAGTACTGGAACTCCACCCAGTCCGCTGACGACGCCATCAAGGCGATGGCAGCTGCACTGAAGCTGTAAAGTGCCTTCGATTGGAGCAACATGCGTGCTCCAATCACTTTCCCTTTGATAGTTTGGCTGGACTCCGGTCCGGCCAAACTTGACGTCTGAATTGAGAACTCAAGCATGGCCAAAAGCCCACGACCACGACGCCTCAACATGGCGCTGCAGGCAGCCCTGTTGCCCCTGGCTATTACGACCTTATTGGCTTACGTTGGCTCGGTACTCTGGAGTATCTGGATATCGTTTACGCCATCCAAGATCCTGCCCCGCAATGAATGGGTCGGACTTACGCAATTCGTACGACTGTTCGAAACCGAACGCTGGATGGTGTCGCTCCAACACATGGGCATCCTGGCGGTTGTCTACATCGGCGGTGTGCTGGTGTTAGGTACGTTGCTCGCCATCTTTATTGACCAGCGCGTCAAGGGCGAAGCCGCATTTCGCACAATTTTCTTGTATCCGTTTGCCATGAGCTTTGTGGTGACGGGTTTGATCTGGCAGTGGTTGTTCAACCCTGGTCTGGGCTTGCAGCACGCGTTCCGGGAAATGGGATGGACCAGTTTCACATTTGACTGGACCACCCGAACCGACTTGGTCATTTACGCAGTGGGCTTGGCCATGGTTTGGCAAGGTTGCGGCACGACCATGGCCATTATTCTGGCTGCGCTACGCGGTGTGGACGAAGAGCAATGGAAAGCTGCGCAGCTTGAAGGTGTTTCCAAGCCACGGTACTACCTCAGCGTCGTGTTGCCACAAATTGGCCCCGCCTTTGCGACCTCGTTTGTGTTGTTGGCAGTCGCACTGGTACGTACGTTCGACGTCGTCGCGGTGATGACCAGTGGCGGCCCTGGCGACGCCAGTGAAGTGCCGGCCAAGTTCATCGTTGACCACCTTTTCCAGCGCAACAACATCGGGCTCGCCTCTGCTGCGTCGGTGGTCATGCTCATTACCGTGTTCACGGTGTTGACGCCTCTGCTGTACTGGCGCTCCAAGGTCCAAGCCCGCCTAGACGCTGGTCACTGAAAGAAAACACTTTATGAATTCCACTGTTTCCTTACCTACAAAGGCCGCACGCCCGCGGCGACGTGCATTCACGCCAGATCGCATTGGTGTCTATGCCTTTTTGATCAGCGCGGCCGCATTCTTTCTGTTACCGCTGTATGTCATGGTCGTGACCTCACTCAAAACAGGCCCCGAAGTGCGGGAGGCCATTCTGTTCGGCTGGCCTTCAACGCCCCAGTTCCAGAACTGGGTTGAAGCTTGGTCCACCGCATGTATCTCTGTGGATTGCAGCGGCATACAGAAGGGCTTCTGGAACTCTGTGCGGTTGGTGATTCCTGCGACGGTGTTGTCGGTGCTGCTGGGTGCACTCAATGGATATGCCCTGAGCTTCTGGCGTTCCAAATGGGGCGATATGCTCTTCGCAATATTAATGCTCGGCGCTTTCGTGCCCTTCCAGGTCATGATTTACCCGCTGGTGGCCTGGTTCCGCCTGGGTGGTTTTTACAACACCTACTGGTCCATTTTGTTGGTGCACTGCATCTTCGGCATGCCCGTGCTCACGCTGCTGTTCCGCAACTACTACGTGTCCATTCCGCAAGAGCTTTTCAAGGCTGCGCGCATTGATGGCGGCGGTTTCTGGCGCATTTTCTTGCAGCTGATGTTGCCCATGGCAACCCCCATGTTGGTGGTGGCCACCATTCTGCAGCTCACAGGCATTTGGAATGACTACCTGTTCGGCTTGCTGTTTGCGGGCAAGGACAACTACCCCATGACCGTGCAGCTCAACAACCTCGTCAACACCACCTTCGGTGAGCGTCGCTACCACATTGACATGGCCGCGACTATCCTGACTTCTCTCGTACCCCTGGCCGTGTATTTCTTTTCCGGTCGCTGGTTTGTTCGGGGCATCGCCGCTGGCGCCGTCAAGGGCTGACCTTCCTTCCAACCCATTTCAATCAAGAACTACACACCATGGCTAGCGTTCACATTAAAGATCTCGACATCGTCCTGGGCGGCAACAGCATTCTCAAATCCATGAATCTGGAGGTACAAGATGGCGAGTTTCTCGTCCTGCTTGGCCCTTCAGGCTGCGGCAAGTCCACCCTTCTGCATTCCATTGCCGGCTTTTATGACGTCCATGACGGACAGATCATCATTGGCGACAAAGACGTGACCTGGGCTGACCCCAAGGACCGCGGCATCGGCATGGTGTTCCAGTCGTATGCGCTGTACCCCACGATGAATGTGGAGCGCAATATGTCCTTTGGCCTGCGCGTCGCACGGGTGGACAAGGCGGAAATTGAAAAGCGCGTGAACAAAGCGGCCGACATGCTGCAGCTCAAAGAGCTGCTCAAGCGCCGCCCCTCGCAGCTCTCCGGTGGTCAGCGCCAGCGCGTGGCCATTGGCCGCGCCCTGGTGCGCGACGCCCAGGTGTTTTTGTTTGACGAGCCGTTGTCCAACCTCGACGCGAAATTGCGCGCTGAGTTGCGCCGTGAGCTGAAGGAACTGCACCAGAGCCTCACGGCCACCATGATCTACGTGACCCATGACCAAGTGGAGGCCATGACGCTGGCAGACCGCATTGCCGTGATGCGCAAGGGTGAGATTCAGCAAATCGACACACCGGCGATGGTCTACGGCAAGCCCACCAATGTGTTTGTCGCGGGCTTCCTGGGCTCGCCCAGCATGAACTTCGTGAACGGTCGCCTGACGGTGGAGGGCGACCGCCCCATCGTGCGCGCCGGTGAGTTTTCGATCGATATGTCGGCCTACCCTTTCCTGGCAGCGCCGCAAAACGGTCAAGACGTCATTTTGGGTATCCGCCCCGAGCACATCCAACTCGCAGGCGATGGTGAAAACGCTGTGCTTACGGGCACCGTCAAGCTGGTCGAACCCATGGGCGCCCACCAAATTGTGTGGGTGGACTGCCAAGGCCAGCGCTTGAGCATTCACACCGAGTCGTCCTCCATCTACAAGCCGGGTAGCACGGTGCGTTTGGCGGTGGACTGCACCCGCAGCTCCATCTTCCAGGGCGACGGCGAGCGCCGCCTGTAAAGGACCACCACCCCGCTCACGCGCGATGGCAACCATCAAGGATGTCGCCAAACTGGCACAGGTTGGCGTAGGTACCGCGTCCCGGGCAATCTCGGGCCGCGGCGGTGTGTCACCGGACGCGTTGAGCCGGGTGCAACACGCCATTCAACAGCTGGACTTCCGCCCCTCCAACGTAGCGAGGGCGCTGTCGCTCAAAAGCCTGGGCATGCTGGGGGTGTATGTGCCTTTGTTCGAAGGTTCGTTCTACTCGCCCATCCTGCAGGCGATTGATCGCGAACTGCGGGCTGTGGACCGGCATATGGTCGCCACCAACGGCTGTGGCCATGGCGACGAGCGGCAAAAAGCGCTGCAAGGCGTGGAGTTTTTGATCCAGCGCCAGTGCGATGGCATTTGCATCCTCAGCAACGACCTGCTGGAGTCCGATCTGGCCGCACTGTACCGGCGTTTTCCCCGCATGGTCCTGCTCAACCGGAACAGCCTTGCGCTGGGCGCACAGGCCTTCAGCACAGACCATGAGCATGCAGGGCGGCTGGCTGCCATGGCGTTGCTGTCCCACGGGCACCGTGAAATTGCTGTGATCCAGGGCCACCGGGACGCCCCGGATAACCACGACCGCATGCGCGGCTTCCACGCCGAGTTGGCACGACACGGTGTACGGGTCCAACCGCAGCACCTGGTGGATGGCACCTTCAGTTTTGTCTCCGGCTATGCGGGCGCAGAGCAGTTGCTCGCCCAGCATGACCAGAATTACACAGCCGTGTTTTGTGCCAATGACGTCATGGCCATGGCGGCCATTTCACGTTTCCTGCAGGCTGGCCGCAAGGTGCCACACGATGTGTCTGTGGTCGGCTACGACGACACCGACATCGCCGCCTACACCGCCCCGACGTTGACCACGGTGCGCATCCCGATGGACAACGTCACCACCAATGCCTGCCGCTTTTTGCTGAACATGT
>Ga0209211_10012959_pt1 | contig 10403 bp, 8 predicted proteins | sample RifGroA2_FD_183992 | JGI IMG/M metagenome (GOLD analysis project Ga0209211, IMG submission 183992) | Groundwater microbial communities from Rifle, Colorado, USA - Groundwater A2 (SPAdes) (version 2) | ecosystem: Environmental > Aquatic > Deep subsurface > Groundwater | place: Rifle, Colorado...
GATGATCTTGTCAACCTTAAAACCGATACGATAAGTACCTTGCGTCAGAACGACGATCTGGATGAAGTGCGGAAGAGACGGTGTTTTGCCTTTTTGCGGCGTGGGCGCTTTCGTTCGATGAGGCAATCCCAGCACATCGCTAAGCTCCATGATCCAGATAATTTCCTGATCGATCAGAATCGTATCCCGGTTTTCTACCGTCTTTATCTCTTTGCTGCTGATCCTCAGAGCCCGTTCCACATTCGCTGTCGGTATCATGAAGAAGTGATCTGCGGTTTTTACTAAAACCCCCCTCACGGTAGAGAGCGCGAGAGGCAGAACAAGGCGGAACGTCGTGCCTATATCCGGCCGGCTTTCGACGAAGACCTTTCCGCCAAGATGTTCGACTTTCTCGCGAACAATAGCCAAACCCAGGCCGCGCCCGGAAATGTCCGTTATCATCGGACTTGTCGTAATCCCGGATTTGAATATCAGTGCTAATGATTCCTGATTACTGAGTTTTTCAACATTCTCTTTTGATACAAGACCTGCCTTGACGGCGGCAGAAACTACTCCTTCTACATGTATCCCCGCACCATCATCGGAAATACGTATCTCGAGGTTGCGGCCATCTATGACCGTAAATGTGAGCGTAATAGTCCCATGGGATGGTTTATCAGATTCTGACCGTGCTTCCGGTTTCCTGATTCCATGGTCGATACAATTTCTCAACAAATGTATCAACGGATCTTTCAGTTCTTCCAGAATTCGCTTGTCCACCTCAATCTCTTTCCCGTGGATTATTAATTCTGCTTCTTTTCCTTCGCTTCGCGAAAGATCACGGACGAGCCTTGGGAATACTTCTATGATTGTCGATACGGGGAGCATCAAAATGTCTTTCATGGATTCCACGTGATCATCAATCATTCTTCCAAGGGAACGCTGGTCACTTTCCATGGTATGCAAGACGGCGGATACATTCCGCTCAGTTTCATCCAGCTTTTCATTCGTCCAATTGAGTATCTCTTTTGCCTGAAGTCCGTCGTCGCCGGAACGCCGGTCCTCCAGTTTCCTTAATTCCGTCTTCCATGAACCGATAAAATCATGAATGTTCTTCAGGTCGAACGTCCTCTGCACGAAGGCAATATTTGATTGGATCATTTGCTCAGCCTGCAGAAACAGCGGATCCAGCTTCGACGTTTGTATTCTTACAGTTTCCCATTGCAGTGGTTTGTCATCGACGGAGGCAGCCGGTGCGGATTCCGTTCTTGCGGGCGGTGCTCCTTGAGCAATGTCGCCCGATGGTTCGTCTACGGTTGCCGCTTCTTTCTCAAACAGTACCCCGTTCAGAGGCTGAGCGTTCTGTTTGATCTCTTTGATCTCTTCAGAGCGATTCTGAGAGGCTGTCGCCCGCTCCTTCTTTCTATCGCCTGACAGATCTTCATCTGTGATGGCCTGTAACTGTTTAAGTAATTCTCTATCGTCATGAAGAAATTGTGTTCCGGTGCCGGAAATCATGAGTGAAAGGGTGTCCAGCGCTTTATGGACAAGATCAAATTGACCGGCAGAGAAATAGATCTGCTTGTTTTTTAACTTTGCAAACAAGCTCTCCAGTACCTGGCAAATCGATTCGATGTCTTTCCTGTCGACAGAACGGGCAGACCCCTTCAGACTGTGTGCCTCGCGGAAAATGGTTTCAATCAATCCCGACGACATGGTATTGTGCGGATTCTTCTCCAGCTCGATTAAACCGGTGGAGAGAACGTTAATATGCTCTTCCGCCTCAACGTGAAACATTGCGTGAAGTCGTTTCAGAAAGTTTTCTTCTTTTATATCCATCGACGTGACATCGCTAAATTTTATACTGCTCGACGAGTTGCAATAGTTTTAATCCCAATTCATTAATGTCCTTTGCGGCGTTGCCTGTTTGCTTCATGCTCACCGCATTCTCCGTCCCGGCCTGATTGATATTCTTCATCGCCAGGCCGATTTGATCCATCCCGACGACTTGTTGTTGACTCGATGCAACAATTTGAGACGCTGCTTCCACCGCTTTGCCGCTGCTCTCCGCCAGATTCTTGATTGCTTCACCTGCCTGGGTCGATTGCTTTACTCCATTCTCGACAGCCTTACTGGTTTGTTCTGTAGCCATGACTGCCGCATTCGTTGCTTTCTGTATATCACTGAGGATGTTTCGTACTTGTATGGTGGCTTGCTTTGACTGTTGTGCAAGAGATTTGATTTCTTGAGCTACAACCGCAAAGCCTTTCCCCTGCTCTCCGGCTCTTGCAGCTTCGATAGCGGCGTTGACGGCGAGCAAATTTGATTGATCAGCGACATCGGTTACGGTAGCAATGATTCCTCCAATCTGTTGGCTCTGCTCGCTCAGGCGAACAATGGTATTGGCGACCGCCTCCATCTGATTTTGAATAATATCCATCCCGTTCACGGTTTCATCGACGGCTTTTTGACCGCTCTGCGTTACCTGGGCAACTTGTTGAGCGTTCTCAGAAACACGGCTTGCTTTCTGGCTGGAGAGCTGAGCTGCCTGGCGTACAGCTTCAACCGTCGTGGTTGTTTCACTGATCGCAGAGGCCGTTTCAGCAATTCCCGACGCGACCTGGGTGGTCGCTGCCAGGATCTGGGTTGAGGAAACAGTGAGTATGTTCACTGTCTTTTTCACTTCCTTCAGGACATTGGACAGGTCGGTGTTTGTGATGATTAATTCAGCGGCCCTTTTTTCTTTCTCCTGGTTTTGAAAGATGAGCTCTTTGTTGGCAATAATTAACTCGGCCGCCCGTTTTTCCTTCTCGACGTTTTGAAAGGCAAGCTCTTTGTTGGCAATAATCAATTCCGCCGCCCTTTTTTCCTTCTCCTGGTTTTGGAAGATGAGCTCTTTGTTGGCTATAATCAGCTCAGCCGCACGTTTTTCCTTCTCTTCGTTCTGGAAGGCGAGCTCTTTATTGGCAATGATCAACTCCGCAGCGCGTTTTTCCTTCTCTTCGTTTTGAAAGATGAGCTCTTTGTTGGCAATAATCAGCTCAGCCGCCCTTTTTTCCTTTTCAACGTTTTGAAAGGCGAGCTCCTTGTTCGCAATGATCAACTCGGCCGCCCTTTTTTCTTTCTCTTCGTTTTGAAAGGCGAGCTCTTTGTTTGCAACGACTACCTCTGCAGCCCGTTTCTCTTTCTCTTCATTTTGAAAGGCGAGCTCTTTGTTTGCAATGATGAGCTCCGCTGCCCGTTTTGCTTTCTCCTTGTGTTGGAAGGCAAGCTCTTTCTTGGCAATGATGGACTCCGGCCCCCGTTTCTTGCTTCCTGTGGAACTACTCACGTTCTTCATAGGTTTCTCTTCTTCTCTTATGAATTGATTTGTACTCCACTGTTTTCGTTCACGATGATGCTCTGGTCGTTCAATATACTTTCTGCTTCAAGCACCACAATATGCTCCTTCGTGATACCTTTCAGGTACTTTTCCCCGATCCCGATGGCTCTCGGCGGAGCTGCCATCATGTCTTCGCATACGACCGTCTGTGTCCCTTCCACAACATCTGCCAGGATCCCAAACTCCATCTGCTCGTTGCACAAGATGATGACCCTGTTGAGTTCTCCCATACCCTTTTCCGGCAGATTGAAGAATTTCTTGAGATCAATGACCGAAACAATCTGCCCGCGGACGTTTATGATTCCGACGACAAATGGCGGCGTGCCGGGCAGAGGTGTGATATCTTTGAGTGGGTATACCTCGCGTACAAATGCGGTTTCGATTCCGTATGTCTCAAATGCCAAACGGAACACAATAATCTCCATGCGCCCCTGTTGGCCGGTTTCATCGTTTTCCCGCAACGCCAGCGCCAGCGCTCTTTGTTTCAGGAGCAAACGTTTTTCATCCGGCAGGAGAATTTCCTTTTGCTCAATGACTTTCTGCAACGAAGCCACTTTGCGTTTGATCTCGGTCCAATCGATGCTTGTGCTGTGCTTTTGCACGGGTGCAGGATGATTTGGTTTCATGCCGGATCTCTCGTTTGATCTGCACCAATGATCATTTCCTTGAATCTGCCGGCAGTCAGTCCTTCCGATGCAAAGAGGATTTCATTCTGGCTGCATGTGCTTAAAATCGTCAGAACATTGTCAGTGCATTTCTTCGCGCTCGAAGCATTGCCAAGACGTTCATAAATCTTTCCCAGGGAATAGTACGAGAGAACGAAGTTGGAGTCTAGGAATATCGCCCGTTTGAGCGAGGTTATTGCCTCCTCCAGCTGATTGTTTTCCTGGAGCATTGTTGCGTATAAATAGTGCAGACCGGGATTGAGTTTGTCTGCCGCGATAGCCTTTTCACATGACTGTAAGGCCCTGTCGATCTTTCCCTCATTTGCATACGCTCGAATGAAAAACATCTGTTCTTCCGATGTGTGAGCATCGTGTTGAAGCATCCTGGTGACTTGCGCGTCGTGACCCGGCGCATGCAATGCCGGGATCGTATCAACGGTTGGCTTCATGGGAAGGGGGAGTTCTGCCTCAGAAAGAATTTCGTTTTCCCGCCGTCGCGGCTCGGTCTCTTCGATCGTATGGACCGGACGTGACTGCCCTGGATGTCCTCCCGGTGTACGAACCGGCGCCCCGGCCGGAATCTGCTGTTGAACGTTCGGAGGTTCCGATGTCTTTTGAAAAAGAACCATCCCCGGAAAATTCGCTGCAGTAAAATCCGACAAGCATGGAAGAGAAAGTTCGCTTGCAGAAACCACCAGGTAACCGCCGTGAGTGAGAGAGTTGGACAGGCCGCGCACCACCTGACTGCTACGCTTCTCCGAAAAGTACATGAGGACGTTCCGGCAAAATATGATATCCATGGCATCGGTATCATTGAGTGGCGAGGGAAAGACATCGTCAGCCAGGTTCAGATATTCAAATTGCACCATGCGTTTGATCTCGGGAATTATCTCGAACACGTCCTTCTCTTTGGGTAAAACGTATTGCGCTTTCAACCACGGAGGCGAATTGCGGAATGACCATGGGCCAAACAATCCGGCTGCTGCCCTGTGCAGTATCCGGGGATTGATATCTGTTGCAAGAACGGTAATGGACCAGTCCTTTATCTTTGGAATCGCCCGCTGAAGAGCGATGGCAATGGAATATGGTTCTTCACCGGTTGAGCATCCGGCGCTCCATATTCTTATTCTCTTCCTTTCTTGCCGTGATTGAATCAGTCTGGGAAGAACGCTTTGTTCCAATGCCTCGAAGGTTTCGGGTTCACGCCAGAAATATGTTTCGTTAACGGTAAGATGGGTGGTCAATATGTCCACATGCTCGTGTGTCATGGGTGAAAACATGATACGCTGCATGAAATGTTCTACTTCCGAATAACCGGATTCTGCCGCAGCCGCAGTAATATTGCGTTCTAAATCACCCCATCGATCCCTGGGGAAATGCAACGCGAGATGTTCGGCAACAAATTCGCTCAATTGCAGTAACTTCTGTTCCGGAAGGGCATGCGTCATTTCGCACCTCCGGCAAGAGCGAGATCCAATACCCGTTCTTCCTCAAGAGAAAGAAACCCTTCAAGATCGGTGATCAGGACAATACCATGATCCATGCCGGCAATACCGGACAAATACTCTGTGAATGGGGAAGACTCTCCCGGTTCCATCGCCTGAAGATGTTCAAGGTCATACACACCATTGACCGAATCCACTTCAAGCGCGACAAGCCGCCGGGAAGTGCGCGCAATAATGAAATGATCGTCCAGGTGTATATCGCGCTGCGGCAACCGGAAGAGCTTGCGAATATCGATAACGGGGATGATCTCGCCGTGAACGTTAATGACGCCTGAAACTACCTGGGGTGCTCCCGGTAAAGGCGTTATCTCCACTGCACGTTCTACTTTTACAACTTCCGACAAATAGAGAGCATAGCGCGGCTCTTCAAGACTGAACAGAACAATCTTTTGTTTATCAGTATTCTTGAAAGGATCCACTGTCCACTCCTGTTACCGTATTCGAAGACCGAATCATTCTTTTTGTGATTTCCCGGGCACGTCTATGCGTGATCGAAGCGTTCATTGAGCGAGCGCATATGACGCTTCATTGCGACGGCCTTGAGAGAGTCTGGAAACGGAAACATATGTTCACTTGTTAAAACCCCCAGAGCAACCAACTGGCCTTTGCCTTGTCCAGAAGGGTTTTCAACCCGGCTGAACTTTCTTTCAAATTCACAACCGTAGAATCGAGATTTTGCCTCATCGTCGAATCCATGAGAAGCATTCCTATCGCTCCTTTGCCCGAGTGGATGCTGTCTGTAATCTTGGACAAATTACCTGTGATACTGGAGGTGTTATCAATAGTTGTTTTCAAGGATGTCAGAAGCTCGTCGACATCATCTCCCTTATCCATCAGTAACTTGAACCCGGCCGAGCCTTCTTTCAGATTCACTACCGTAGAATCGAAATTGCGGATCAGCGATTGATCCATCAACAGCCTTCCTATTGTCCCTTTTCCCGACTGAATGCTTGCTGTAATCTTCGCCAAATCGTCTGTGATATCGTTTGTATTATCGATCGTCTTCTTCAAAGAATTCATAAAATCGTCCACACCCAGGGGTGTGATTGTCTGAACAATATCGCCGTTCTCAATTTCCTTTTTTCCGCCCGTGCCGGGATACAGGATGATCGTCTTATTCCCCATGAGACCTTCCGAGCCGATACTTGCCACTGCATCCTTCATAATGAATTTGCTCACGGATTCTGCAATGAGGATGTCTACTCTCACGGATGAATCGCTCACGATGATGATATTGTCCACCGTCCCCACGTTGATTCCCGAGAGACGCACGTTATTTCCGGGCTGAAGTCCGGCAACATCCCTGAATACGCCGCTGATGCGAATGGTGCTTCTGAATAATTGCTGCCCTTCACCGAGAAAATATATTCCGATAATGAAGACCGTCAAACCCATCGAAATAAATATCCCCAACTTGATCTTGTTGCTTGTATCTTTTTTCATTTCATCAGCTCGTTTATGAGTGTGACCGCTTATTCAAAATATGACCGTATCCAGGCATCCGTAGAATTCTTGAGCTCGTCGAATGTTCCTTCAGCATCACACATGCCATCTTTGATCACGACGACCCGGTCTGCCGTGAGTCGCGCACATTCCATATCATGCGTGATAATGATGGAAGAGGTGCTATATGTTTGTTGTACTTCCAGAATGAGTTTGCTAATTTCTTTTGATGTAATGGGGTCGAGTCCGGTTGTCGGTTCATCATACAGCATGATCTCGGGTTTCAGGATCAGCGTTCTGGCCAATCCCAGCCGTTTACGCATGCCTCCGGAAAGTTCGAGGGGCGTCTTGTCGATTGCTTTCGCCAGCCCTACATTCTCCAGAGCTTCTTTTATCAACGAGTTCATCGTATCTTTTGGTATTGAATGCAGCTGCCTTCTCAGCGGAAACTGGAGATTTTCCCTTACTGACATGGAATCATACAGGGCGCCGCTTTGAAAGAGAAAACCAATCTTTTTACGTGTCTCGATGAGCTCCTTTTCTGAGAGCCCGGATATGTCGTTCCCAAAAAGTGCAAGTGAGCCATAGTCACAATCAACCAACCCTACGATGCATTTTATGAGCACCGATTTGCCGGTTCCGGATTTTCCAAGGATGACGAGATTCTCTCCTTTGTGAAGCACCAAATTGATATCCCGCAGCACATGATTATCTTCAAAGGACTTCCGAAGATGCACCATCTCCACGACGACAGAACCGTTTTGCGCAGGATCTTGTTCGATATTGTCTGGTGTTGCATTCTCTGTCATTCTTCTGCTTGCTCGATTCAGTTTTGATACAAACTTGTAATTTGTACCGCTATCATATCTATAATGAATACCATTAATGAAGCGAATACGACGGCTGAGTTTGCCGCTTTGCCCACTCCCTCCGTTCCGGTATTGGCATAATAGCCTTTATAGCATCCTATCAGGCCGATGGCGAATCCGAAAAAGAACGTTTTCACAATCGCTGGGAACAGATCGCCAAAACGGAGCGCCTGAAATACCTGCGAAAAATAAAAGGAGACACTGACATGCCCTTTCAAGTTTACGCCGACCAATGACCCTAAGAGACCGACAGCATCGGCCAACACAGCCAGGAGAGGAAGCATCAGGGTCGCCGCCAGCACTCTCGTGACGACGAGAAATTTGAACGGATTCGTGCCCGATACTTGCATCGCGTCGATCTGTTCGGTCACCTTCATCGATGCCAGCTCTGCGCCGATTCCTGAGCCGACTTTCCCGGCAAAAATCAATGCCGTGATCACCGGTCCGATTTCCCGTATGAGGGACACGGCTACCATCGCAGGCAACAGCGAGACCGCGCCGAAGTTCGCCAGGGTGGGTCTTGATTGAATGGTAGACACAAGCCCGATGATAAAGCCGGTAATAGCAATCAACGGAAATGACTTGTAGCCGACCAGGAACGATTGTTTCAAGAGTTCATTGAACTCATACGGAGGCTTCAACACTTCCTTGAAGAAGCGCAGCGTGAAAGAAGCCAGGGACGCCACTTCGATAAAGAATTTGCCAAAGACCGACGCCAGAAAATTCTCTTCAATTTTCTCACGTGTGATCGATCGTATCCTTATTCTGGGTTCCATTGTTCGTCGGGTCTTTCAAAAGCTATGACTATCCATCCGGCGGTTTTCTGTTTATGAGCCAGCCGCGTGTCTCGCTCCGGGCTGAACGATCCAATGATTCGTGAAGGGCTCAGCCATTCCTACGGCGGACGCCTCCATCGTTGGGTTGCGCGATTGTCAATTCCGTTCTTCAGGAACTGAAAACCCACTTTGCGATTTGCAGTAGTGTAGTGATGATAAGACCGAAAGCCAATCGTCCGAAAGGATGAAAGAGTAATTAATCCTGCCAAAAGAAGTATTTGTTCTTCGCAAGGAGAGGGAAACTGAGACAGGGAAGGGAGGCATGCCATCATTCCGCCGGAGTAAATCGTTCAGGAACGGCTCAACGGGAAAATGACGCAGTCCACCATACGGAGGGAAGAACCTGAGCAGCGCTGAATGCAGGTGCGGGAGAGCGAGTCGGCCAATATGGAGGTTTCGCCAACCCGATGGTTCATCCTGTGGTGCATCCAGAGACTGAATCGGGGACGATCTCTGATATCGTGCCCGGGGTGAATCGTGTTGCCCGGGGTTGATCGTCTCGTTGCTGCAACATCATGGTGACCATTGACGTGTTGTGGGACATCGAGCATGATCGTTGCGGGGGCGGGGCTGCAGCCGCGCTCTCACGCGCTGTGTCCTATGAGATCGAGCCCGACCAGCACACGCTCTGTATTCGAGAGATCACCAATGATGTTCCTTACCGGCACCGGCAGCTTTCGGACTAATGTCGGGACGGCGAGGATCTGGTCATCGCGGGCGAGCTGTGGATTCTTCAGAAGGTCAATCACCTCGATAGAGTACTGGCCCTTGAGCTGTTCTTCACAGATGATCTTGAGATTGTTGAATGCGGTGACGGACTTTAGCGTCTGTCCGGCAACATACAAACGCAGGAGCCATTTGGTGCTTCTTGATTTGGCTGGCCGCACCGTTCGCCGGCCGGCTTTCGATGTTCCGTGATTGGCTTTCATCGTGTGCTCCCCCGAATGCCTTTTCCATTCTTGACTGTCCGGGCTGGCTTGGTGAGAACATCACTCATCCGGCTCTTCGCCATTCTTGCCATGTCGTGAGTGAACCGTTCGTCTCTTGCCTTATCAATCCCGATGACTTTGAGCGCCTGTGATTCTTCAGCTTCAAATTCAGATCGAAGCAAGGCAATCTGAGCTTCCATTGCTTTACGCTTACGCTCCAGGCTGATTTGCTGGCGTACGATTTCCTGCCGATGCAGCAATTGCTCCGCATCGTCTTTCGACTCTTGTGATAATCTTGCCGATCCGGTCAATACCCCTCCCGGACCGACATAGACATCAAGCAGGTCGATGCCTTGGTTTGTCAGCTTGAACTCACGAATCTGATTGGAGTGTTCCATGCCGCGGGATTTCAGCACGTACAATCCCCGGTTTCGTTCACCTCCAAATTCAATATCACGAAGAAGCAGCCATGTGTCTATCAAAGACGAAATGTACACGTCGGTTATTTCTATGCTCTCGTCCGCTGATGTGAGGTTTGTGAAGAATGCCGTGATCCCCTTCATTTTCAGGAAATCGACGAGGCGAAGCAGCATTGTTTTGACTTCAGTTTGGTTCTGTCCGGACACGAATGCGTTGATCGGATCGAGGACAACGATATCAGGCTCGAAACTATTGATCAGTTTGATGCTTGTTGTCAGGTGAGTCTCCAGGCCATAATGAGTCGGACGTGTTGCGTGAAACCGAAGCAGCCCTTTCTTCATCCAAGGCTCCAGATTGATTCCAATGGAGCGCATA